>ONZZ01000093.1_pt1 | contig 79694 bp, 110 predicted proteins | sample 1671101 | NCBI WGS metagenome assembly ONZZ01 (sample SAMN06348122, study PRJEB24527) | human gut metagenome | biome: human gut; feature: ankylosing spondylitis patient; material: feces | host: Homo sapiens | place: China | collected 2015-10
TCTCCACAAATTGGGCATTTCACATTTTCATGACCTGTAAAGAAGTTAGTTCTAATATCTTCATGTCCGTATCTAAGTAGAGACTTACATTTAGGACACTTGACTTCCCATTCTTTTATTTCACCTTCTCTTACGACTTTCATGGCTTATATCTTTCAATTATAATTATTAGCTTTTCGGTATTTTCATAAAACACATCCAGATAGTCGTACCGTTATTCTTCGTAGTATGCCCAAACAAAGGTTTGTAATCCGTAATAGCATTGATTACTTCCTTTACTTTTATCTGGTCCTGATTCCACTTGAAGATAAGTACACCGTAATCATCCAGCACTCGCATACATTCATGTATGGAGTCATTAATAAAGCTTTTCCAGTCTTTTGGAAGTTTCCCATACTTTTTGGCCAACCAACTGTTTTCACCGGCTCTTACCAAATGTGGAGGGTCAAACACAACCAACTTAAATGTATTATCAGCAAATGAAAGGTTTGTGCAATCCTCAATTTTATCAGGTTTCACAGAAATTTTCCGCCCATCACAAAGTGTGTCTTCAAAATCGCGTATGTCAGTAAATAAAGCAAGCGGATTCTCTTTGTCGAACCAGAACATTCGGCTTCCACAACATACATCAAGTATTGGTTTATTTTGCTTTTCCATCCTTCTTCAATTTCTTCACTTCCTTAAACATCAGCAATGATTCTTCCATGATTATAGGAACTTCCATTATTGCCACTCCTCCTTTCCTAACCTCTTACTCTCCTCTTTCAAAGCCTGAATCTTCGCAAAAAGTCCGTTTGTTTTAGTTTTCTTTTCTTTGGAAGTAATTTTCTTGTACGCCATACCGATGGCAATCATTGAAATACCCGTTTTTATCTGCTGGATGTCGCCATCCATGGTTTCTAAATCTTGAAGCGTATCTTCATTGATAACCACATTGTCGAGCTCATTCATAGCTTCTTCAGCGTCCTTCATACTGATTCCTGAAACAAGCATCACAGCTTTGATAAAATCCTTTTCTACTTCAAAAGTGATACTCACTTTTTCATTCTGATTGTTTCCCATATCTCCCACTATTTTAAATTCCTTCATAAATCGGCATCGGAACAGAAGTGTCCACAAACAAATGCCCTACAAACGAACCGTTGAAAAGTATAAAAGTCCCTATATACATCATGTAAGGCTCAAGGTTTATCTCTTCACCGGTCATTACCATACGGAACTTTACTCCCCGCTTTGGCTTTGATTCATCTTCCAGTGCCCAGATATATACTTTCTCGTTTACCACATCAAGTTTCAGCAGCTTACTTCCCTCGTAAAGCGGAAGCGTAAACTCTGACGCTGCCGGGATTTCATGTTTTAAAATTCTTGCCATATTCTTTTCTTTTTAAGGTTATTAATCATCTTCAAAGCGCTTCTTTTCCTCCCACTCTTCGTCGGTTTCCGGGCAGGAAAGTATCTCCTTGGAGTCTTTGGGTTCCTCACCCAACTTGTAGAAAAAGCACACACGGGTAAATTTACGGGTGCGTTCCTCACGACGGATCGTGTCGTTCATAAACTCCTGCTCCCAGGCGTAGTGACGGGGATATTTGGAGCCTTTGTCCGAGCGGTAGACGATGGAAGGGTTCATGGTGTACTGCATATTGAAGCAGTAAGCCTGCATCTTCTCTATCATTTCGTTCTTCACGGATTTCACGCTCTGCAATGTCACCGCGTCGCCCCGGTGTTCCAGGTAGCTGATGGCCATTTCACTGATAGATACCGGACGGCACCAGTGCCACTGGTTCGCAAAGAAATGGTTGGCCCAGTCAATGAATACCTGGTCCTTGATGGCGGAGTAAAGGATTCGCATCTGTCCGTCCTGCGACATGGGCGGTATCAGGCTTTCCTGCAGGCCGAGGTAGAACTGACAGCTTTGCAGCATCATGTACACCGCTTCGTCACGTTCTTCTTCGGTGGCTTCCAGAAAGATGTCTTTCCCGAACTTAGTCTGCGGCGTGCGTTTCTTGAACTGGCCGGCGTAGTCCTCGTCGTGGTAGTAATCGCTCTGCATGGCCAGGAAGATACGGCGCGAGGTGCTTCCTTCGGTCATGTCGAACGGCATCTTGTTCATGGTAATGAATATCTTCGGGGTTGCCTCGCGCGGCAGTGTCATTTCATCGTGATACAGGGTCTTTACCGTAATGTTGTCCGTAATGTTGTAGAACTCGCTTCCCATCATGTCGGGGCGAAGGTCGTCTATCAGACACATGCTGTCTACGGTATAATGGAACTTGTCGAAGTTCTTGGCCATATTCTCTTTCTTCTTCAAGGTCTGACCGGGGATGTAGCACACCTTCCGCACCAGTTCGAAGAAAGAACGGAAGAAACTTTTTCCGGTACCTCCGCTGTTCTTTCCTTCGTCGGCCACGGTGTAATCCGTCACGACTCCCATCTTCTGCATGGTGCCTGTACGATAGCGCGAAAGCATGTAGCCCATGAGCGCTACCTTGCAAATGAAGTGCATGTCCTGTCGCTGCTTTTCCAGCTCGGTAAGCGGATAGCCTTCGGCTTCCTTTCGCCAGTGTATGCGGCTGGTGTCATACAGCCACTGCACGCAGACAGGCATCTGGTCAATGTCTTTCGGCATTCTCAGCAGGAAACGGTACAGACGCTGGTAGGCGATGAACTCTGCATCCTCACGGCGGCGCTCGTTCTCGTTCATCCATTTGTCGGCCATGCGCTGCCTGTTCAGCTCCTTACGTGCGGCATATTCCGGATTCTCCTCGATGGTAAACAGCGGGGACTTGAGCGGATGGTAATCGGCGTCAATAATCGCCTTCCGGTTGACATGGAAAGGAAGGTCCACGTAGTCTACCGGCTCGATGCTGTCGGCCGTCACCTTCACGGCGCAGTTGCGGAAGAAGAAATAATCGAAATCCTTTCCCCACGACATGAAGTTCAGGCCTACTTTCTTAATGCCGGACATGGTGTCGCGTCCGATTTTCTTCTGGGTACTGATGGCGTTGCTCAGTTCCTCGGAGTAATACTGTGAGTTGTATATCAGGAAGTCTTTCATGATTTCCTTCGCTTCGCTCAGTGCCTGGCTCTCTTCCACCACATCGACAATGTTGTTGCTGATGTGCACAAACTTGGTGGTATCCGCTTCGTCGGTGTATTTGTAGAATCCGTTGGCCGAAAGGAACTGGGCCATATTGTCGAAGTTCAGGGTGTATTTTCGTACCACTACCTTACTTTCGTCTTCCTGCTTTTTGGCCTGGTACTGCACATCCCAGAAGCGCATCCGTCGGGCGGTCTTGAGCAGGTCGTCAAAGTAGCGGTTTACGTTGGTGTGCATGAGCTTTTCATTGCGGCGCATCACTGCCGGGTAGAAGTTGAAGAACTCTTCGGCATCCTTGCACGTTTTCCCGCTGCGGGGATTGTACTGGGTGGAGAGGTCTTCGGGCAAATAGAGCACTTTCAGTTCCACGTGTTTCAGGGCCAGCCGGTTCATGGCGCGTATGCCGGTGCGGTCGATGTCATACAGCACAAACACTTCCATGGAGATGTCCAGCAGGCGACGGATGGTTTTCGACGAAATCTCCACACTCTCGGAGTGGGGAAACACCACATGAGCGTCGCTATGAAAGTACACATTGATGGCATCGCGCGGGCCGGAGCAGATTACAATCCGGCGAAACACGTCGGTAAAAGCACGGGTACGCCGTCCCTGCTCGTCCACCCGGGTTTTCTCTATATTGATAATGGGATGCCCTTCCTTGTCGGAGGTTTCCGCACGTCCGGTCTGCAGGGCACGCATCACGTCTGCATCGCCGTAGATTTCCTTGTGGAATCCTTCCGGACGGCTTCCTCCCTGGTACCACCAGGTAAACTTGTAGTTGGGCTGGCGGCGGCCGTCCGAATCGGTCGTCTCGCGGAAATAAGGCTCATATTTTCGTGCCCACCAGCCGTTCTCGTCTTCGTAGCGGAAAAGGAATACCGGATAAGAAGGCGTAGACTTCACTTCGTAGCTGGTCAGTACGCCGTCAGCATCGGCCTTCTCGGGTGTGACATAGCTTTCCAGCGGATAGAGGTTGAACATGGTGCGGAGCTGGGTGCTGTCGAAGGGAGCGGGTGTGTTTCCCCGGTAGAAATCGGGATTGAACGAACAGCGCAACAGGTTGTTTCCGTCGGCATCGGTCACGGCTGTCTGCTCGGGGCCTTCGCTTGTGTTTTTCCCGGCGCGGAACACGGGGAGCACCTGGCAGCCCAGCGCACGGAGCTCGGCGGGTGTAAACTCGCCCTTACGGATGCGGAAATCCACTTCCGGCTGCGGGGCGGTCTTGCGTGCCCGGTGGAGGAATCCGTTCTTGTAATCTCCTTCAATAATCAGGTTGAAGTCTTTGGCCAGCCGGTTCACCGCATTCGGAAAGTCGTGTTTCTCTCCTGCGCGTTCCAGAAGACGCTGCTGCAGCATGATGGCTCCTACCCCTTTGCTACGGTTCTGCTCGCCGCATACGAAGCAATTGAAGGCGGCATAGCGTTCTCCCTTTGGCGGGAACTTGCTCACACAGAAACTTCCGTTCTTCTCGTCGTGAAACGGGCAGCGGTAGAATACGCTGCGTGCAGTCTGCGATGCGGGAAGGTATCCGTTGTTGCGCATCACGTCGGGAAGCGGGAGCGCATTGAGTTTATCAACTGTCTTGTCAGAAATCATTTCAGGGAATTTTAAAAGAGGAATGTCACCTCGTAGTTCATGCTTTCCATTTTTGCTTGTATCATTTCTTTCAGGCTATCTGGCAGGCACATCATAGGGTCTGGCTCATGCAGGTAAATCGTATTTTCCTGCACGCTTCCTGTGGAAGAATATCCGTCGTACACCAGCTCGTTCATAAGCTTCTGCATGCACGACTTCGACAGGTTGCTGCAAGCTATGCTCACGCTACCTTCGGGATAGCCTATCGCTATTTCCGTGTAACGCACATGGAAACGCTGTTCATATACCGCTCTGCTTCGTTTCATACCAGCCGCTTTCCTTTTAGCGTTAACATAAGCTCAGGACGTGTAGCCACACCCAACTTCGCAAAAATACGTTTCCGCATGTTGTCTATATTGGAATAGCTGCATCCCATTTCGTCGGCAATCTCTTCGTAGGTGAGCGAAGTATTTACCAGCATGTTCGCCACAGCAGCCTGAGTGGGAGTCAGTCCGCACTCGTACACCGGATTGCAGCACACCTCCTTTTTATCCTTGAAGGCGGGATTGAATCCGTTGAACGGACAGTTATATCGCATAGGGCAGTGCGTGTTCTCGGTATTGAAGTCTTCCGGACCTTCATGGTCGGGAATATCGTCCTCGCGTCCGAAACAACAGTTCAGGCTTACCAGCGCAAGCTCTGACAGATAGCGGCTGCGAAGGTTCCGTATGGTCTTATAAGAACGTCCAAGTCGCATCTGCAGAAGCTGGTCGGCTGCCACCAGGTGTGAGGGATAGTTTTTCTTCATCTCGTCGAGGTATTCCTCTACGAAGTCAATTCCCGTCTTTCCGTCGTTCTTTACCGTGATTTCCTCTCCGTCTTCAAAAACAATTCTTGAGAATCCGTCCTGAATGCGTGTGTGCGCTTCCCATTGTCTTTCCAGCATGTATCCCATCACATTTCCTCCATTTGTTTCTTGTACTCCTTATAAATAGATTCCAGCCCGCGAAGCTCTACTTCCATGAAATCGAAGTTACGGAAATGCGCACGCAGCGCATGTTCGCCCATACCTCGTTCTTTCATGAACTCGATAAATTCTCCCTTCTTTCTCACACCGGAAAAGAAGTCTTTCAGTTCCCCTTCGTAGTCAGGATCAAAATCTCTCAGGCATTTTTCCACGCCTTCCGCCTCCCACCGGCGCACGCGGTTCAACCTGATCTTCTGGTACGCCGTGCTCATGCTCATTCCGTAATGTTCCACCAGGTAGCGGCTAAATCCCAGCCGCATGGGGCTCAACTTTTTTTCGGATAATGCTTCAATGATGCTCATTTTCATACTTCTGATATATATTGTCGTTTCTCGCTTTTGCGGTTTCGGTCGTTTTTTGTTATTTTTACCCTACAAAGTAACAATTTTAATTTGACAATCGCATTATAATTGTTACGGAAATAACAATTTTAAACTGATTTTTTATGTACTATTTCAATTCTTTCCTGTTCAATAATCTTCCCAAGCTCTTCGGTCTGAGCGAAAAAGGCGTGTCGGAGAAGGTGTACGGAAAATCATACATGTATAAAAGAAAGGTTGATAATCAAGACAATATACTCGTGCATGACATCGTAATGGTGTGCAACACATTCCACATAAGCCTGTCAAACTTCATTATGTCGGCTCCTCCTGAAAATTTACTCGGTAATCGCTTCAAATATGTCATACCGGATGAAGATTTTAAAGAGGTGAGATTCATACCCGAAAACTTGCGCTGGCTCTACGGTCCGCAGGGACTTACCAAAATTCCTTCGCTTGCTGAATTTTCGCGTCAGAGCGGAATATCAGTCACCAGTATCGTAAGGTGGCAGAATCCGAAGATAGGAGGGTGTACGGTTAACTGGCTTATCGGAATATGCAACCGTTTCGGAATCGACATAGACGTGTTCATGGAAGACGAGAATGAGAAGCTTGAAAAGTACGCGGCCACCGAGACGGAAATATCGCCGCGCGTGTGGCAGGAAATTTCGGAACTCAAAGAGGCTATAAGGCAATACCGGCAGGAACGAATATCACTTCTGGATGAAAACCGCAAGCTGAAAGCAAGAATCAAGGAAACGGAGCTTGTGGCAGAAGAAAGCACCGAATATACCTACGCAGACAGGAAAGTCAGGGAATGGAAGGCTAACTGGGGACTGCTGGAGAACTTTCATATCGTCGTGGGAGTGTCCAGACGAAAAGTGATTCAGGATGCCGGCATGCAGAATTTCAGCGAACTGTTCATCGAAGGAAACATGCTGATTACCTCGCTGGTGAAACTTTGCAACAAATACCATATCAGCACAAGACACATATTCTATCGGGATAACGGCATTGTTCCGGAAGTAAATGTGTACGACTATTACCGGTCGGACAACTGGAAGACGGTAGTTTTCCATCCGGAATATGTGAATGATTTTTTCGGGAAGGAGAGCGTGACGGGTATAAACCGCTCGGAACTGCTTGAACGTATGAATATTAGCGAATGGAAACTTCGTGCATGGCGAAAAGAAAACAGCACCATGCGAATAAAAGACATGCTGGAGATATGCAACCGGTTGGAAGTAACACCTTACTATCTTATTTCGGATCAGAATCGCATGGATATTTCATTTGGTGTAACCAGTGCGGAAATCCTGCTGGAAGAGAACCGTATGCTCCGCCAGCAGGTTATCCGGTTGAAAGAAAAACTACAGAAGAAAAACGGAGAAGGATTCCTTCCGTTAGACGAATGAGTTCATAGTACTTCCTGAGAATCCATACCGCACACTGAAATTCACGGAAATAAGACCTGGTTTAGCGCGGTCATAAAGTTTGTTCGTCTCTTCTGGTATGATGGCGACGGGTATGTATGTGCCGTTATCGTACATCCATGCCTTTCGCGTCACCACAAATTCCGTGAGCCACCATTCGGCCCACTCTCTGTTTACAAATCCGCTGCTCATGGAAAAAGTTCCTGAAGGCGTCTGTGCATAGCTGGCAGTGCGCGTGGTAGCACGGTAGGAAATGTCAGCAGGAAGCGTGTAAAGCTCACTCTGTATGTCATACTCCAGCGAATCGCGCGTAAAAGCGACTACACTTTCCATCAAACCGAACCCGTTCAGGAATATGAAGTGGCGCATGAGCGGGTTTGTCTTTACCGCATAGCGCTTCTTCCCGGTTTCAAATCCGGTGTTCACTGTAAGCTCACCTTCCTTCAACGATGATGTGATTATTTGCAATGAATCCGGGACCAGCGCACCACGTGTGTATTCGGAATATTCTTTCGATTCTTCTCCCTGCACCACGCTGTAGGTAATGGTGTCCGATCGGGTACTTACTGCAGGAATACACAGTATCCATCCCAATGGGACAATATCTCCCTCCGGTTTACGGCTCAAGATGCGTCCCTCACCTAAAATCTCTGTGGTATCTACATTGGATGTGGTAAGGCGTTCAAACTCCGTGAGCCTTCCGGGTATGGCATTGTACTGCTCGGAAGTGGTTTCACCTTCTTCTATCTCTACCATACCGTCAATATATGACTCCTTGTAGGTAATGGTGTATCGTGCAGCGTATATCATCTGTGAAAGGGTCTGCGTGCCGTTCACATCAAACGTCATCTTTCGTGACAGCGTAGTTTTTATGGTTTCTCCAATATTGAAAACGGCTATCCCGTCAGATCCTACCTCGAATGAGTAACTTTCTGAATAAGGAAACTCTTCAGATCCGGCAAATGCGGTGGCATTGACCGTAATCTTTATGCGGAGAAACGTTTTTCCGCTCAGCGTGGTTTTTGCCTTAACCACTATGGGGTCGCCTGCAAATGCTATCTGTGGCGGCTGCTGTAATACCTGTATTGCCATGTTTTATTTTTTCCTTAAATGGTATATAGTTCGATTGTCACCTCCGTAATCCCGCTACGGTCAATGCTGTAGGATAACTTGTTAATGAATCCCACATAGTTACCTATCTGGTAGCGCTTGAGCATATCCAGTCCTGCAATCTGCGATATGGTCATTCTTACTGTCAGTATCACGGTCTTCCGGTTGTAAAGGAAGTAAAGATATTCCGAAAGGAATTTTGACACCAGCCCACGGTCCTGGTATGCCTGAGAAGCGGGATACTTGTCTTTCCCGGCCACCAGCTTGAGCGAGAATCGTCCGGACTGGTCTACTCCACCCTGCTCCGTGCCGTTGTAATCAAAGAACCGTCCAAAGTTATCGCAGCTGTCGGCTGTAAAAGCACTGTTGGCTACCGTATGTACCCACGAGTCGTTTCCTTCACCGTCGTAATTAGGACTATAGTCTATGCCAGATTTGCTACCAGGACCGCGCATGATTCCAAGACAAAATCCGGCATCGTAAGTACGCATGGGTGATTCTTCTGCTGATTCTTTGTCATAATTTTCATCGGAAAGATAGCTCAGCGTTATCTCATGCTTGTATCTCATCATGTGAGAAGGTGCTACGCCCAATATCCCGGGAATAAGACTGAAACTTGCATTCCTTTCCGACAGAAGTTCCTGATCGGCAAATACAGCCAGAATCTGCTGACCTTCTTTACCAGACATAGCCTCTGAAACTACTGTCTGACCGTTTACATCATTTATCATCACCGGAGCAAAGTTGATAGATATTTCATCTTCCTCTTCTTCCGTCGATGTGCCTCCGATTAAATAATCACGAAATCCGCCAACCTCAAACAAAGAAGGATTTCCTCCAGTATTCTCGTCCACTTTTATACGATAGGAGTTCCCTGTAAGTTTATCCTGATAGCATGTGGTGTCATTGGATGCTTGTCCCTGCTGAAGAATCTCCATGTAATTATTCTTCTCCTTCACATTGGAATAATCATCATAATTGAATGCAGTATCATCTTCCTGGCCGTATGTAAGGCGTATGGTCTTTTCTTTTGATTTTTTCAACTGCATCCCCACTATTTCCACATCAAGAATGGATGTTTCATCCGATTTCAGAATGTCTTTTATATATATGACATCCATCGTATTTTTTGCACTGTCGTACAAGAACCGAATACCAAAAGCATTTTGCAGGTCTTCAATCAAATCTTCCATTTCTACATCCGGGAAATTCTGATTGGTAGCAAAAACATTCACCGCGCTATAAGAAAAGTTCTGGGTAAGAAATGTCGCAATTGTTCTGTATGAATTAGCACTTGGAATTACATTATACTTTAAGTCATAATGAAGAGAAAATGATGAACCCATAAAATTATTCATCATAATATCTGTCCATGATACAGAAAATGAATCTCCCTTTTCTTCCGTATGACACTGCGTGCTGAAAAATGCCAGACGGCACATGTCTTCCATTGTGGACAAATCGTTCTTTTGTACGCCGATATTCAGATATTTGAAGAAACAATCAAGAAGATACATTACGTAGAAGCATACACCGCTGTACGGTCTTCTGGGTTCCAATATATTATAGCTTCCTGCATCGTTTGGTGTACATACCCTTACATTGCAATATGGCTTTATAGGATAAGGGTCCGATTCGTTGCTCTCGGTGTAATTCATCACTCCATCGTTAAGGTATATGGTTATAAATAAATTATCATCCGTATTGGAATATTGTGTGGAAGCTGATTTTACCCTATATCCAAGTTTTATCTCCCTGTCGAGCGGAATGTCTCTTGCATTTATTCCCTCTATACGGTCCATAAAATCACTGTTACCGGAAATGAATGTGACCGGAAGTGTATCTTCGAACTCCACTTCATCGTCCGTTTCTATCACACCACGGTATATCATCACGCCGTCCACCCAAAGCTCTGCGGGCATACGGTCAATGTCCTTCAGGTTAATGTCTCCCCACGGATCGGCTATGTTCTTGAAAATTTCGCGGTTTGGTTCCAGCGGAATTTCGAAAGGGAACGAGAATGTTCCCTGGTCATTGAAAAGCGGGTTCGACTGCTCCAGTGTAATGGAAAAATCTTCCGACAGCTTTACCCACTGGCCGTTAATCTTTATCTGTAGTCCTTTCATCGTGTCATTATTTTATCAGTCCGCGTTTAGTCATAAAATTGCTGGCTTTGTTCAACTGGTTTACCGCACCCTTGCTCCCGTATGGGTCTACAGTGGCGCTAATCGGCTTGCTCAAACGATCGTTCAGTGTGGAAAGCGCTTCGGCCACACTCCCGAGCATTTGTGTCATCTGCTCGTTCTGCATGGTCATATCCGCAGCTCCGGATGCTACCTGTGTAATCTGCGCCGGCATAGAAGGATAGTTCCCGCTGGCAAATGTAGGCATGGCGGCCGATTTAAGCTGCCCGTGCCGCGCAATGGTGAGGATGCTGTCGTAGATGTGGGGATAGTTCAGAATAAGTTTCTGTGTGGTATCGCCGTCCACAATCATTTCAGGCTTCTTTTCAGAGAAAATACCGAAATGCGCACCTCCGCCGTACACTCCCGTTTTAAGCTCCTTCTGGTAGCGTGCGTTGTATATCTGTCCGTCGTTTCCCAGTACCGGATAGTCACCCTCTGCGTAGGTAAGCATTCCGGCTGCTACACGGCCCTTGCTGCTGCTTACTCCGGTGGCAGCCGCCACTTCCTGCTTGGATTTGTTGAGCTTACCCATGGCCAGTCCCATCAGTGCGGAAAGTGCAGCGCTGATAACCGCAATCAGCGGAATACCCCACCAGCCTAGTTCTCCGATTGTTTTTGCTGATCCCCTCGCAATACCAGAAGTTACATCTCCTGCAGTCTTTGCCCCTTCTACTGTCATATCCGTAATGGCCTGTGACCCATGAATAGCTGTAACAGTAGCACTTGTAGCCGCTTCCTGTGCTACTTCCTGGGCTCCAAGAGTCTTCTTCATCAACAACTCGGTTATTTTTTGCATAATCAAGTCTTTGGTGAGTTTCATCGCTGTTTGGAGCAACATTTTTGCAGCTTGCTTACGGTCGTCCACTTCGGCAAATGCAGCTTCTCCCATCTGCTCACTGAAATCAACCACGGCATCCGTGTAGTTTTTCAATGTGCCCAACTTGCTTTCTGTTATTTCCAGTTCCTTGGAAGATTGCTCCTCCCTTGCGGCTATGTAGTTGTCGTAAGCCTCCTTTTGCGCCATGAGGAAAGATTCTTCTGCCTGCTGTTGCGTAGCGCCGGAAGCAATGGCCTGCTGTATCAGTTCTTTCTTACGGCTTTCAAACTCCTCATAATACTGCGCTGCCGCTTCCAATTTTATTCGCAGCGCTTCCAGTTCGGCATTGTCCGTGTCGGAAGTACCAAGGAAGGAACTTTGTGTGGATGCCAGTCCAAGATTACCTGCAGCACCCATAAGTTCAGTTCGTTCGTCCGTACCTTTTATACGGTCTTCCCAAAGTTTCTGGTTTCCGCTGGTTTCCCACTGCACGTCTATCATTTCCTTGATGTCCTTTGCATACTTCTCGGCAGCGGCCTTGGAGTCCTGGTAGAAGTCACGCAGCTTTTTCAGCATAAGCGACATCTGTTCGGGGCTCATGCTTTCGGCCCATATTTTATCTATTCCTAACAATCGTCCTCGGAGCTGTATCTCATTCATATTGTAAGCATCTTCCGACAGAGAAACAAGGGCATTAATTCTTTCCTTGACCGCACTCTCGTCAATCACTCCGCTAAATCCCAGACTCATACGGAACTCTTTCTCCGCATCGGTATTCAGCAGACGAAGTTTGTCGAGCGACTCCTCAAACTGGTTGACAAGGCTTTCAAACGGGTTGTATTTAAGCAGCTCCTTCTCGATAGTCTGACGGTATTTCACTGCCATGTTCTGTACTTCGAGCAGGTCTTTTTCAAGATTCTTACGTAACCCGTCGGTCTGACGTTCGCCCAGTTTCTTAATCAATGCAGCAGTAGATTCCAGGTTCTTACCTTCCATTCCGTATAAATTCTGATTGAAGGTGTTCTCCTCGCCCAACAGCTTTTTACGAAGCTCCACACGTGCCAGCAGATGTTCTTCTTCGGTCGCGTCAATCTGGCGGTTCATCTCCTCAGTAGTTATCTGTTCATCGAGATATGCCTGACGGATAGCCTGCTGACGGCGGAGGAAGTAAGCTTCGAGTGCAGACATAGCCGCACTGATTTCATCATTCATTTCCTTCTGCTCACCACGTGTGCCTGACTTACGTACTTTGAGCCAGTTACCGCTTGTGTCGCGTCCCCATTTCTCAGCCAGCACCTTGGCCACATCCTGCTCCATCTTTTTCAGTGCCTCGTATTCTTCCTTGGCCGACTTGAATCCACGGGCAGCGAAGGTGTCTGCATAGTCCTTGTCCTCATTAATGCTCTTCATCATGGCCTCCAGCTTTTTGTAGGTAGCGACCAGCTTGTCTACTCCGGCTGTTTCCAGCGATACTCCCTGTCCCCATACAGACTCCAGTCCGATGGCCTTAATACGTTTTCCCACCTGATCTATGTTGTACTGATATACACCTAACAGGCGGTTCTTCTCTTTCAGTTCCTTCAGTTCTGAATCGGTAAGATTCTCTCCCTTCCTACGCTTATCGTTCAATTCTTCCAGTCTGGATTCCTCGAGCTTATTCAGCATTATCCCTTTTTCTTTCCTTTCATTCAGCCTTTCAAGCTCTGCAGTTTCAAGCTCAGTCAATTTCTTTCCTTTCTCACGTTTTGCATTCAAATATTCAACATCTGAACGCAGACGTTGCACGTAGGTAGTCGCCTGCTGCAAATAGGTATTCAGTTCCGGTATGTCTGAAGAAGAAAGAATGCCCTGGTTGGACTTACGGAGGTCTTGCAGCATAAGCTCTTCGGTCTTGCTCTCGGCAGCACGCTGCGTACTTTCAAGGAAAGTCTGAGTCTGTCCTGCTTCCTTCCGGATGTTTTTCAGGATGTTCATCAGTTTTAAAGCGTCGGAACTGAATGGGAGCTGCTTTATGTTCTTGTCATATTTCTCCATAAAGCCATCCAGCGCGTCGTACAGATTACCTCCTTCTTCCACTACCTTATTCATCCCGTCCATGATACGGGCCATGGCATCGCCGGCATTCGTCTCTCCGACGTTTTTCATTTTGTTCAGCGAAGCAATAATCTTCGACTGAAGTTCCTGAATCTGGTCGGTGTATTTGTCGGCAATGTTTTCCATCATCTTGTCGCGCATCTTCAGCGCAAGCGTTTCACGAAGACGGGCATTAATCAGGCTGTAAATGTATTCCTGCTTCTCAGCATAGTTGTTTTCAGTGACCATAAATCCAAGGTATGCCCCATACTTGTCATTCAGCTGCTTAATCAGTGCCGCACGCTCTCCGTTCGATACATTTGCCTTGTCAATCGCATATTTCAGATTGGAAAGTTCAAATGTTTCCTTCTGTATGGCTGCTTCAAATTCCGACTGTGCCTTTGTTGCCTCGTCTACTGATTTCTTGAAATAAGTAATGGCAGATGTAAGCGCAGTAAATCCTAATACAACCCATCCTAATGGATTTGACATCATAGCCTTTGAAAGCCACTGCCAGGCTATTTTGAATATATTCACAGATGCTGTTCCTGCTTTTACCATTTTCGTAAACAGCACAATGTTTGCACTTGCTTTCTGCACAGCAGAAGACGTGGCTATCATTACTCCTACCAAAGCCTGAACTGTTACTGCCATCAGTCGGATAGACTTTTCTCCGCGTTCAAACCGGTTGGGAATGCTCGAAATATAGCGAAGCACATCCGTAAGCCATTCCACAAATCCGCTATTGATAAACGATTCCTTGATGGCGTTACCCATACGCTGCATGATGGCCATGGCGTTTTCATTCTTGATGTTGTATTCATCCGTCACGCTGGTAGCTTCCTTAAACGCACGTGAAGAAGTAAACACCTGTGCCTTCAGTTCGTCTACGCCGGAAGAAAGGGTAACGAGCACCTGCTTGATACGCTCCCCATCGCTACCGAGGTCTTTCATGATCGGAGCCAGCACATCCAGTCCGCCCATAGCATTCATTTTCTCGAATACCGCGATTACGGCCTGAATGGTTTTACCCTGTTCAATCAGGTTTTTCAAGTAATCATCGCTCAGACCCACAGCCTGCGCCACCTCGGTGGTGTTACTGGTAAGTGTAGAGATAAAGGTGTTCAAAGCCGTACCACCCATTTCGGCGTGCTGACCAAGCGCGTCGAGTGTGCCGGCCAGCGCAATCAGATCGGACATGGAAAGTCCTGCCGCTTCTCCGATAGCTCCGATACGGTTTACTACATCGACAATCGGACCGGCAGAAGCACGGCTGGTCTGGGATATTTCGTTGATAGCAGAACCGGTGGCGAGCAAGGCTTTTTCCACTCCGAGCTTCTGTGTCTCACCCAGAATGGCATTTACCTTCATCAGCTGACGTACCGCTTCAGCACCTCCCAAATCTTCTCCCAATGCTACGAGCAACTGATTACCTGCCTTCACGAATCCCAACACATCTTCTTTGGCAGAAATACCTAACTTACCGGCTTCGTATGCCAGGTCGTGAAGTTCCTGCTGTGCGGTACGGGTGTCGATACTGTCAATTTCACGGCTCAACTCGGCTACTGACTCAGTGGAAAGCCCGGTGGTCTTCTCGATGTCGGCCAGACTGTCACTCAGCTGCAAGTTAGCCTGATACAACTCCTTGATACGTCCTACCACCTCATTGAATCCGGCATATACCAGCACATAACTTGTCAAACGCTTGATGGTAGCTACAATCTGGTTATCGTGTTCCTGCCAGCTTCGCTTCACTTCATTAATCTGCTCGTTTACCCGACGCAGGTCCATTGATTTTTCTACATACTTCTCTGCGTCACGTTCGGTTTCCGAAAGTTCTTCCTGAAGCTGTGCCGCGGCCTTTTGTAGATTTTCAAGAGAAGCCGTTTTCAGAGAAAGAAGGACTTTATCAAGTTCCTTTGCGCTTAACACAGAATTTTTCTGTTTTTTCTCAATCGTGCTCAGCGCATCTTCAATTTTTTTCAAGCCTTTTGTATTGCTTACTTCAAGCTTCTTTTTATACTCTTCTAGCGATTTTTTCAGCTTCTCAAGGTCTTCGTAGGTTCCGTCGAACGTACCTTGACCAACCGTTTCAGCTTTATCAAGCGCATCTTTCAGTGAAGTAAATTCGGCAGATGATTGTTTCAGTTTCTCGTTAAGTGAATTGATGGCCGACTCTACCTCCTTTACTCCCTCTGTGTCGCTTGTCTTTAGCTGCTGCTTGTATTGTTCAAGCAACTTGATGGCTTCTTTTGTCTGTGATATTGTGCCATCGAATGTGCCGGTCTGTACTTTCCCTAGTGTGGTTTGAGCACGCTGTGAGACACGACGTGTCTCTTCCGCTTCAACCTGAGCAAGCTGTTCACGGTATTTCTGAATTTCCTGTGTATTAAGTTCTGTGGATTTAATAAGGTCTTGCAATCGTTCCTTTGCCTTTCCCAGAGATTTGTCGCTCACATTGCCAATATCTCCGATGATGTCAGAAAATTCTACGATGTTCCCTTTACGACGCTGGATTTCATCGGCAATCTGCTTGATATATTCACGAACTGTCTGTAGCGTTTCAGCATTTTTAGGATTTATACCAAGGAGCATCTGGTTTAACCCCTTACGAGCCTCTCCTAGATTTCTCAAGGTCTGACCTGATATGTCATTTAGGTACTTGTTGACCGTGTTGACATTTCTCTGATTTTCCCTGATTAGTTTAGTCAGTCTCTCAAGCTGTTTTACTTTTTCATTATAAATTTTCTTGTTGTCATCGTATAGCGTGGTATTAGTAGTCGCATTCATCTGTTCTTGCGCATTTTCCACTTCTTTACGCAACTTTTTCCATTCATCACGCATCTTGTCAACCTGCTTCTGCGCCTGTTCCGCCCCTCCGATAAGCACGTCGATTCTAGCCAGTCTGGTACCTAAACTATTTGCCATGTCTTTGTGTTTGTTTTCCTCAAAGTTAGGCACCCGAAATGTGGAAATGAAGGACAAAAAAACGGTTTCCGTTAGTTCAACGGACACCGTTTTAAAACTATTCGCCAGCAACCTCTAAAGTGGTTTGCGGCAAACCTCTCGAGCGATATGCAGCAAACCACTTGAGAGGTTTTCTGCATTTGTTTTGATAGCCCTACAGGCTATTGTGGAGGGGGTGCTATTTTTTAATTTAAACTGGTAAAATAAAGGATAATTCCCCTCTATATATTGCAATTTTAATTTACATCACGTTCAAAATAGTTTTATTTTTTCATTTTACCTCCGGAAATCAGCACTTTTAAAATTTTCATTTCATAATCATATTTTTATTTTATGCTTATAGTTACATTTGCTTGAAATAAAAATATGATTTTCATGAAAAAAAATGTATTAATAAAAAGATTTGGTATAACATTGCTTATACTAATTATTATTCCTGAATCCATTTTTTCCAGGAATTTAAGCGACATTGAAGTTACGTCCTTATTCCTGGAATTTATTTTTGGTATTCTTTGCATCATCCTTTTCTTCAAAATATGGAGTATGACAAATGATGTCAGCCAAATCAAGAATTTGATTGAAAAATCTCTTTCCAAAAAAGAACAGGAAGAGAATGAAGAAAATCTTTTTGACGGGAAAGAAATTGATTCCGACGAAAAAAAAATGAGGAATGAAAACCCATCTGAAATTGGCGAATGGTCAGAAAACATCAGTTGGAAAGAAAAGAAAAATGCAGCTCCTATTATTGAGTTTCTAAAGAAAGACCAAATAATTATATCTCAGAACGGAGAAATGATGATTTGTGATGAAAAAGAACTTTCTTCAATAAAAGGAGAGTATAAAGTTGTCTTTCGTAAAATTAAATAATTTATTTACAGAAATACTATATTCTGATTTATGATAAGACAAATTCTATTTTTATTATTCCTATGTTGTTTTATTTCGGCGCATTCACAGATAAAATCCCAAATAGGTGTATATAAGGCTTATTTTTTTAAAGAGGGACAAGATTTGTCAAAGCCTTTGGAATCATTAGACTATAGCATGATCAAAAAAGGGAAAGAAGTAGAAATTATAAGCGTAGACACATCTGATGTTTATCATTCAATTGTCAGATACAAAGGGAAAAATGGGATTATACATAATTCTGTCCTTTCTGATAGAAGAATTCTTATCCCATTATTTACAAATCTACGGGAAGAATATCTTGATGATATTGCAAACGGAATACTAAAAGAGGGTATGAATGAATCTGAAGTAGGATTCATCATCGGAATACAGCCTAAGATTCAACAGAAAGGAGAAAATATTGTAAGATGGTATTATCCGAATCTTATTGACAAAGCTCCAGATTTTCTTTTTTATAAAGGTAAATTGTGTAGTGCGGAAATGTACCGTAAAGTTGTATTCAGATATTATACAACATTCAACTTTTCCCTAAAGTCCGTTGAACTTAACGGTGAAAAAAAATCCGTATCCAAAAACAATAATAACGAATATGAAGATGAATACATAAAAATTAACTGGGAAATATTACAAAGTTCTTTGTCTTTTAATATTCTAAACAAAACTAATAGATCTCTCAAAATTTTGTGGAATAATATGTCTTTTACAGATGTTTCAAATAATTCCAGAAGAGTAGTAAGCGGTGAGACAAGAGTAATCCATGCGAATCTTGAAATACCTTCTTCCGTTATATCAAAAGGAAGTAGTTTATCTGATATTGCTGTTCCATATCCTAGAAAAAGTTTTATTGTAAACTACTATAACTGCCCGCAAGAACTGGAAGACATGGGAAAGCCGGAAATAGGAAAAGAAATTAGAATACTTTTCCCAATTGAATACGATGGGAACGTAAAAGAATACATATTCACATTCCATGTCAATGAAATTACATTGTCAAGAGAATCTTCTTTATAAACATTGATATTTACAATTAAAAAACAATGCAGCCGGGGAAAAACGACAAAACCCGGCTGCATTTTCATTCATATAGGGTGGAAAGACAAACTACATCATCTTTTTCTCATAATTATATCGCCCACCACATTTGCCAGCACATTAGAGCCAAATCCTCTTATCCCGTCAAGTTGAGCTACCATCCGGATAAGGAGATCCAGCTTTTCTTCTATGCGGCTGTTACATGGCTGCCGGCTCTCCGTACATGCGCTTCTTGAAGTAACGGCGCACCTGAAAGTTCTTGTCCTTGTCTTTCAGGTAGGACACAGCTTTCTTGTAGCATGAAAGGGCCATCTTTTCGTTCGGCACTTCGGCAGGTGTCTTGTATCCCATGTCTTCAGCGATGCTGTATGCCATGTCGCTGTAAATCATGTTGGCTGTGACACAAAGTGCATACGAGTTGTACGAAGGTTTTTCTTCGGGAACTCCTCCGAGTTGTTTCACGGCAGACACGAAAGTGTCATGCCCCCAGTGGAATCCTTTCAACCCATCTTCGTTGACCATGGTTTTACCGATATTCACGGCCTCTGTTTCCGACAAAAAATTATCCCAGCACATTGCTTCGAGGTGGCTCAACCAGCTCATTGCCATTTCCGGGTGCATCTTTGCGATTTCCTTGAAATAATAGGTAGCAGCTTCGCCGAATATTTTCATATTCTTCACGTCCTTGCTGTCCTTCATCTTATCATACAGCTCCTCGTAACGGGAGATCATTTGTTCTCTATCCATATCTCGATATTTTTAAATTAGTTTCTTCAAAACTTCCCGCCCTCGCGGACGGGAAGCCACTCAAACATTTTTCCTTTTCCTTCGCTTTTTTACGGGTTCATCGGCAGATGCCAGACTGAAAGCGCTAAACGCGGCTGCCTGAACTTCGTTAAGCGGGAAAGGTAGCAGTAATCGTGACCGGGACTGCAATCAGTGCGCCGCAAGCAGAGCAACCGCAACCGTTCTCATTGTAAGAGAATACCTGCGGAACTAAAGCTGTAGCTACCACACTGGTAGGGGCTGTATTTGCCGCACCGATGAAGGTTACTGTAAACTGTTCGGTCCACTGAATAGTCTTTGCTGCACATCCGTTTTTCGGAGTGTAGGTCAGAGTTACAGCTGCGTTGATAAGCGCAATGTTCTGCGTGTTGTTGTTTGTGACGCTTGCTACACTGAATACGACGGTAGCAGTAGGTTGAACGCCGTTGTTCACGCAATAAGCCTGACGCAGTTTCTTAGTGATGTTTACCGTCAGTGGCTGAGCGGTAGCTGTCGGAACTCCAGACAAAGTAATTGACTGAATCATAGTTGTGTTGTGTTTGTGTTATATATCTTTTACAGGACACCAGGCCGCCTGTATTCGGCACTTATTTCTCTTCTTTTTCTCGTGTTTCATTCTTTGGTGCAGGCTGCGGTTGTGGGTGCGACGGCTGTGCGGGCTGCTGCGGAACCTTCACCACATATTCCTCGGGTTTCTGATACGGAAGGTTGCAGTCCAGGTATTTCTTCAGTTCCACCAGGTCATCGCGGTCGAAAGTGAAGAATCCGTCGATTATGGAAAGCTTTCCCTGCTGGATGGCAGAGTCAACATATCCGTGAGCCAGTTCCGGGATCATGTCGTCCGGAATGCGGGATACAAATCGTTCAAGGAACGGACGGATCATTTTTGTCCCTCCTAAAGATGCCAGCGAATTGATTTCATTGGAAATCTGCCATCCGGGGCCTGCGAGTCCGATTGACTTGAATAACTTCTCCACCGGAAGCATACCGGCAGAAATACCGTTGAGCGTATTGCCCATCATAACCGGAATGACCGGCTCACCCCATTTCAGGATGACAGCGGTCAGAATCTGTGCGTTTGTCATTGTGCTGCGTGTTTGAGTTGTTTGTGTAGAGTATGAAAATCATAAGGGAAAGGGGAAGGCCGATGCCCTCCCCCGGATTTCAGCAGTTGATTACTGAGCAGACGGACATCCGCAGCATCCATCCTGACATACGTTGCTTGACGGAATGTATGTCTTAGTGATAGCCTGCAAAGCGGCGATGCTGTTCTGCATACACTGCAGAGCAGCGGTGTTGGTACCGTTGTAAACGGCCTGCTGCATGTTGACAGCGGTCTGAGCGTCCTTGTTGGAGCGAACTTCCACTGAAAGTTCCTTGATCTGACCCTGCAAGTCCTTATAGGCTTCCACGATCTTCTGGTCAGTGTACTTGTCAGCCTTCAGCAAAGCGATTTCTGAATCCTTTGCGTTCAGTTGTTCCACCATGTTCAACTCATAACGGCTTACGGGCATGTTGTCTGAGCATACGCCTTCTGCGTTCCATCCCCAGCCATTACGGCCCAGAATGTTACCACCGTTGATTCCCAAAAATGATGCGATACCAGCTGCTGCACCCACAGTGTTGAAATTACCTTGTCCCTGGCCGGTTACGTTGTAACTCTGGCCATCCATACCTTTGATTGTCATACTGTTTTGTGTTTGTGTTGTGTCGTGAACTATTTCCCGACATGACAAAGGTACGGACGAAGCATTACTCTGGGAATGAGTTATTTCCTAACCTCTTCCTGATTCTTTCGCAACTTATTCTGAATATTTTCTGTGTGCTGAGACGCTGGTCGAAATTGGTATGAATCTGGTTGACGGCACGCTCCGTCTTTCCGATTCGTGCAGCGATATACGACGGATTCAATCCGCTCTGAAAAAGGAAATGCACCAGCAGATAGCGTGCATCTACCGTTTCTGTGTCCTTCCTTCCGGAAAGGATCTGTGCAGACGGTATTTCCGTTTCCTCCGATACCATGCGGAGGATGGTGTTAAAAATCTCACTCTTACTCATCGTTTCTTTGTTTATCGGGCACGTCTGCCCTGTGTTTTTCTCTTGTGTTTAAAGAAACAACCTGCCGCTACCATTGCAGCAGGTTGTAATTAAGCGTAACGCCCAGAAACGGTTCTGTCTTCCCTGAAAGCCCTATCCCGTATCCGGCGCTCAGTCCTATCCCCCACCTCTTTTTTTTCGGTGCCGGTGCATTTACCACCCCCGTCTGTGTGCGTCGGTAAAACTCTGCCGACACCAGTTGCGGGCGATACCCTGAAATGACTATCCGGTAGTCGTCCGTGCGGTATTCCTTCTCTGTGAGAGGAATAATCACGTCCACGCTGTCTGTTCCTGTAGAAAGCGAATCAGAAACAACCGTAACCGTATCCGCTATGCTGTCCGGGATGGAAGCTGTCCCGGAAGGTTTCTGCGGACGATATACCGGAAGGCGTGCGGTGTCTGTTCCTGCAGGACGTTCTGACACGGGAGGAGCAACTGCCGTGTCGCGTATCGTATCTACCCTGACGGGAAGCCATACGGTATCACCCTGCCCAGACTGCGGCGACGCGCATCCACGGAAGAAAAGCGAAAAGAGGAGCGCGGCCGACAGCAAGCCTACCAGTATCCACGGAAGCTGTTTCATACGCCCAGGTATTTACAGATTCCCTGCACATGCAGCGTGACAATCTTCTGGCGGCCTTCATCCGACAGAAGGAAGTCCACATCTTCGCGATTGTCCTGGAAAAGGTTTTCCGTCAGCACGGCCGGACATGCAGTGTGTTTCAGAATATAGAAACCGCTTTCCTTGTCGCTGTCGCCGTCGGCGGTGTCCTTTCGAAGCTTCATGCCTTTCAGCACCTGCTCCGCACTCTGATACAGACATTCGGCCAGTTTGTCGGCCCTGGTCTGACCTACGCTGGTCCATGCCTCCCATCCGCGTGCGGTCATCCACTGCGTGCCGCTTCCGGCAGCGTTGCAATGGACTGATACCAGGATGCAGTCTTTCACCCGGTTGGCGCGTGCGCACCGTTCCTGAAGCGAAATGTCTTCCTCTTCCGGAACGAGCAGCTGCGCGTCGAGCCCTTTCTTCTTCAGCGCATCCACCACGCGGCGTGCAATGTCGCGTGCATAGGCATATTCGCGCAACCGTCCGTCGGGCGACTGCTTCCCTTTGGTGTCTGCACCATGACCGTTATCAATCCAGATTCTCATGTCGTGTTTAGTTTAGTTTTTGTGTTGTGACTGTGGTTATGCAGAAGCCAGAACTCCGGCCTTTTCAAGCTCGTCAATCAGCTTGTTCAGTACGGTATGTGCATCATCCTGTCCGGTTGCATCAGTCACGTGTGCACCCTGTTTTACCAAACCTGGTGTTCCTGATGTGGCATTTGTATAAGTTGTATCGGTCCAGTTTACTGTTACATAGGCTTTCCCGCTGCCATCTACTCTTACAGCATAATTCTTGCTGCTTTCAGAATAGCCGGTCTGGATTCCTCCCAAAGCAGAGTCGCTGGCTTTCGGGAGCACATAGCTTTCACCACCTCCTCCACCGCCGGCTGCTGCGGTATCCTTGATGACCAATGCCTTTACTTTTTTCACCTCCACATCGCTCAGAAGCCTTACCTTCATGCCGGCAGGTACATTGATTTCAATTACTGAATTTGTGAAATTCACCGTATCCATTGCGACGGGTTCCATGGTGTCAATAAACTGGTAGATTGAAAGCCTTCCGCTTTTCACACCCTGAATCTGCACCATTGTACGTCCTTCGGAAGTATATTCGGCCACATATCCTTCCGCTGCCTTCTTAAAACTGATTTCGTCCATTGTTTGTGTTGTGTTTTTGGTTTGTAACTCTATTTATAGGGATTCTCCCGGTATTCCGGAAGAATGAACTGTATGTTCACCGCTGCATCGTGCAGCACCTTGTGGGCTTGTTCCTCACTTACCTCCATTTCGTCGGTAAACTCGCAGAAGATGTTTCCTACCCAGTCGGAAGCGCTGTTCAGCCTCTTTATGACCACGGCGCGACAGCCATTGGTTATAAACAGGGATTTGGCCATCTTGTCCTTCACTTGAGAGTCTATATCCGTATAGCAGAGAAAAAGGTTTTCTGCCAGACCTCTGCTGAATACTGCCATTTCGCTCATAGGGAGCCGCTGCACGTTGTCCTTCATGCCCGACACCCCCTTGCGTTTCACTTCGAAATAGATGGAAAGGAAGGCTGAGTTACCCAGCGGGTGCGGCTGTACGATGTACACCCTGTCGGCCTTTGTCTCGTAGAGCACCTTCCACAGTTCGCCGAATACCTTTGCCGTGTTCTCGCTTCGCTTGAAGCTAAGACGTTCGGTTTCCTGCTTGTACCGTTCCAACTTCATATCGTTCATCTTGTCACGATACTTCTGCGTCATTTTGTTGTACTGAGTAAAAATCAAGGTACCCACAGAAACTACAGCTGCGCTTATGGCCGTCACCATTTCTGCGTCCATTCCGTGCCTCCTTCCGATTTCCCGTTATTCCATTTCAGGCGTATTTTTTTCAAAAAGAGCGGCAATAGCTTTTACCACATCGTAGAAACCGCATCCGCTAAGTCCGGCAGCCAGTCCGTAAATAAGCGTTCCCCACCATTGGTATCCTTCGAGCAGAGGAGTAAGCTGAAGCGCCCATGCCAGCACGCACGCCACCATACCTACCGCCACGCTCACACCGATTTTTGCGAACTTGCTTTCTGAAATGGCAGGAATGACTTTCAGGATCTGTGTCACGATAGCCGAGATAAGTGCTACGATTCCGGTAAACGTGCCCAGGTCGATTACGAATCCGGCAGTAGAAGGTTCAGAGGTTACAGCTCCCTGTGCGAAAACGGTCACTGCAGAGATCAGCATTGCAAACATTAAAATCATCTTTTTCATTTTGTCGTCGTTTTTAGTTAAACATTTGGTTTTAGTTGCAATACAAAGTTACGAAGAGCACATTGGAGAATGAAGGACAAAAAAAACGACGGTTTCTCGGCAGACAAAAACAAAAAAGGAGGCAATCGCTTGTCTCCTTTCTGTGTTGATAAAACTCTCATCGAAGAAGGGAATCCCTGTTTTCCCTATCACGCTGCTAAATTACAAAAAATATTTATATCCGAATAAAACGGGTATGTTTTTTTGACAATTGAATGCTTATTTACACTTTAAAACAATAAAAAGAAGGACGGATGTGCAACACTTTGCTCCGCCCTTCAAGCCAATTTTAAATACATGTAAATGTATTCCATTACAAACATAATACTTTTTATTGCCAATCTCAAATATTTTCCCTATTTTAGGGGAGCCAATTTTAAAAATACATGTTATGTTAACCTCTGCCAGTACAAAGCAAAGGTGTCAGGAATTTTCTGACTTCCTTCGAAGTTCCGCGTCCGGTTTTGAGCTGGATTTGTCGGGCTGCTCATTGATTGAATGTATTGAACAAATGATCCGCGTGAAGAATCGTCTTTCTGAAGGATACGGAAAACATTTCTCATGTCTTCTTTTCAACCTGAACTACATCCAGAAACTTTTTGGATGTACAATTTCCCCTTCACAGGTAAATGAACTTTTCTGGACTTATTTTATTTCCTTCCTTACGAAAGAAAGAAAGCTTTCCCTCTCTACCGTAAAAACCGTGTGCAGCCAGCTAAAGACCTCTGTGGAATGGTCGGCAAGACACAGGGCCCGCATATCAGACACCTACGATATGCTGAAAATTCCAAGCTACTGCCATGAGCAGATTGCGCTTACCGCCGATGAGATAAGCCACATATATCATTTTGACGTAAGCTCCATTTCAAGGAGAAAGCAATATGTTTCTCACATGCAGCGTGTAAAGGATATGTTTGTGCTTAGCTGCAATCTCGGACAGCGTTTTTCGGATATGGTAAGGATAGAAAGGAAATGTTTTGACAGAAACATTTTCAGACAGATTCAGAAGAAGACCGGAATGATGGCATACGTAGACATAGAGAAAATGTCAATAGACAGGAATACCACTTACCGCATTCTTGAAAAATATGATTATTCAGCCCCGGTAAAGACCGACATATCATGTTATGACAAATACCTGAAACAACTGTTACGACACATAGGCGGAGAGTTCTGTGAGGAGATTAAGAGGGAGACAAAGGTAAACGGACTGATTGAAACGGCATTCTTCCCGAAATGGAAGCTTGTATCCTCACACACAAGCAGACGCTCGTTTATCACTATAAACGTGATGCGCGGATTCAGACCTCTCGAAATAATGCGTGCTTCAGGTCATAAGAGCTATACCAGCTTTGAAAAATATCTATGTTATTTCGATGATTGAAAAAGAATGAGAGACTGTATATAAAATGCAGTCTCTCATTCTTTTCACGTGTGGGAACTTACTTAAAAAGATACCTTATCCATCCGAAATAGCCGTCATTCTCCAGGTAATTGTCATCATACTGGTTTTCGTAAGCTTCCTTTTCAAAACTGATCCGGTTGTATGCCTCTCTGCCAAAAAACATGAGCTTTACGAGATATTCCAGCACATAAAGTGCGTAAAACATGAGGAAGGAAATGCAGAACCACCAGGAAGATATTCCGGAAAAAAGTACCAGTGCCCAGATGATTACTCCGCTGGCTATCATGCACTCCACCCATTGACGTGCGTGGGTGCATTCATGATTCCTGATTCTCTGTGGCATCTCCTCCTTATTCTTGTATTTCGTACAGACCCATGCGGCCAGCGTAATGGTGTCGTAATCACCCCAGAGGAATGTGCGTGCTATCCAGTTGTCATATAAAATCTTTTTCATCTATGAATACTGTTTTTTTATAATGCAATCTGAAATCATGATTTTATATTTATAATTAAAATGCTGCAAGGAATTTTTATGCGTTCCTCGATAACGCATCTTACGTGGATGGTTAAATCCACTGCGGCCTTCTTACAACCGTACCTTGCAGCATATTCAGAACTTACCGAGTTATTCTACAAAGAATATTTTACAAGTGGGACTAAATATCCTTGCAACTCTTGTATATATATATTCGTTAAATATGCCTCTCCCATTGCACCTCCATTTTTTTCGCTTGAATGTGGATGTATCCCATCAGGATGGTAATAATCAAATACGGAAATATTTCCATTAGAGTCTTTTATATGAGCAGTTCTAGTATATCCCATCTCCTGTATATAATTAGCGGTATTAGGAACAATTTTTCTAAAAGTAAAATTGGTCTTTTCCCACATTTTTATTAGCGGGAATCCATAATAGTGAGCTATATATTCTTGTATTGCACATACTTGTTTGCCATAATACCCAATACTTTTTGTATTACCCGGATACCCAACTTCATTATCAGATTCATTTTCATGGTAGCCTGCTATGATAATTCTAACATTTGGGTTTGTCTCAAGTATTTTGTCATATAAAAAGTTAAATGCACCAACAAATGTATTTCTATCTCTACTTTGCATATCAATAGTTTCATCTTGAATTTGCTGATATTCTTTAACAATCTGCTCTCTATCATTCCATCCGTGGTCAAATACTATAATATTACATTTAGCAATGGTGCCATCTAAATAAGGAATTATAAATTTATCATATCCACAATTTAATGCTCTTTCTTTTCTCTCTTCATCCCATCCTGCTATTGCTTCTCCAAATAAACTTTCTTTTTCTTCTTTGGTTTGACTTAAAGAAAAGCATTTATAATCGTCAGTTTCAATAGTTGGGACGTCAGTCCTATATTGAATAAATGAAGCCCCAAGAGCATTATTATACACCTTAACATCTAATGCCTTAGAAAGAATTGTAGGATAACCTCCTGTTTTAGAAGAACCCATAGGAATAGATGTTCCTAGCCATAAAACTTCTTGTGTAACAGCAATATCTTTAAAACTGCTTATCCTATTCCAATTAGACTTTACTTCAGTTTTATCATCTAATGTACATTTTACAAATGCTTCTCGTATTATATTGTATGGGAAAAAAGTGTTAAACTTATTACCATCAACATAAACCTTTATTCCCTGTACATCATACACCCCATCTGCAAGAGTATCTCCTTGATATATTGAAGCTGCTGCTATCGTGTCATACTGTTGTTCGCTTACAATATTTTTCACAAAAAATATTTGCCAAAATTTTGATGTATTACGAACTAGTCTTATAGCTTCTACTTCACTTGCCTTACAAACTCCATTAAGGTATATTTCTTTTAATATAGAATTAATAAAATAGGAATTAGTAGGCATAGCATAATTATACAATAATGCTTTAAGTTCTGTATTAAAGTTTATATCAGTTACTTTTTTTGTCAATGTGACATTATAAGTAGAACCATTTTGAGGTAGTTTATCCCAATCTTTTATAAAATATATTACTCCTACATTTTCTCCAACATACATCCCAGCAGGTGTACTTCCATCTTCTACGATACTTTTTGCATCATAATTAACACTTCCATCTTGATTTTGCAAGAAAATCTGTTTAAATTTTTCACCATTATTAAAATGTATTCTTTTAATAAGAGTATAATCTATATTATCAGGAAGTATTAATTCTGATATAACTGCATTGACGATAGGATTCGATGATACTCCTGTATATAGAGCTGGATTTTCTATTAAATACGGTTTTAGTTGTGGATTCAAACTTGGGTATAATGCTGCTATTGTAGGGAAGTTAAATATATTATTTGCAAATTCCTTATTAAAAGTGACATCAAATGTATAAGAACCATCTACATAATTTCTCAATCCCTCATAGTTCAATACAATTTTCCCTATTTTAACTTCTTCTTCTGAAATATCAGAATTTGTAAGATTTAAAACTTTTGGCGGTATTTCCGAATTGTAATATCCAACACTCCCTATAAGAATATCGTCATTATATAAAAATATTTGTATTGTTTGCTTATCATTAAGTACATTTAAACGTACTTTATTCACATCTTGTTTTTCATACAAAAATATTTCTGGAATTATTGTATTTACTACATCATTGTCTGTAGAATATTTACTTTCGGATAAGTAATTTTTGATTTTCGGATTTGCATTTATATTAAAATTATCTTCTCCAATATTATAAGTTGCGTTATATTCTACTTTTTCTAACATTTCCCAATTTTCTATGAAATATAAAATATCAGTATTTTTACCTTTATATATTCCATTAGGGATTGTCCCATCCTCTGTTAATGATATAGCATCTATATCATTACCTTCATTATCCTTCAAAAAGACCTGTTTGAATTGAGCCCCATTAACTAATCTTATAGATGAAACACTATTAATGTTAGGAACTGTTTTCTGACAATATAATTCTTTTATTATTGCTCTTATTTCTAGCTCAGTAAGTTTGTTATCAAGGTTCCCGCTTCCATCACTCATTCCGACACAAGCAGACGAGGTGACAGGATATATTTTCTCACCCGTGGTAGGGTCTTTCAGTTGTGCTTTTTGTGCTGCCATTGTTCTATCGTATTTTAAATGTTCATTTCGTTTGTTTCTCCTGCGTTCTCATAGATCGGCATTCCACTCAGTGCTTCCTCATATTTTTTCAGGTTTTCTATAAGCTTGTTCCCTTCTTCCGCTGTAGATGATGCGGACGATGCTGCCTGTCGGGCTTCTGACGCAGCCAATGACGCGGAAGAAGCCGCGCTTTGGGCCTGCTGTGCTTTCTCGTTTGCATTTGCTGACGAGGTTTCTGCCTGCCGGGCAGCAGAGAGAGCTTGTGCGGCGGACTGCTCGGCAGGCTGTTTCATCCAGTTAAGGAAATCCTGCTCTGTCCCTTCATTGCCATTGTCAAGCCAAACCTGATAGGCGGACTTACCTGTTACTCCCATCTGGATGTTGGAAGTGGAAAGAATTATTTCCTGCTCCAGTTTTACGTCTGATCCGGTTTGTTCGTCAGATTCCTGACAACTTCTTTCTACCAGTGAAAAAGCATTACAGCAGTCTGTTACCGTCTGACCATCTTTATCTTTGTTAACCCATGCTTCTAACCTATATACTCCTGTTTCTTTCTGTACATCACGATTTACAGGAATAAGCAGCTCGTCACCTTCTGCTGTAAAACCCATCTGTTTCCTTCTTTCTGAAGGATACACAAGTATCACAGTAACAGGTAGCGAGTGTAAATCTGTTCTTTCTCCGTTTACGGTTAGTGCCCACCTTACGGAAAATTCTTTCCCTATTCTTATTTTCTGCATGGTCATATAGTCACTTCATCGGTTTCACCTATATTTTCGTGAAGAAACACGCCTGCAAGTGCTTGCGAGAACTGTTCTTCTGTTCCGGAAAATCCTTTTTCCTTCGCATATTCGTAGGCCGACTTCCCAGCATCTCCCTTATCACCTTTAAGAATTGTACCAAGAAGAAGCTCCACACAGCCAGCACCTTTCTCCCCTATCGTGGTTAGAGGACTCTGAAATGTAATTCTTACTTTCATGCTATAGGTCTTTTATGCGGTTATCTACTACTTCTATCTGTTCCTGCTTGGCTATTCGAACCACTTCGCCGACGATAAGCTTTACTTCGATTATGGCAGACACACTCAGTTTCTTTGTCTGATCAGAGGAGAATGTAAACTTTACCTGACTCCCTTCTATCTGCATATTCTCCTTTGAAAGAAGCACCTGATAATCGTCGTGCCGGTTGCGCAAAAGCATCTTGATTTCTGTCTGAGAGAAATCAGTTACAAGGCTCCCGTCGTCATCGGTAAATACCATTGTTCCTTCAAGGGTTTGTCCTGCGTATATCTTCATGATGGGTATTTCTTTTATTACAAATTTATCGTATCATTCACTGGTAATGAAGGACAAAAAGTCTACACGGTTACTTCGTCTACCTGCCCAAGAGAATCGTATGCCACTACCTCTGACAGAACTGCAGAAGGATTGCCAACTGACGTTCCGGTGCTTGTCCAAACATTGCTTTTAACCTTGTAAAGTGTGGCTGGAAGCGTAGTACCTACAAGTGCCATCTGCCCCTCATAAGCAGGAGGATATTTTGTATTTAATTCAGATTCAGAATCGCACAAAGGGATTTTTATCATAGTCTGCGACTTTGCTTTTTCCACTGCCTGATTCAGACTAGCAAAGTTCCCGTTTATCACGGATACGGCTTCTCCCCAGTTCGTGTCTGATTTTATTTGCGATGTTGCCATGATAATTATGTATTGTGTTATACCTGATACTTCTTATATATTATTCCATTACAAACAAGCCATTCCCAAGTCTTACCTAAAGAGTCTGTAGTTCGGAATGAATCTGTAATTCCCTTCATTACTTCTCCATTTTCATCTCTAAAAGCAATTCCATCTGTTCCAAATTCAGCCTGCATATCCCCATAAAAAAACTTTATTCCTGTTACGCCTATTCTTGCATCCATACCAAAATCAGGAGCACTTAAAAGAATAACAGGCCCAGAATCTTTTATGTCATCATAAGGCCGTATAACAGCAATCATTCTATCTTTAGAATCATAAATTCTAAACTCAGCAAAATCTCTGTCAAGTTTTAATGTATATCCATCTGCTGTAATCTGGAAATTAGAGTTTTGATACAGATTCCCTTCCTTGTCCCAATACAAGCTTCCGTTAGCTAAAGAACCGGAACCGTCTTTATTAAGAAGTATTTTCCCGTCCGCTATCCTTACAGCTCCTCCAAACTCTCCGTCGTATGCGTATATAGTACCACGGAATATACCTCCCAACGCATAGATGTACCCACGAAGGAATACGTTACCTCCGTGCGTGGCTACAAATTTTGCCATGTCTTTCCATTCCTCGTCGGTGGGCTGCTCACCATTCAGCATTTTTGTTACGGTACGCATGGCCTGCTCGAAGGTACCACCTGCCCAGAATGCCACATCGGTGTCCTCATTGTAGATTCCGCTCACACCGGCATTCACTTTTTCCATTACTCCGTCTACCCACTTACCAAGCTGAATCATAGAGGTAAGATTAAGCCCACCCAACACCTGAGTTTCACCTTTTAGCACATCCTGTAAATACCAGAGGTTCTTAAACCCGTCGGCCACTGGGTCTGTATCGTCGCGTGAAGGGCACCAGTCGGTTGCTATCGTACCTCTTTCAAGCTTGATTTCGCAAATCGTAGCAGAAGGGCCATTTGCTGAGAATAAATTCCCTGAATTATATACCATCTGGTGAGTGTAGCGTGCATATTCCGATGTAAGTTCCTGCGTAATCTCCACATCGCCTACACGGAATGTGACGGATGCTCCTTTGGCTTTGTAGCTGAGCATGTAGGTCTCTCCCTCTATGAGATTTATATTCTGATATATGCTGAATGACGCACACGAAAATCCTGATGCAGAACCCGCGTCTTCACTCACCTGGCCTGTACCTTCCCATTCTTTCAAGCTGGGGCTGTACATCTGTGAATCGGACTTTAACGGGGTAGATGTCTGAAGAGAGACCGTCTGATAATCTCCACAAAAAGAAGTGTTACGCAACAGATTCTCTCCGCCCACCTTCACTGCGTTTTGTATTTCGTGAGGAAGGTCTTCAAGGTTTGCTGCGCCGGTAGATCCGGCCTGAATTTGCACTTTCCCCGCCACGCTTACACCTTCATCCTGGTCATTTATAAAGTAAGATGTGTTCTGCCGATTACCAGTATAAGTGTCTCCGTAAGTCACCTCCTTGAATCGACCTGACACTACATCGAAGTATTCGTCCTTTATCACCTTATCTTCCAGGCTGTAGGAATTGATTCCCTGATACATCTTACGGGATGGAGAATCGGGGCCGTAAGCGGAATAAATCTGTGCGTTCTGCCGGGTTACATCCGTGCGGTTCCCGAGTTGAGACACTTGGTCGCCAGCCTGCGGAATGTCACTTCCGGTGTCTGCATCGGTTTTAGAGAATATCACATAATCGTCGCCGGTTTCAATCACAAGTCGCCACCAGTATCGGTTTCCTATTTGTCCGTTTTTCTGAACTTCCAGGTTAAATGTCTGGCATCGGCCCTGATCATCCGGTTCAAACTCATTATAGACAGTTCTTCCATCACCATCTGTCCGGTTGAAGTAACATTTGTATCCTTCTTCCGTTTCTTCTACACTTGATATAATCATTGCCGCAGGAGAAAGTATCAACGCACCTCCCACGTGCTTTAGTTCCTGCACGGTTATGTCAGTAAACAAGGCTTTCTTGCGTATATTCAGGTAGTCGAACTCTGCATGAGTGTTCCCGTTTTCATCTACAAGTACGGCTCCACCGGAACCAAGCACGCCAGTGGTATAGCTACCCATCTTCACCCCCTTCCTGAAAGTCTGTACGAAGTCGGTAGAGTCTTCCTGGTCTTTGTTCAGGAAGAAGCTGCGAAGGTATTTCAAATACTTTCCCGTAAGCAGTTTGGTGGTAGGTATCGCTTCGTCACTAGGGGTAAATTCTTCATCATCTCCCTGGCGTGCCACATCCGTAATCTGCTTGTCGTTGATAACCAGCTTGCCAATAATTGAAAGCGTGCCTTGAACTATGTAGGAAGTGAAGCGTTTCAGCGGACGGATAAGGTCATCGGCTGTCACTTCAAACAGTTCTTTCCATCCGGCTGTATCCTGCGTTTGTCCTTCAGGAGTAGAAAGCTTACCGTAGTCCAGTGTAACTTCACGGTCGAGGGTTGCAGCTTCCAGACTGTCGGTGGCGGTAATGCTTCCGATACGTATGTAATAGAAATCTTCGCTGGGATTCTCTCCGCCGATGCTTCCGTCAGTAGCATAGTCGTTCACGGAAAACAGCACCATGGCATCGTCCGAATCACGTTCCAGACGGGCATAGATGTAGTGCGCCTCCGTTCGGTTCAGACGGGTGTTGTATCCCGTCAGCGTCCAGCTTCGGTATTCTCCGTTGGGCAGATAATCTATGCCGTAGCTTTTCTGCGGAGCCACCATGATGGTGCATCCCGGAACCACCCCCACCTGAATCAGGTTTGGGTTTTCCAGTGCATTTTCTATCATGGACACGCCCTGGTAAGAAATTCGGTATGCGTTACTCTGGTAATCGGTTATCATTTCCCTTTTCTGTATTTCTGATTCATTTTCTCAATTTCCTTAGCTTCCTTAGCCATGGCATTCATAATTCCCAGGATGCGGACCGCCTCGCTGTCGTACACTGCGTCGTAGTCACTGAATCCCTGATACTTCATGATGTTGTTAATCATTTCCACCTCTATCTTGATAGGGTTCTGCCGTCCGTTCTTTTTCCCGTTAGGCGTGAACAGCTCCGGATACATGCGCGCGTAGGCTTCCTGCACGCTCTGAAAATACTGCACCATGACGGGGAACATGCGGGCTTCTACCATGCTAAACCAGCGGGCGTTTTTCTGTATCTGCCCGGAGTTGAACGACCACACGCGGCGCTTACACTTGCGCAGGTAGCGTCCTTCGCGTATCTCTCCCGTCTCGCGCACGGATTCATTAAACAGCGTGGCCAGAAACCGGCATCGTGCCTGTTTCATGCGGCGCAACTGCATCCGGATGGCGGCATGGGTCGATTTTCGCCTTACAAGCGTCTGTAGAACCTTCTGTGCATCCCAGTACATGATAAGCAGATTCTGTGCGGACTGGTACTGCGCAAAGCTGACATCGGACATCACATCTTTCGGTGCTTTCAGACGAAGGGTTCCCATACGAAGGAGGATAATTCCGTAGGGAGTGACGGTGCGTGCAAAAGGATTGTCCAGGAAACCGAGCTTCTGGTCTATCCACTGGTCCACCTGCCATGCCCGCATGGGAATGCGCTCAAACAGGTGGCGAATCCCTTTGCGCCGGAAGAGAAACACCGTTTCACCATTTTCATCGGTCACGGTGCGCCGCACGATTTTCAGTCCGAGAAAAAGCATGAAGCACTTCAGCTTGAAAAGGCGGTCGGCACGTTCCTCGTCGCCTTCCGCAGCCATAGCCTCCTTACGCTTGTAAAGTCTGTTCACCTCTTCCAGCTCTTCGGTCGACAGCCGGTTCCAGCTGTCGGGAAGGGCCGGAAGATGTATCTGGTAGTTTGTCGTATCCATTTGTCGTTTCTTTATACTCCAAAGTTAGGTATATGACAACTGGGAATGAAGGACAAAAAATCAGTGCCTAGTGAAGGCTTGCGGACGCATGACGAAGATGGCGTTGTCCTGATTGTCATAATCGAATATGGGCTGCTTGTCCGGTCCGGTTGTTTCAGTGAGCGGAGGCACATACAGCGGAGAATCCTTGATAAACTCTCCGAAAGAATCCTGATGGTTGGAGATAAATTTGCGGGCCTTTGTCATGGAATAAGCTGCCTCGTTTTCGCTGTACTTGCGCTGTTTTTCCGGACGGCGAGACTCGATGTAGAGTGCCAGCGCCATGCGCAGACAGTCCACCGCCTTCTGCCACACCGCATTTATAGCATCCTTGTCTTCGCCCGTGAAAAGGTCGGACTTTAGCGAGCGCGTACACCATTTCACCAGCGCATCGGTCAGCTCCTCCCCTATCTCCGGCTCTATGTAAGCGCTCTGGCAATAGCGTATGTCAGGCAACATTGAGATGAATTTCTCCCGGCTTTCGTTAATGTCCAGAAAACGGTTCATCTCGATGGCGGTAGTAAAAAGCAAGTCGCCCTGCAGGTAGAAATACCGGCTTTCGCGCCACAAATCGGCAAACACGGGGGCCTGACTGCACGCATCCTCTTCCAGGAATACCAGCAGACGGTCCACTCCGCGACGGCCCTTGAAATACGCATCGCGCTCAAACCGGCTCACGGATTTCTCGTCGGCCTTGTCGTACCCGTCGGTGTACACCTGGTTCAGTCCACCCCCGTCGTTCAGACTCACCGTGAGAATGCCGGTGCTGTTGGCCAGCGACAAGTAGACCACCGGAAGCTGGCAGGCACGTATCAGACGGATTTCGGGTGTAAGGCTTTCTTTTCCCACGTAGGCCGCCGTCACTCCGCCATACTCTTCCATAGCCTTATCGTATTCTCCGCATACCTTTTCGTAGAGTTTACGCCCAAGTATCGGCACAAGAATGTTCTCTTCTGTTTCTTCCATGATTGTGAGAAGTGACTGGTCGCCGCTGTACACGCTGGTGGGCACGTATGCCCTGATTTCTTCGGTTTTCGTTACTAACATAGTCTTTGTGTTTTTCCTCAAAGTTAGCGGTCTGATTCGGTAGTTTGAAGGACAAAAACGAAAAATCGGAGGTTTTATGAAATTTAGAAATAATTTTGATGCGATTTCGGTTTAAAATTGTTATTTTTGCGGTAGGTAAAATGTAATAAAACGATGAACATGAAATCTAAAAAAGTTATGAAAAAGACTTACGTGCTCATGCTTTCGCAATCTTTCCCGACCACACATCCCCGGCCGGGAAACCCTACCGGATTCCGTAAGAAATTCCTTTCCGGCGAAAAACGACACACCATCCGGACCAACTTCCCGCTTTGGGCAAAACGCATACACGAGGTGCAGCAAGGTGAATCGGTTATCTCCGTCCGTCAGTGGGAAGGCCGTCCGTATTTCAGCAGGCAAATAACAATAGGCTGTCTGACTGCGGAATCAGGAACAGGTATTCAGAAACTTACCTTCCAGCCGGATCGCGACGGATGTGCCTCTTTCAATTTCTTTGACATCGACGGTAAATATCCGGAACTGAAAGAACTTGCGGACAACGATGGTCTGTCGGTAGACGACTGGAAAGAGTGGTTCCGGGGTTATGACTTCAGTCAGCCGATGGCAGTTATTCAGTTCGGTAAATTCAGGTATTAATGATGAAAGAGTATTTTATTGCTACTGCAATTTTTGTAGGTCTTGTGGCTTTCGTTATGGCAATGAGCTATTTCTCCGGTTTGGATTACGACATCCTTTTCATAGAATTTATGCTTACATACCTAGTGATTAATAAATTATCTGAAATACAAAACGATAAAAAAGAAAAATAATATGGCAGCGTATGACGTAAACGGGCGGTGCGAAGACTGCACATTTGCTGACGCATTTGGAAGAAGTTGCCAGCATGGGATGCTATTCCCTGTCATGGTACTAATTGCGTTTGGAGATGTATATCAGTGTCCGAACTTTCAGAAAAAGAATGCTGAACAGCTTCAGGAACAAATTCGATTAAAGAACAATGAAAATAAATAGGATATGGATTTCAAGAAATTAAAAAGGCTACAAGAACTTGTAGACACCCATGAATGGCAAGAAAATTACGGTCTTATGGTGTGGATAGACTATTCCAATTGCAAGGAGGTGTTTGATGACATATTGAAAGTAGATTTTGAAACTTATGTAGACTGTGTGGCACAAAATACCGGTATTTGCATTTCCCATTTTGAAGATGTGCTAAGCTATTATACCAGTGAAGATATTGAGAGTTTGTTCCCTAAAGACGAAGATTGATTATGACGAAGAAAGAATTTAAAGTCGGAGAAACATTCCAGTGCGGACTGGTAAAGCTGAGAGTAGAGGAAGGCAAAGGATGCTGTAAATGTATATTCTATAATCCATATTATTTTGATTGCGACATTATGCTACCCGCATTAAAGAAAATTTGCGGTGGATGCAGTAAAAATGAGAGGGAAGATAAAACCGATGTAATTTTCGTAAAAGTGGAGGAATAAGATATGGACTTCAAATCACAAATAGGAACAAACATAAACCAGTCACGGAAGCTGTTAGAGCTGGGATTAAAACCAGGCACAGCCGATATGTACCTTGAAAAAAGTAAGACACCTGAATATGGAGAATATCACCTTCATACTATATGTGAAGGTATTGATCCTGAACACTGGTTCTCTGTTCGCATGAACCGAGACATTACTCCTGCGTGGAGTCTTGACCGGCTTCTGGAAATTATGCCAAAGTCAATTACTCAAAGTAACCGCCCAAATGCTGATTTTGCAATGAATAGTGACGGTTCCTTCTGGTTTATTTCATACGAGGAACTTGGATATGATATGAAACACCAGGAAATGAACATTGGTTCTTTTGATACCGCTATTTCAATGATTAGATGGCTTATAGACAATAATCACCTAAACAAAGAATACTTAAAAGCGAAACCATGATTATTGGGATTATATTGCTTACCGTATGGCTTATTCTATCCGGATATTTGCACTATTTAGTTAGAACTGACATTTATCGTTTCCGAAAGGTAAAACAGATTAGTGCGCTTGCTGTGATATGGTTTATCCTACTTATTATTATTATTGCATTTTTTGTTTTTAAATTTAAAGAAAGAATATATGAAAATATATGAGACACCTAATCCATTCTTTTTAAGCGACATATTTGTCTTTGCAGAAGTAGAGGAAATCGGGCTATGTTACATAAAAGTGAATTGTTTTAACAGAATCGAAGAAATTGGTTTTGATATTCAACGAAGAATGTGCCGTCCTATCGAAGACATTATGCAATACGCTAAAAAAGCTGCAAAAATTCGCAGGCATATTTTCAACAGTATTGATATTGAATATTGGGGAAAAATCCATGACAATCCGGAACTTCTAAAAAAATCCCAAAACTTCTCCCCCACCTGCGCAACATGCAACAGTTATGACAACGGGAAATGTACCAATTTCGGGAAGGAAGTAAAAACGGAAAATTCCTGCAAATACTATCAGTCGGACGTGATTGAATATACCTGCCAGCAGTGCGGTCGTAAATACGAAATCACTGATTCCGATGCTGGAAATCGTGAGAAATTTTGCTGCAAAGCATGTGAAAACGGATATTAATCAAAACTAAAAAAACATGAGTAAAACCAAATTATATTATCTGTTTTTGGCAGCATGTATGTGGTGTTGTCGTAACCTGTAACAATATGATTGAAATTATCAAAGAAGGGAAATACAAAAAGAAAATAGCGACCTGCCAGTTCTGCGGGTGCGAGTTTACTTTCGATAAAAGGGACGTGCAATCCAGGAGTGATGGGGAGTTCCCATTTACAAGAATAGAAAAAACATTGCTATATGTTTTGTGCCCCTGCTGTAATGCAGAGATAAGAGAGTGGAGTGATTACCAAGAAACCGAAAAACAGAAATAAATCCCCAAAACAACATTGCTATGGAATTTAAACATCAGAAAGACCTCGGTCCAGACGCCATTCAGAAATGGTGTGAGGAACTGGATGGGAAATCAAAAATAGAAATAAATGATACACAAAGGAAACTACTTTCCATTTTCAAAATGAATCATGAAATTGTTGGTAATTTCCTGAATGCACATAAAGAACTTTCTTCGCAGTCTGATTACACTTCTTTCATGATAAATCTTGTCGCTGAAAATTTTCCTTACAAGATAGATTATCCTTCAGCACTTATAATAAGTACACTTATAGACCGTCCGGCCATCGCCGTAATGTATGCCAATTACCTCCAGTATAAATGTTTCCAGTACGGAGTCAAGGAAATAAACATTGATGCACTGAAAGATATATTACTTTGGGAAGGAGTATTCAGTGAAGAAGTCTTGCATGAAATGTGGGACAAACAGAAATTTATATCCAGCGATAACCGTCTGCTTAACATGCTTGACTATCCTCAGTACAGGGAGTCTATCAGAAATATTAATACAGGCAATTATGACGAAAAAATAAATCAAAAAGGAATTTCCAAAATCTGTCAAAAAGCCTGGTCAAAACTCGTAGCAAAGATTAAAAAACTACTGAAATAACATATTTACCATGACCGCAAACGATTACTCAATAGAAAAATATGTGTCTGAATGCCTGAAACCGCTGGAAGAGAAAGGAACCATATACAGAATACGAATTTACCCTAATCTGAATAGGATACGTTTCCAATTGAAGGAGCTGATAAAAGGACTTCCAATAAAAGCAGAAATAAACAAAAAAGACAACTCAAACACAATCAAGTTTACTTTGTTCTTTTCTGCGATTAGTTACCAGGTTTCATACGATGAACTAAAAAATATACTCTATTTCATTACAGATGCTAAAGAACGGTTAGAAGGTGAAATGAAATGGGTGAAACAGTATGATGAAAAGAGCTATCGAGTTGTTCTTGAGGAAGGAAATGAATATATCACCAAATACTTAAAACCGCTAAAAGAAAAAGGTCTTATAAAGGACGTTCATGAAGACTGTGAGAGAGATATTTGGTTTACGCTGGTAGAAAACATAAATGGGAAAGAAATATCCGCGCATTTAAAACCAGGTAAAAATGAAGACTGCGTATTCTTTTATCCCACTACTGGATTTTGCAAATACAGGCCATTGTACAGGGCCGGACTTCTAAACCCGAAGAACGACCCGCATTACACAGAGACAATTGAACAATATATCCTTCAAGGAATAAAGTATATAAAAGAACAATTTATCAAATAGAAATAAGCCTATGACCGCAAACGATTATTCAATAGAAAAATATGTGTCTGAATACCTGAAACCGCTGGAAGAGAAAGGAATTATCACAGACTTGCGGGTTATTCCATGCAGATGGCGCATCATGTTCAGACTTAATGAGCCGTCACGAGAAAACTCAATGAAAGTCATTATCGAAACAGAGGCGGATGAAGACCATATCACATTTTTTAAGTCCGATGTGTCAGTAGAGGAAACATTTAGATCACCAGAACGGAGGTTTATTTATCAAAGACTGATGGCTGCAAATAAATCCATTAATGATGAACTAAACAGAAAATCAGTAAACACCGATTTATACATTACGAAATACCTGAAACCACTGGAAGAGAAAGGACTGATAAAGGACCTCGCAACGTGTAAGAATCACAGCGTCTGGTTTACGATGGTGAAAGACATTAAAGGCGTAAGCATTACCGTCAATTTAATCCCGGGAACGACAGTAGATACTGTTGCGTTTTTCCCTCTCCCTCTTGACATAGGTCGTTACGGAGTAGAAACAACATTTATCCCCAATCCGATAAATGATGACCACTACACGGAAAACCTTGAAAAACGTATTCAGGAATCAATGAATAAACTGAAAGAAATATTTGATAACCCACTACCGGAATAAAAATAAGTAATATGGACAATAAAGTTAAACCCAGAATAAGTGCAGTTATTACCGACTGCCTGAAGTGTCCGCACTCAAAAAGGTACGACTCTTCTCAAGGCTCAACCGGTTCAGTGCTTGTATGCAAAGAAAAAGACCAAATAATCATTAGTGATGATTATATTTATCACACAGATAAGATAAATATGAGTAACTTTATCCCGGACTGGTGTCCGCTTGATTGCTACACCGGAGAGAATGAAATTTACGGGCTTAAAGAAAAAAACCTACGTGATTCACAATGTGAAGTACCTATGGTGAGATATAATAACTAGAACCTATGGCAGAAAAAAAGAAAATCAGCACAATTGTTTCGCATTGCGAAGAATGCGTTTTCCACCGGAAATACAACCAGGAAGGCGCTAGTTTTGGATATATCATTCTATGTTCACCCACAAATAGGGTGGTAAAGCGGAATGACGTAAATAAAATTATTGATGCACCAATAGAAATCCCAGACTGGTGTCCGCTAGATGACTATCAGGGGGATAATAAAACCTATGAAATTTTAAATACGGAATAAAAACAAATAAACCATGGAAGAAAGAAAAATAAACTTTAAAAAGAACGATGATAATACTCCAGTTCTTGATCCGGACGGAATGCTTTACGAAAAGCTGACAGAGAAACAGAAGAAAATAAACGAAAGAATCTCTTTATTGCTTTACATGCTAAAAGAAGGGAGCCTGAAAGAGGGTACAAAAGAAGCATTGCTTGAATTGTTTCATAAGAATGCAATAGACATCCTTAACGAACTTGGATATGAAGACAGCCTGAATAAAAAATACAATGAATACATCAAGGAAATACGCTCACTCAACCATGAGAACCGGGAACTAAGAAAACAGCTCGGGATGAAGGTATCGAACGAGGATGCAAGGGAAAGGTTGAAACTTATCACTGAATCATTTGATGAATGGTGGCACAACGAAGGAACCGGAAATATAGATGAAATTATTTTCGACCGGTACAAAATGACCGCCACATTGAGAGGGGGTATCTTCCCTTCCAGTCGCGAAAAGGAAATAAAAAATCAGGTGGAAATGTTGAAGATGTATCGTCTGTTACAAACTACGGGCACCACCTTACAGCCTCTGAAAAAAACTTCAATATGCTGAAAGAACTTTTCAAAAGCGCTTTCCCTCATTCGGATATTGACGAAATAAATACAGCCACCTATCTGGGAGGTGAAAGCAGAGAAGAATATGTGTACGTTATTACAAAGATCATCGTTGATTTCAATAACCTTGACGACATTAAAATCACAGAGCCATGACCGAACTGAATACTGAAAATGTAGACCGAATTTTCGCCGACTGCATGTTTCGCAGCGAAGAATGTAAAGGGAAAAACCTCTATCTGTTTGTGAACTCCATTCAGAACCCTACAGTAAAAGTCGGATTCCATCCGGAACGCATCGAGGTGCACCGGCACGAGATACGCGAAATGCTTTCACAACTGCCCGACGGATTCTTTCCCGGCTCAGGCGATGGAGCCTCTTTCCTTCAGGCGTGTTCTACCAAAGACGGGCAACTATGGACAGGATTCCATACAGAGGTAGAAAAGCTTTGCCTGCTTGGACTCGCTTCAAAACAGATGCGGATGCTTACACCAGACGCGGAGATATGGCCAATGCTACCAGGCGGAATGCCCTATCTGAGTGTGGAAATAGAACAGTAATTTTATACATTTATTTATACATAAAAATACAAACAGATTATGAAAGATAAAATCTTAAAAGCAATCAACTTTATTTTCCCTATTTTCGTATGTGCTCAAATAGCCTTTTCTGTTTTTTCATATTTTAACGGGACTGAAACAAGGGACTGGTTGTACAATTTTTTCATCTCTATTATATTGATGCTTTCTTTCATCATTGCACAGATAGCCAAGACATGCACCCAGTTCCTGATGATAAAGCGGATTGAGCACAGATTGATTATCAATCTTTTAAACGCCATTCAAGGGAACACAAGCCATGAAAAACAGCCGGAAAATAAAGATTCAAAAAGCAAAGATGAAGAAAAATCGTAGTTACGCGAGTTCAGTGGCTTAGTATCGCCACCAAAAAATCTATTAAGCGCGACTGGAGTGGCGATACTACGCCACTGAAAAATCTATTAATAAACACTTGAGCCAAAATCAACAAAAATCCCGACAAATCAGAAGTTTTGCCGGGATTTTTTTCTGTGAATAAAACCTAAAGAAGAAGAAAAATGTATGTTATAGTGTAGATTCCGTTTCTTCTGTGCCGGTTGCGCTACGGTCGAGCGTGGTAAATGTCTGCTGACGGATGACTATTTCTCCGTGCTTGTCCCATTTGTTGAATGTATAGATATTCTTCAGGAACCGCAGATAAATGCGCTGCCGGGTAGAAAGCTGGTTTTGCTTGAGTAACTGCAATTCGCGCATGTAGGTACCTCCGGTGCTTCCGCTATTCCCGGGTGTGCTTCCAATCAAAGAAGGGTGAACCCCTATGGCAAAGAACACCACGCTTGAGATTTCGGACAACTCCTCTTTTAAATCCCTGGAATTTGTCAGCTGTGGCACATCCACAATTTCCACCGCATGCTGCATCGTCTTTCCGTCAGGACCTACAAACGAGTCCAGACAGATAGTTTTCCCGTTGTTCTCGCGGCGTTGAAGGAACTCATTCACCTTCTTATAGATACTGTCACGTACAGCTTGTTTCGCTTCGGTAGTATCCGCTCCCATTTCATCGAACATCGCACGAAGGTATTCGTTGTTGATGAAAATCATTTTCCCCCACATGGTCGCATTTTGTCGGGCCATGGCCTTGTCGGTAATCAATGTCGTGGCGTAATCGTAAGTCATCGACGGGAAGATACTCCACCAGGCCGGCTGCGGGTAATAAGGTTTCAGCATCGAAGGGTAATAGCTTGGGCAGCAGAACCAGGTGGTACGTTTCTTCGGAGGACGGTTCTTACTCTTTTCCACCTGACGGCGAAGCTCCGTAAGCATATTTTCCGGCATCAGTGTGGGATAGGCCACCACATCTTTTCTTTCCAGCTTTGGCGTGGCATCCTTTCTCCACTTCTCCGCATAATACACGTAGTTGATGCGCATCCGTTCGTCCATTTCCTCCATGCGGCAGCACACCGCCGGAATGTTTCCTAACTTGACAATTTTCGGGTCCCACTCTTGGTCCTTCCGTCCGATGCTTAGCCCGATGGTCGGGAAATAAATATCCATGTGAGCGTCGTCTGTCATGCACTTCAGGTAGTGAAGTTCCAGATTGTTATTTTCGCAGAACTTGTCCCATTCCTTGTCTGTCTCTTCCCAGGTGCGATAGTCTTCACGAAGCTGTTTCAGCTCGTATTCCGGTGTCCCAACCTGTGCGGTATCTTTCTTCTCCTCTCCGGAGACGGCCTGCGACCAGGTGATTGTGCCTTCCCCACCCTGCTCTTCGCCGCTTCCTGCTTTCTGCTGGTCAATCTGTGCCTGAATCTCCATGATGCGGTTGCGAATCAGCAGTCCGGCATCCTTGAAGGGAATCAGCTCAGTCTTTACCGTACTGTTTACATAGCGCGACCATCGGTACATAAGCTGCGGCCCGAGCCCTACGGTCAGGTCAATAATATATTTGATGGCGGTTGCCGTGTACGGCAGACTGCCTACCAGCTTGTAGATAGTGTTCGGAAGCATGTTCTCCGGTCCCCAGGGAATGTAACCCAGACCGGGTGTTCCGGCATTGCTGACCGGCACCGGATTCGACTGTTTGCTGTCGAAGATATTGAACGTGCCCTGAATGGGCAGCCCGCCGATAGCCCCTCCCCCTTTCATCATTTCCGAGGAAGATACAGACGGGATTTCCGACACGCGGGCCATGCCGATATACTGGTATCCACGGTCTACGAGTGAAGTCACTTTTCCTCTGAACTCCTTTATTCCCGGGTTTGACTTCTTACGGTTTGTATTTTTTGTGTTTGTCGCCATATAACTACTTAACCAATATCTTTGTGTCGTTAATCTGCAGAATAAGTACGTCGTACACGTAACGGAAATCTCCGTTTGGCATTACCAGTTTACGGTATCCCTTTTCGCGGTTGTACGAAACGGCACGCTGCACGTTGTAACATTCGCTTATCGTTCCGTCCTTACACACAAAACGTATGTCGAACGGCTTATTTTTCCCGTCTGGAGTGCGGGCGTTCATCAGCTTGTACGCCTCCGTCCAGAGCAGACGTTTGGTCGGTTTCTTCATCTTGCGTTTGTTTTGGTACAAAGATATACAAGGTTAATATGGTAATGAAGGACAAAAAAACGCACCTCCCTTCACAGGGAAGCGCGCTCAATAAACTATTAATAAAAAACATGTATGTTCAAATCTATTTACATAGAAATGAGTATGTAATCTTAACACATTAATTCACAATAACAAATAACTCACACCACCGTGTGCAATAACATGGTTACTATTTTTCTCATGATGATGCAAATATATCCTATTCTCTCTGAATATCAAAAAGAAAAAGGATGAAGAACCACTGTTCCCCATCCAGATGTAATAAAACAAAGAACATTTTCATGCTCAATTTTTTTGCAAATATAATGTTTTTACCGCACATAAGCAAACTTTGAAACTAATTGATTATCTGATTTATAATAAATACTTTTATTCAAACATGCTTTTATGCTTTTATATAAAAATACTTTTACTGTTTTATTATTTCATGCTTTTATATTTTCATTCATTTGTATTAAAACATTATTATTCTTTTGCATATATGTATATTTGAAAGTAGATATTTTTATTCTTTAATACTTTTATGCTTTTATGTTTTTATACTTTTACTCAATTATTCTTTTATACGTTAATACTTCCATGATTTTGTACTAAAATATCTTTCTCTCATCTATTTTGTATTTCCACACAAAAGTATGTTTATATAAAAATACTTTTATGTTTTTATGTTTCTATACTTTTATTTATTTATACTATTATTATTTTATGTATCTACGCAAAAATACTTTTATATTTTTATTCAAAAATACTTTTATACGTTTACACATTTGAATATTTACATTTTTGCATAAAAATATTTCTGTATTTATGACGAAAATGAAAAAAACGACTATCTTTGCAGTGTAATAAAACAAAAACATTTGATATGGCAATTACAATTTCTTCATTCAACTGTAAGGGTGGAGTAGGGAAGACCACTACCACCGTCAATCTGGCAAAAGCCTTACATTCTCTTGGTAAACGTGTGCTGGTAATAGATGCCGACGCACAGGGTAACGCATCTAAAATGATGGGATTCCGTCTGGCCACGGAAAAGGATGGTAAAACCCTTTACGATGCGATGACAGGAAACGCAGACATCATGGAATGCGTGCTATGCGAAAACGAAAACGAAGAAAGCTTCGACTTCATCCCCTCACGCCCAAACCTTTATAAGTGCGAGCAGGAACTGGTGAGCCGAACAGGACGTGAATTTATTCTTCGCTTGATGCTGGATAAGCTGAAAGACCACTATGATTTTATCCTGATTGACTGTCCACCAAATTTCGGAGTAGTTTCTGTAAATGCGATGGTAGCTTCTGACTACCTGCTGATTCCTATCAACTGCGAAGTATTTGCCCTGGATGGGATGGGCCTAATTACCGCAAAATACGAAGAAATCAAAAATATGGTCAATCCCAAACTTGAAATCCTGGGTTATATCATGTCACGCTACGACAAACGTCTGTCACTTCACCGTCAGGCATACGAACAGATGAATCAGAATTTCCCTGGGAAGGTGTTCAATACCACCATCCGCACAAACATTCAGCTGGCCGAATCGCCTGCGCAGCGCATGAACGTGTTCGATTTTGCGCCCAACTGCACGGGAGCTGCCGACTACATGGAGCTGGCAAAAGAGATTCTATCACGATTAGATAACCAGTAAAACACACGATTATGGCTAAAAAACGATTCAACCTGAATGAAACAATGCTCGATGCTCGGCAGGGTATTGAGGAAGCACGCGCCAACGCGGAGAAGGCAGGGGAGGAGAGTGCTGCGACTCAGGAAAAGGAAGAAGAAAAGACGGAAGAATCTCCTGCTACCTTCACTGCTGAAAACTCATGTGTTGAAGCAAATAACCAGGAAGAGGAAAATATCCGTCCGGAACAAGAGGCTGCGCCCGATAAAGAATCCGTGAAAAGCGAATCACCCGCAGTAGAACGGAAAATAAACGGCATACGAAAAAGAATTAGAAAAGATGAAAAAGAGGGACGCATCATGCGGAATGTCTATCTGGAAGAAGACATGCTGGAGAAGCTGGAAGACATTAAGAAAAGCATGAACAAAGGCCGTAACAAGGAAAAGAAAGATACCTTGGTGTTTGTCATCGACCTGCTGAATGTAGCCGCGCAGGAGTTCATTGACAAATACTACAAAGACATCGTGGGGAAATAATTCCGCACAATTCATACACCGAAAGGGCAGGGGAGCAAAAGCTTCTCTGCCCTTCGCTTTTTGAATGATGTCACATTTCTATCTCAATGGCCGGATTCCAGTCGTCCGGATCAGAAAAAGTGATTCCTGTATTTCCACTGAACAGACGGCAGATGGCGTTTGTGCACCGGTTCCTCAGAAGCGGAACGCTGGAAGCCTGTGCACCGTAAAGCATTTTCCCGTCGGCTCCCAAAGCCTCTATTTTCAGCGTCACGTCAAATTCTTCCGACTCGGTAGGAGTGAAGGTAAACACGGAGAAATAAAGCCCGCTACGGCCCGCATACTCGTCGCCTATCTCCCATGTAATCGTATAGTCGGATGCGGAATCTGCGTCACCGTTTCCGGTAGTCACATCCAGCGTGCGAAGATGACCGCCTACCGTCATCCGTACCGATTTCACCGAGGCAGGAAACGCATCTTTCACGGTAATCATGGCACGGCTTACTACGCGCTTCATTTGCAGTTCCTGACTCGAAGCCATATTCTCGTCCACTTGAAGAGAAAAATCCTGCCAGAAAGTCTCAGTTACTTTCTCAGGAGTATATTTCATGCCTTCCATACTTCCTCCGGTACTGCTGTGAGCCAGGAAGTACACATGATGCGCTCCATACTTCATGTTCAGGGTAAGGGGAGAAGGAAGCGAAACGGTGTCCGCCTGCATCTGCTCGCCGTCCATGTAATCCCAATAGGAGAGGGTAGTGGCCAGCTCGGCCAGCGTGCCGGCACGTGAATTATTCCACTGGTTGATGTCTCCCTGCCCGATTTCCATAAACACCGGAAGGAAAGACACCCTGCACGTTTTCTCACTCGTCTGCTCCATATCCGCCGGACGGGCGATGTTTTCCTTGCTGCAAGCCGCCATAATCAGGATGGCAGCCATGCAAATGCTTTTTGAAAAATTCATATTGTTTAGTTTTAAGTTTATACCATAATTAACGCACGTCCGGAGTTTCGTTTCCGTTTTTGATGGATTTTTATTGTAAAGTTCGGAAAGTTTGCACCTTTATATAGTTCGGAATCTTTGCACCTTTACACGAAATAATTTCCCTTACTGACGGAATCTTTTCACCTATTGACGGAATCATTGCACCTACATGCTTTTAAAAACCTAATAATCAATGATTTTCAGAATCTATATAATTATCTATATGTTATAATATAAAGAAACGATAGTTTCTTAAATAAGGGATAAAAAATATATCGGTCTGCTTTTATTAATGATATTATGATATAAGATATATAGTAAAGCGTAATTTGCTATAAAACAAATAGTTATACTAATAAAGGTGCAAACTTTCCGTTTTTAGGGGTAAACATTCCGTCAATATGTACTAAGTTTCCGTGTGTATGGGTAAAGATTCCGTCATATAGGGAAAAATTTCCGAACATATATAGATTAAAGGTGCAAACTTTCCGAACTATTTTTATTCAATATTTTCCGTTTTTGGAAAATATTGTCGTTTTATTTTCCGTTTTTGGAAAATATATCTATATTTGTGCCAAATAACGAACCAATGAAGATTTATTTAGAAGAAAGATTAAAAGAGTCAGGTATAAGCAAGGATGAACTGGCAAAGAGACTGGGTATTTCCAATTCAAGTCTGACAAAGAAATTAAACGGTCCGTCACGTACTAACCTGCAATTTCTGGAAAGTGTGGCCGATGCGTTGGGAATATCTGTTTTCTCTCTTATTGATGATGAAAAATACGTGAAGGTAGGTACATTCCAGTTCGATGGGAATACTTACGAAATACGAAAAATGAACTGATAGCCTATGCGACGGAAGAAAAGCACCACCGAATCAAGCAACTCACTGATTAAAGAACTTAGCTCAGTAGAGTTTATTAAACAACCCTATCTGTATGCCATGGTAGGGGCAGATTTTTCACTCTACCAACGGAGTATTATGATAGAAATCATGAAGTCCATGCAAGACCGCTTCAATGAATTTCTGAAAAACAGACGTGCAGACGGACAAATGTCACTTTTCCCTGATGATCTGGACGATAATCAGATTCTCACATTCCGAATCAGCGCTTCCTCTCTTGGAGTAAGTCCTCGTGACTATATGTATCTTAGTGAGGCATGCGATAATCTTATGAAGATGAACTGTTCTTTTTACAGATATGATGAAGTGGGAAGACCTATTCGTACATACGCGCATCTGTTTTCTACGATTGAAATGCCTATGATTCCGGTTTCAGGCTCGAAAGAAAAAGAAAGGAGGATGAACTACGTGGAAGCGCGTATGGATGCAAAGGTATTGAAAGAACTGTGCGATTTAGGTAACGGGAAAGGTTATCTTGACCACATTTACCGAATAGCCCGTATCTGCAAACGCAAACGTACACCAAGCATTTATATTTATCTTTCCAGATGGAAAGACTTCCCAAAGAAATCGGTGGAATATGTGGAGCTCAAGAAATTCCTGGGAGTGATAACATTGGAAAATGTGGAGGTGAACGGGGTAGTTACTAAGACTTACGAAAAAGACCGATACCCGAAATTCAGTAAATTTTGTAAGGAAGTGATGGACCCGATACGTGAAGACCTCGACCGTATGGCCAGCGAAAATCAGGTGGACTTTACTTTTGATTATGAGCCTGTATATAAGGGTGCAACGAAGAGAGGAAACCCTGACGAGATATTATTTAAAATCAAGCTGAGTGAACTTGGGGAGGAAATGTCGCGTAAACGAAGACAGCAAAAACTTCCCGCCGATATTTGGGACTTGCTTCGCTCTGAATATAAACTGACGGAAACAGATGTGCGTATGCTGACCGATATGCTCCCTGAAGAACTGATGAACGATTTCCGGGCCGAAGTGCTGGCACTTCGTGACCGAATGAACCGGTATAAAGTAAACAATCCGAAAAGTTATGTGGTGACTTCACTCAAGAATTTTATTATCCAGCACACTCCGGAGGCAAAAGAAACAAAAGAAGATAATAGGGTAGAGGAGAAGAAAACCGTCAAGCATAAAACAATAAGCGAGGAAGATAAAAGCCGATGGATGGCATTTATGGAACTTCTTCAAGGTTCTGTAAGTCCGGTTGAATTTAGCACCTGGCTGTCGTCGCTTGAATTTGTTTCGCTTAATGGTGAGGAAGTGACACTATCTGTACCGGCTGCATACGTAGCGACTTATATTGACGAAAAGCTGAGCGCACCATTTAAACAAGCGCTTAATGCAGTGTATGGTGAAGATGTAAAACTACTTTATGAAGTAAGAAAATAACGAATAAATCCCGGAACGAAAAGCACCGTCCCGGGATTTTATTTTCACTCCACATAGTCCTTCGTGTCGACGCAAAGCTCTACTTTTTGTACATCGGTCAGTTCGACGAATACTGCATACCAGTTGTTAAGGAAAGGGCCGTAGGTAGAATAGTGAAGCTCCTCCGTTTCAAGATTTATGTTCCGGAAAATATTCCGTTTTTCCTGCTGCTCACGGAGCCAAGCCAGAAACTTCTGCATGTGCATCTTCGCTTCCTGAATGGCTTCGTATGACTGCTGTTTGTCGGTAGGCTTCATATTATCTGTTTTAACGAGAAAATAAACCACGTGCACAGGTTTATCCAGACCGCCTCTGATCGTCCCGTCCTGGGCAAATTCGTAGCCCACACAAGGCGATTTTACGTCGGGCAGCTTGCTCATGAACGATGGAATAGCTACAATGTTGTCGAAAAGGAAGAACCGTTTGTTCTTTCCGGTTTCTCCGGGCGTATGAAGCATGGGCTTGTACTTGGTGGCCCATTCTTCGATGATTTCTTTTAATTCTGTCATAATTAAAATTTTGTGGGTTTTCTTATTTCTTTATCCAGTAACATTATAAATCCGATAAAAGCAAAAGCCAGTAACGAAAGCCATATTCCCAATTTTCCTAATTCAGCATAAAGTAGCTTGACTATCATAGCTGCTGTGATAATTCCTCCCAGAAGATTAGTCAGCTCCGATTCTTTTTGGAACATGAGGAAGACACCCAGAAGAAGGACAGCCAGTTCTATTCTTATCTGCTGGAGAAAATACATCCCTACCAGCAAGAACGTGTTCGACAATATTCTGATTATCGTTTTCATTTCATCCGGAATTTATAATCACTTCGTTTAAACTCGTCCTGAAAAGAAACCAGTACGCCGTTTTCGATGAAGTCCTGATAATAGGAAGACACGAGCACTTCCAGTCGCCGGAGCTGATGACGCACCTCCATGGCAATGATAGGTCGTGACTGGCGGTCGCCTTCTTCTTTCCATTTTTTATACAATTTCTTGTAATGGGCAAATTCGTCTCTATCCACATCTTCAATGGGCTGTCCCGCACCGACACCCATATCCACGAAATACAGGTAATAGTTGAAGAAGAAGGAAATCTTCTTTGTGTCACCTCCGGCCCCATTGAACACCTTGGCATACATGCGACGGTAAGATTGTCCGGTACTCCGTTTGGCTGCCGGCGTATTGCGGTACCCGATGTACGGACCGGGGAATCCCCCCGGCCATACATGCTGTGTTTCGAAGTTGGTCTGAAGCTGCCGGATCATGTTGTTGGCCCAGCGCGTCAGATCCAGAAACTCCTCTTTGACCGCCTGACTGATGGTTTTCTGTTCTGACATGGCTTATTCAATGATATGAGGGATAAACTCGCTCAGGTTGTCTGTTACTTTGGAAGAGGTTTCGCGGATACCCATACCGGCAGAAAGCCCTCCTATCACCCAGGAACCGATAACCGGATACTTACCGTCGAAAGAAGGGATTTCCGCCAGTTCCTGATATACATAGCCTTCTTCTCCGTAGTCACCACCCGTCTGTTCGATAACCTGTCCGTCTTTTACCAGCGTGACATTGGCACCTTCACGACTGAACACCGGCTTTTTGCAATAGTTTTTCATGCCGGCTGTCAAGTGGTCTGTGCATTTCAGTATGTAGGGAGAATCCGGATAAAGCTCACTCAGTATAGGGAGCATGGCCTTGTTTGACATCAGCGATTTCCACATAGGCTCCAGCCAGAGAATGTCGGCCGTACATCCTTCCTGACTCTCGTTCATCATCCACTCCCAGGGGTAAAGCTTGAAACAGCATCTTATTCTTTCTCCGGATGGGTCGTAAAACGCACCTTCGTCCAGGTTGAGCTGTTCCATTTCGATTTCTGCCGTATTCAGTCCTGCTTCCATGGCTGCTGCCACCAGGTATTGAAGGGTTTCTTCGTCTTCCACATTCTCACGGCAGCACACAAAATGGTAACACTCCATTCTGTACCGGTCCTGAATATCCTTGAAGCTTTGTACCAGGCTTTCGTGGATGGCATTGAACTGGTCGGAGTCTTTGAACAAATCTTCCTTCCACTGCCATTGCACTACGGATGCTTCGAGCAGTGAGGTAGGGGTGTCTGCATTAAACTCCAGCAGCTTGGGCACTCCGTCAATCATTGCGAAATCAAATCGTCCGTAAAGAGAGAGGTCGTCTCTTTCCCATGACTGGCGTATGTCGTGCTCCATTCCTGCAGGAATGCACAGCTTGTGGAAGAGATTGTAGTCTATTACGTGTTGCACTGCGTCTACATACATGGCATAACACATGTTTGTAGCTTTTTCAATTTCTTCGATTTCCTTCATGGTGAAGGAATAGTAGGCATTTTCTTTCCAGTAGTCCGTATGGAAATTAAAGCCCATGTTCTCTATCTTCTTTTGGTAGTTCTCTCTCGGTTTGATTGCTATTCTTTTCATGGTTAATATGTATTACATAGTTGATAAGTAAAGTAGACAGGATTCCGAACATCCCGATTCCTCCCAGACTGACAAACACCGTAAAAATCCGCCCTCCAGTTGTAACCGGATAAAGGTCGCCGTATCCGATGGTAGTGACCGTGCAGTAGGTCCACCAAAGCGCATTCTCGGCCGTGTTGATGGAACCGGAGTCATATTCAAAGAAAAGGATAAGCACCGGACCCGTCATCATGAGCAGCGTAAAGAGGATGAAGAATGCGAACCTTGCTGTCTGTATGGAATTGTGGCGGAAGTAGGTGGCAAACCGGTTTACGCTTCCTGCAATTCTTATGACCTGAACCAGACGCATCAGCCGTAATGCTTTCAGTCCCGGAAGCCAGCCGAAAGGAATGCTTGCTATCAGGTCGATGAAATTGCGAAGAACAAAGCGCCGTTTATTTTCTGCATGGACAAAGCGGTATATCCATTCAGAAAGGAATACCACGCAGCATACGTTGTCCATCCAGAACAGCAGTCTGCCCATTTCCGGATTTATGGTGATTGACTCCTGAAGAACGAGCGAGAACACCACAAATACTGTCATGGACAGAACTACCATTTCAACCGGTGACAAGTTGATGTCTTCGTCCATCAGGCAGAGATTGAATGTCCTCGTCCGGTACTTCCAAACACTGCTCCCTTACTGGTGCTTTTACTCCCGAAAGTGGAGCTGCTGTAAGAGGAGCGGGAAGGAGTGATTCCGGAGCTTACGCTGGCCGGCGGAGTGACCTGTACACCGGAAGAGTTGGTGTAGTATCCCTGCGACGGGTAGTAATAGTAGGTGTTCCCTCCCGGACTGGACATCATCCATCGCATCAGCATGGCATTGTAAATCCAGCTGTTTCCGTTGCTGTCGCGATACGTCTGGTTGTTTGTCGGGTTTTCAGGCAGCATGCTTCTGTCTCTGTTTGTGGAACAACTGCAGCTTGAAAAAAATGCAAGTGTAAGAATTGCAATAGCGCTTGAGTATTTCATTTTTCTGATGGGTTCTTTAAGCCGCCCAAGGCTGGTTATACGTAGTTTAATGTTTTTATACTTTTATGTTTTTATGTAAAAGTAGTTTTTCTAAATTACTTTGTTTTCTTTTAGCCTGTTGTTCACTTCCTCATACACGGAATAGAGCATATACTTTTCCCCTCCGCAGCGTGTCATTCTTCTAAGAGACATGTGTAACGCAGACAATCCAATCCCGTTTTTCCTCGCACATTCAGCTACTGAATAATAAACTTCTCCTGTTGACAAAGCGATTACTTTTTTACTCATGCCAGGAGGTGATTTCCGGTTAGGTCCAAAATTGCTGTTGGGGTCATTAATCAGTCTTTTACTGAGTTCTCTTGAAATCTTACGTCGCTTTTCCTGTAGTTCCTTTGGCCAGTTTTGGAATGACTTGATTAATTTATGACCTTTACAGAAGTGACCAGAGTCTTTTTCACGGTGCTGATTGAGACTAAATTTCAAATCATCCATACGTTGCTCTTCATATATTTTTCTGAAGTCCTTCTCGTAATACCATTGAAGCCCTTTGCATATAGATTTTTTCCGGCAACTATTACTGATTGCATGTCTACTTCTCCCGGATTTTTCTGTTGCCTCTTTAATAGATTCAAAATAACCGGCCACAGTCCCGTCAGGATTTACCGCGACTACTGGATGTTTACTACCTCTTGTGTATTGACTGTTCGATGGCATATTTTTGTCAAATTAAACATAATTAGGATTATGTCAAAATTATATCATCCCGTATTATCTGATAAAATTAGTGTGAACATGTATCCTTTTCATCGGTTTTTCTACGGTAGAAAGACCTTCAATGACATATTTCATATTCTCCACCAAGGAAGCAACCGCTTCCATACCTTCTGCATCCTGTTTTGTATCTCCAGTCTCGTCGCTGTAAAGCTCGTTCCAGTATTGCGAGCCGACCACAATCATGGAGTGCATGAGAAAATACATGTTCATCCGGCTGAATGCAGACGTGTTTCCGCTTCTTCTGGACACGGTGATTCCGGCCACCGGCTTATACATCATCAGCTTTGGATTGGAATAGAACAGACGGGTAAGAAACGCATCCATCTGGCTGCTTATGCTTGCGTAATAAACCGGACTCACAAATAGGTATCCGTCGTAATTGCCGGCTATGCGCACGAAGTTGTTCACGCTGTCTTCCGTCTTGTAGAATCCTCCGCGCTTGCATGACCGGCACGCATCACACTGTGCAACCTGCTCTCCAAGCCAGAAAATATCTACCTGCATCCCTTTGGCAAACCGTTTGATTTTCCAGAACCTAAATCTGTTCCTATAGATTTATAGTCCTTTTCTTTAGGAATACTATCGGCATACTTTTGAAGTGATTCTGCGGCTAAAGCAGTTGCATCACTAAATTTACTTACCGCTTGAGCCACACTATTTACGGATTCCATAAATAGAATTTGCTGTTCATTGATAAGTTTTATAACAGCCTCTTTTATCCTATTCTCCGGAAGTTTGCTTGCAACGGGAATAACATGTATGGCCTCCAGAACTTTTTCTTCGTTCAGTTCCGGATATTCTTCTTCATCAGGGAACATACTTTCCTGATATTTGAATCCAAGCTGCGCACGCAACCAGTCCCTGTATTTTTTATTTCTGTTCCACATAAATCATCCACCTATTTCACCTTTCAACCGCTTAATGGCAAGGTTTCTTGCCTTGATGGTTCCTTCCTGCTCGCGGACTTTTGTTTGGAGCGATGAAACCCGACGTTGCAGCTTCTCCACCGTGGGCGTGTTGTTTCGCTCATAGTTCAACTCTGCCTGAAGCTTTTCCACCTTTTTCTCCAGCTCCGCTGTGCGTGCCTGTTCGCGCCGGTAGTCCCGGCAGAGGTACTTGAAAAGTATCTCTACCGGAATGTCCAGTGCCTTATTCCACTTTTCCATCGCCTTCCTTCTGTTTGATGTACCAGTCGAACTCTTCCAGCGGTTTGTCCACCACAGAAATATAGTCTTTCTCCCGTTTCAGCACCCCTTTGTTGATAAGCTGCTGAATGAGTTTCAGACCGCTTCCGTAGCCGTAATGAATATTCAGCACGTTTATCGGGTCAGTATTGATACATTTCTTTCCGCCCTTTTCTGTGATTCCTAAGTTATGACATACACGTGCGGCCGCAGACAATTTCTCATAGTCGTATTCCTCGAACTCGGGCTGTACTTCAGCTTCGGCCTGATACGGATATACGTCCATGATGGCGGTTTCTGCTACGGAAGCTATCACGTAATCGGCCATAGTACCTTTCATGCCTTCGTCCAGTTTCTTCACCGCATCGCGAAGGTCGGCAGCCTGTACCAGGATGTTGGTGGCTGTCTTCTTCTCCGCACCGCTTTTCTCGTCAATAGTAATAAAGTACAGTTTGCATTTGTACCAGATGCCGGCTCCTTCCTCGTCGGTCGGGAATATCTCGCTATAGTTGGCCCGTTTGATGTCGGTCACTGTGAACTCTCCTGTAATAAACGGCGTGACTTCTTCAATGAGACGTGCTTCGGCTTCGGTAAAGCTGAGTGCATCTACCAGATAGGGCTCTGTCACTTTCTTGTTCATTCCGTTTTCCGCTACCTTTTCGTAGCGGATTTTTCCTTCAAACCATGTGTGCATCATAATTTGTCCTCCATTATTTTTTCGCGTTGGGCAATCATGGCATCGGCAAAATCATAGGCCATCTTAGCCAACCATTCCTCGTCGTATGCTATCACTGATTTATATTCCAAACCAAATAATTTTTTAATCTTATTTTTAAAAGTCATGTATTCTGATACATTTTTCTGCATCAATACCTTCATCGCTTCCATAGCGATGTGGTCTCTGCTGATATTACTTCCTGCCATAGTTATTTTATAGAATTAGATAATAATTGTCATTATTGCGTAAGTAGCTAAATCGAGAAAAGCATTTTCCACTTTTTCTGATTGTGATTCTGCTTCTTCTTTATCCAGCAAAAAATAGATTTCTTTAATCTTTGATTTCAGAATTATTCCAGCTATCGGTGTACCTCGTAGAGCAATCATACGATAAAACTGGACATTAGCTTGATATATTTCTCTTTTAAATCTTTCTTCTATTTCTTTTTCTACAATCATCTTTTCATGATGATATTTTTTGTAAAAAAACAGCAGGAAGAATATGGAGTGATTGTAAATTTTAATCATAGAGGAAACGATATCACCATCTTCCTCAAAAGAATTACATTCTTCATAAAGAAACTTCAGGAAGTTTGGCATACCAGGGTGAACTACTTCCTTCGGAAATCTTATTTCATCGGATTCCATCTTTTCTTTAAAAGATATTTCCCATGAATTATCGGAACATTCCCATACTCCACAAAAAGGATTCTGGTAACTTGTATGACCTTGATAAATAAAACCTTTTCCCATATTTTACTTTTGTTTCCTGATCCAAAGAATTGTCATCACGCAGTAGTTGGCCAGGTCGAGATAAGTATCTTCCAGCTTTTCGTCCTTCACCTGTCCTTCACCATTATTTTTAATCAGGGAATTTATTCTCCGAATTTTGTCACCAATGCGGATTTTGGCTACCAGGAGTCCGTCTTCGTCCATTGACTTTTCAAAGGCGTTTCCATAGTCGGCATTCTTTTTGCGGTAAGTGTAAAGCTGTTCTTGACTGATTTCGGCCATAGAAAGCGTAACTTCCGCATAGTGTTGATATGCAGCACGGGCGATGCTTGTAATATGCAGTAAGCCTTCTATCCGGTCTGAATAGGTGATGTCATCCTTAAAACATGGCTTGAACAAATTTCCTATTCTGATATGATAAAGATTAGGATCTCCACCTGCCATTTTATCGTAAGATACCAGCTCGTGCAGCACCTCTTCAAACTTCGCAACCATTTCTTCCTCGGTTTCTTGCGCGGGTTTCTCCGGTTGTTTCTCTCCTTCGTCGTTATCAGAAGGTATATTTACCAGTTCAGGCAGTTCTTCCAAAAAATCTTCCGGAACGTCGGCTATGTTCCGACCCCACCGACCTACCTCATACCAGAATACAGGCTTACCGGACTTGTGGAGTTGACGTGTATTATGCACTTTGTAGATTGCAACCTGAGCGTCTGAAATACGTTCCAAATCATATTCTTCCAGATGATAAATGAGGGAATTATTCACCAATTTAAGCGCGTCGTAATCTTTCAGCTTTACTACCTGACCGACACTGAATTTTGATACTTTAATTTCTCCGTCCATATATTTTGCTATTTTAGTTCCTGATGGCTGTTTATTGCCTATTATTTTTCTGAAATCAAGCTGTGGAACTTCGGTTATATCTCGGATGTTTAATATATCCTGTTCTTTTTTCTCAATTAATGGCCAAAAACCTCCGAATAGTTCCATCATATTTCCAGCGTCTGATTCCATATCAAGGAAGCTATTGAGTATTCTTTTATTTATTTCAGGCGGATTTACTCGTTTGTTATTCCTTTTTCTCTTCTTTCCCATCTTCTTCTGATTTATCGTTGTTATCGTTATATACTTTCTCCATTTCGCGGAAAAGGCGTTTATAAACCTCCGGGAGTGTGCCTTTCTCTTTTGTATCACGTAGGGAAGCAAACAGCACGTAACGGGGGTCTGCACCCAGCATCTTACCCACGTCCATTACAAGCGGACCGACGGCTTTCTCCGCATGGGGATAGGATGCCAGGTCGCCCATGGCCTCCAGTTCCAGCAGCCGGTCTGTTCCTACACCTGCCATGGAAGCAAACTTTTCGCGGGTATAACCGTGCATCTCATACATGGCACGCACGCCCTGACCGAGGTTGAGTTCGTATCGGCATCCGTCTTTTAGTGCGAGCTGACTCACTTTGACCGTTTTCAGCATACGGAGTGTACGCGCCATTACGTCGGCATCCGCACGCGCTATGTATTCTGCCATAGCCTTCTTTGTGCCAAACACGTTGTACAGATAGCGTAGGGTAAGCATACTCAGTGTGCCGTGATTGCGGTAGACTTCCTGACGAAGCTTTCTGAGAGTAATGGATTCGTTTGTTTCAGGTACTGTGCGGATATGGTCTTCCAGGCATAGGTGACGGAACTTGTCAATCACGCTTTCGCCTTCTGCCTTTGCATCGGGCAGCATTTCCATGACATCGTACACCTCATAGTCGTCCGATTCAGGAAGAGGGATCGAAGCGATTTCATTCAGCAGCATACGCACGTTGTTCTTAGTGCCCATGCGTGCCATCAGTGTGCGGTAGTCCTGAAAGCAGAGCCCTTCTCCGGCCATCTTCATGCGCAGACTGGCGATGACGTATTCTATAAACTCTACCTGTAGCGAAACGATTCCGCTCTCCACCAGTTTCAGCAGGTCGTCTTTCACCAGCTCCATCTGGAACTGTGCGGTCAAGGTGCGCACATCCGTTCCCTCCTTATCGGGTATTTCAATGTTTCCCACCATCTCACGCAGCATATCTTTCACCGCAGCCATCATCTTTTCGTTGTGCTGGCTTTTCTGCCGGTTCACCTTACCTACTCCGTTGAGCAGTCCGTCCACCTTCCGGCACATGCAGTCGTAGAACTCGATTCCGGTGGTACACATCATGGCCACCATCTCCATGTTCGATACAAGGTCGCTCTGGCGCACGTTGCACTTGTCGAGCGCATTCTTTGTAGCAAAATAAATGAGGTTGATTTTTTCTCCGTAGGTTTTCCAGAAGATGTTCTGAAGCTTCTGTGTCAGTGTGCCGCCCCCCCTAATAAAACTTCCGGACAGCCCGGGGTGGATGGTTTCTGTAAAGGTACGAACCTGCATGGCATCGTGCGCATTGCATCGCTTCATAAGGTCACTAGACAGATTTACCAGTTCGTTGGCCCTGCGCTTCATGTTGTGACGCATCAGTCCGCGTTCCTTCAGGCAGGAAACCACTTCGTAGATGTATTTCTGAGTGATATTTGTCATCATGATTTCCACCATGAGCAGGTGGGCGTTCAGAATGTCTGCACTGGCCATGCGCTGCTGTGCAGTGTAGCGGTCAAACCGGTTTCGTTTGACGGGAATCATGGATTTCGGACGGCTGATAGAAGCCGCAAGCCCTGTTTCAGAGCTTTTCCCCTTCATGGGTAAAATGGTGGAGGGAGCCTGCAAGAAAGGATTGTTTCCCAGATTCCCTGCCGGGTTTGTAAATTCGTTCATATCGCTAAATGATTAATCTGTTCGTATTAAAAAGGAAGATCATCCTTTTCGTCAGTCATATTAAGCGTTCCCTGCGTAGGCTGCTGTGGGGCCGCTTGTGCCGGCTGAGCGGGTGAAGGAGCAGAAGCCGGTGCGGGCTGGCTGCCGAAATCGTCGGGCGAAGTAGGAAGCGGAGCAGACGATGATTCTGCCTTCCGTCCGAGCAGACGGAAATCGCGTGCCCATATTTCGGACACATAGCGTTTTTCTCCGGTTCCTTCTGCCTCGTAGCTTCGTGTGCGGAACTCCCCTTCCACATATACCTGCGAACCTTTGCGGGCCAGCTGGCTGATAATTTCGGCCAGATTGTCCCAGGCCACAATGGGAATCCATTCCGTATATTCCTTTGTCTCTCCATTTTCCTTGTTTTTCACTTTCCGGCTGCAGGCGATGGAGAAACTTGCTACCTTGTGTCCGCTTTCCAGCACTTTATAATCGGGGTCTTTCCCCAGATTACCGATGAATGTACATTTGTTTATCATATCGTTTCTTTTAATCTTTAAACTCTAATTTCTGTTGCATCACTTCGTCTGCATAAAATTCTTTGAATGACTTCTTGCTTATCCACCATTTCAGGGCCATATCAGGATCTTGCAAAAGCGGTTTGTCCTTCCATTTGTTTTCGATCAGCCATTCAATTGTTTTTCTCCAGTTTTTCCCTACATGCGGGAAATTTTTCATTTCTCGCACATTCTGTTTGTAGTTCGACATGGGACACATGATACATCCTATCCTTTTATATCCCTTGTCGTACAGCTCGCAATATTGAATGTGCATTCGTTTCAAGTAGTCCCATACATCCTTTTCAGTCCAGTAAAGGATAGGAGAAACCAGAATTTTGTCTTTCCCACCTACACATGTCACCATTTTTTCCTGATGCTCGCTCCACTGGTCAAATGTTCCGGAGAATTTACGGTCTCCCGTTTCAATTTCATTTCTTTTCTTCCGGTTCGTGCTCTCCGATTTGCGTATTCCAATCAGAGTGACTTTCCCAGCACCGGACATTTCCTTAAACTCTTCGCAGCACCATCTCACAAGCCGGGTCGGAAGACATCCTTTCTTCTTTGCCATTTCGTAGATGCTCATGCGTGGTTTTATCAGTTCCACATCGGGATAGTTCTTTTTTACGAAACGTATAACTTCAGGTGGGTCCACGCTTGTAAGGTTCATGTGAGCCTTGAATTTCACCCCCCCCTGTACGGCAAGGTGATAGAGGACCTGAGAGTCTTTCCCACCAGAAAACGCCAGATAAAATCCGTTTTCTGGGTCCATTCTCAATGCCATCTCTTCACTTTTGCGAAGAAGGTTAATGGAGTATTCTATTTTTTCATCTAGTGTCATTTCTTTTAAGATTTAGTCCCGCGCGGGGGAGTCGAACCCCAAAATGAGAATTTGTCAAAACTTTTAAACTAAACATTATGGAAAACGTGCGCCGACGCACTTCACGCGGGAGCCATTTTATTCAACTTGGCTATTTAGAACTAATTACTTTTTCTTCACCAGGATTGCTCTGAAACCATATCTGAATACCCAGGAATTTCGCTACCCTGAACTCGATTCTTGCTCCACGGCTTGACTTCCAGTTCTGCTGCAGGTAGATGTGACCGCAACGGGAAAGCAGCAGAATGTCCCACACCATGTGCATCCAGTACGGGCGCGATGGTTTCAGTCCGAGAATGATAGGATTCACGGGAGTGAAACCCATCTCGGCAATCTCCTGATCTGCATTCTCAAAGTTCTTGTATGCCTGGAGGTAGGAAAGACCGCCTATTTTACCGGAGTTATAGCATTTTATGTTTTTCTTTGCCATGTATTTCAGGTTTTACTAAGGGCTCCGCACGGATGCGGAACCCTGAATTTACAAATACCTTTTATCACCCAACATGTCATTGTATGACATGGCAAATGTAACAATTTTAAACCGAAATCGCATTAAAATTGTTGCTAAATTTCATAAAACCTCCGATTTTACATGGATTCTTGCTGATGTAACAGATGCAATACGCTGAGTAAGTGATAGATAAATGCCGTCTTTGTCTTTTATGGTAAGAACGACGCTTCGTTCTACTCCTTTTTTGGCATTCCGGATAGATATTTCGGGCTCTTTTCCTGCTTCAATCCACTCCATGAGTGCGGCCGCTGTGTACGACTGTTCGAAGCATAGAGTAAGGTTTACCAGTTCAGTAATGAAAAACGTCTGGAATGTTTGGGATGCAGCATTTCCATTTTCCGCAGTCGTTCGTCGTCAATCACCACATTCGGCACATCGCACGAGTCGCAGGATGGTTTCATCACACGCACAATACCGAGCGCGACGGCCATCACCAGCAGACGCTCGGCTGAATCGAGCGTGGCCCCTTCGTACCGGCTTCCGTGACCGCGTGCCAGAATCCATGGAGCGCCTTCCGGACGATTGCTGTAACGCATCACGCGAGGAAGACCCTTCACAGCCGAAAGCACAAACATATATTTTTCTTCCAGCCGGCTACGGCAAAAGGTATGCGCACCTTCCGTAAGTCCCGGAACGGTTACGGTTTCTCCGCATCGCTCGTTTGTGCGGTAGGTGGCATACTGGTATATGTGGTTTATTGTGTCGGTGGTGACGTTCATGGTTTAAATAAATCTCCTTGTATCAGTTTCCCGTTTGCGGTATTAATTTCATTCATGCACTCCTCACGGAATCTATTTTCTTGCGCATCGAAATAATCTTTGTCTATTTCTGTGGCATAGAAATCAAATCCCATTTTGTAAGCAGCTATTCTGCTACTTCCACTTCCAAGGTGAGTGTCCAGAATCTTATCACCTGGCTTAGCAAAAGTACGTAAAAGATAAGCATACAGGTCGATTGGCTTTTGCGTGGGATGAAATTTACCCTTGTCTGCTTTACCTCCCTTATTTGATATGCTTATATGCTTTGCTGGTTTATTAAACGATGTCCATGCAAATTCGCATTGAGAGAAGTTTTCCCAAACTTGTTTTTTGTCCCAACATACAAAACATCTTGTTGGAGGAAGAGGAAAGTAATTACCTCCCCAAATAATCTGATTCTGGCTTACGCGAAACAATTCATCAAAGTATTCCTTTGTAGGACGGATGTCCCATCGCTGGATATTTCCCCTGTTTAGACACCTGTTTTTAAGTTTACCTCTTCCATGGGTACTTTTTTTGTCTAATCCGTATGGAGGGTCCACGATGGACAGTTCAAAAAATTTGTCGGGTATGGACCGCATGTATTCCATGCAGTCCATGTTATATGTTTCGCTTATTGGCATATCAATTATTTTTTACTTCCTTTTGAGCTGAAAATATTCTTTCCTGAGAAATGTCGAAATACTTCTTTTCTTTCTCATATCCGATAAAGTTACGCCCTGTATTCATGCAAGCTACACCGGTCGTTCCACTACCCATACAGTTGTCCATCACTGTATCACCTTCGTCTGTGTAAGTTCGTATGAGATATTCTAAAAGTGCTACTGGCTTCTGTGTAGGATGATAAAAGCTGTCATGCTCTTTGGGGATATCTATTACTGAAAGCGGATATTTCTCGTTGGTAAATACAGTATCTACTACCTTGAAATCTCCGTAACATTTGTTATTTGATTGAACCCCTCTTACATTTCTTCCGTGATTCTTCTCCCCTATTGTCATTTGAGGATGATATACAGGAAGCTTCTGGTAGAATACCGCTATATCTTCGTGATTACGTAACGGCATACGGTTTGCATTTAGGAAACCGGATGAACGTGTACCTTTCTTCCAGATTAAATTGTATCTCCACATTTTTGGAGAGCTAATCATCAGACGGGCTGTAAACATTCCCTGACAGAATAAGATAATAGCACCGTTTGGTTTTATCAGTCTGCGATACTGACTCCAAAGTTCATCAAGAGGAAGTTCCGTATCCCATTTTGCATGAGGATTCTGTTTATTCAGCACACCATACGGAAGATCACATATAATACAGTCCAAGGAATGAGCTTCCAAAGAAGCCATTCCTATCATACAATCCATATTGAAAATACTTGCTTGCGGCATACCACTATCTCACTACAAGATTATTCTTTTCAACCAGATGCACACAGTTTATTTGAGCCAGGCAGTCGGCCATCGGAGTGTGTCTGTCCGCTACCTTCGGAGGAAGAAGACCTTCACTATCCAGAGCATCCATATACGGACGCACATCGCGCACTTTCCGGAAGTTCCACGGAAGCACTTCTTCGTCGCATCTGTACACGTTCAAGTTATACCATGAATACATGGAACGAAGCATAGCCACGTCGAAATCCAGCTGAAGACACCATAACGTGAAGTCCCTTTCTTCGTGTGTATCAGCAAGAAATTCCATAAATTCTTCAAAAAAATCCTCCAGTGGTGTTTCTGCTCCTTCCACAAATTCGCGTCGTGCTTCGTCCGACTGCATCATCCACCATTTAAGTGTAGATGCTTCTACCTTAAAACCGTATCGGATAGAATCGGCAAGGTCTATTTTCCACACCTTCTGTCGTCCGGTTTCACCCGTTTGCGGGTCAAACTCTACGGCAGCCACCGAACGGACCACGCTTCCAGGTGTCCTTCCCAGCGTTTCCGTATCTATCATTACATGCTTGAATTTCTTCTCTCCCATAATCTTTCATTTATGTTGAATCAGTCCGTCTTTACCCACACGGCGTTTCTGGTCTTCCGTAGCTTTTTCTTTCGGAAATCTTCCGTGCCATTTTCCTGGAATATATCTTGCGTGATTTCCGGTTTCGTCAAACTCTATTTTACAGCATTCCGAACAAAGCGGTTTCCATTTGTACGGCAGAAGACTTTCGTCCCATTCTGCATCTGGCGCAAGTCTTGTCACAATGCTCCAGTATTCCGAAGTGGCGGTGTTGTCCACGCACCCGCATTTTGCGCAAATAAAACATCCCATGTCAATCCTCCATCATTTGTTTTATCATTTTCAGTAGTTCTTTAAATGCAGAAATAGTTATTCCTATTGCAAAAAGAATACTCCATCCAAAAGCTACACATAATATAGCAACCAGAAAAATATCAAACGGATTCATTCTTTCTTTTGTATATAGGTTTTTCACGAAGCACATCCAGCGCCATGTCGGCCTTTCGCACCATGGCCAGCGTTTCCGACGCATATAGGTCGCCGGCAGCCATGCGTGCCAGAAGTATCTCGCGGTATTCCGCACGCGAAACTACTTCACCAATTACCGGAGGCTTTCGGAAAAGATTCACCTGGTAGCTCATACTTTCTTCCGTTTTGAATCAAACTCCTGCTGGAGGATGGTTTCGTATTCCTCGCCCAGCGGATAGCGGCTGCACAGGTACGCCTTTCCGTTGTAGATAAACCACTGAGGAGTGTGCTGGCGGTTTATGGGAATGCCAAACGCCACCCGAAAATCGTCGGAGGTCACGTCCGGCAGGTCCATGATTTTACGTGCTATCTCCTGCCCTTTCTCGTTCTGCATATTCGGGATATATTCTCCCTTACCGATAAACTGGTAGGCAAAAAGGTTGGGAACTCTATGGAACTTCAGGCTTCCGATTCCTACTCCCGGGAACAGCCGTCCCGGACGGTCCGTCCGCGATTCAGCACCCAGACTGGCAGCCAGTTCGTTGGCCGCTTCCACCGCTCTATTCCCTTTATCAATCAGTTCCTGAATGCAGCGTCCGCGATGCGTGTTCGATAGCGACACCTTGTAGTAATATCTTTTTTCTTCCATGCCGTTTTCAGATAAATTGTTTTATAAGACTAATGATTCCATACAGGCAGAATCCTGCTACCAGTACCATGCCAATCAGGATAAGGCATCCCTGCATGGCCATCTTCTTAAATTCATTCATAATCCACTCCTTTCTCCAGCGTCATGCCGGGAATGTAATACATTCCGCAGGTGTTCAGTTTTTCGAGCGCCGTCTGTATGCTCTTCTGTGAATTATTCACGTAGTTCACCAGATAAGCTTTCTTCCCGTTGTACATAGCAGGAATGAATACCGGCATCACCTGGTTCCACGGCAGCACACCTCGCGGCACATTACGCATCAGGCAGTCGTCTGTGGGAATTTCCTCGGCATCCTTTGGCAGATGTTCAAGAAAAATGTGTGAGTCGCCTTCCTCGGCGAGCGCAGTAATAAGGGGATTTTGCAGTTTCGAAAACAGAGCTTTGTTAAGCTCCCTGCGTCGTTGGTTAGTATAGATCATTTGCCCTGCTTTTATGGTTAATTCATTGTTTTTCTTTCGCATGGCAAATGTAACAATTTTTAGCAAGAATCGCATTAAAATTGCACGTAAAATTCAAAAAACCACCGGTTCACGCCTGAGCCGGTGCTGATTATCAATTAATTGAAGTGTATGTTTTATCTTCTGTTTTCCTCTTCAATGTTGGCAATCATTTCCTCGTAAACTTGCGGAGTTATTGCCGGGTCCTCGGTGTCGGTCGTACCGATTTGACGTATCACCACCTCACAGCCCAGGAAGTGAGCCATGCGCAGGAAGTTCACTATGTGCGTGTCTTTTCCACGAGAGATGTCGCGGATAGCTTCGTAGGAAACGCCCGTATCTTTGTCGGCCGTCATGAAGTGAACTCCGCAAATCTCCGCACGGGTGAACAGGAATTTACCTATTTCCTTGGCCGAATTAATGGCACTGTCCGGATAACGCGGAGGATTTGTCGGCAGATTCAGTGCACGATGAATGTTGTAGCGGCGGTATCTTACCACCAGATAGCCTGCGAAAAGCAGGACGCAGATAACTGAGAAAATTGTTGTTCCGTCCATAATTTTACTCTATTTCATTTAAACTTTCAATTGATTCTTCAATGCTTGAGAGAGCTTCTTCCATGTATTCTATGTACTCTTGCATCCGCTCTCCTTTTTCTGATTCCTGGAAAGACTCAGGTAGGTTATCAAAGGCTTCTTGTTCTTCATCTTTGAGTCCTTCAAGTTCCTCATATACTTTTCTCAACGACTCTCTTACGTCTTCGATTTCTTTTCTTCTTTTCTTATTCATACGTTTATAATTTAAAAATGAAGAAGGCCGGCGGGGTATTACTCTCCGTCGGCCTTTGCTCTAACTTAAAACTTCGCTTCACAGCGGCAGGAATTATGATAAATATTTTTGAATATAAATTAACCATCACCAACGCCACAGTCATAAATTTCAGTAATCTTGCGCCCTTCATGCGATAAACCCGAAGATAGCAGTTTTTCTTTAACGTATCTACGAAAGCCTTCATTCGACTGTACGCCTGAATACCTCGATGCCATACCGTAAAAGCGTTTAGGAATAGATATTTTATATCCTAATATTTCCTTCTTTATATAGTCATAATCAAAATAAAAAAACCTTTCATTATCTTTTTCAGTAAAGTAAGAAAAATCAATTTCTATATTATCTCCACGCAGAACTTATAAGTTTTTTCGCATTCCTGTTTATATCTTTCATAAGCCAATGCTCTTTGCTTATCCTTGCGCTCTTGTTCTGCTTCCCATAATTCCTCTCTTTCTCTTTTACACTTCAGCACATACTTTAACACAGTTCCTTTAAGTGATACAAACTCACCATTCATTCCACCGCGAGGGGCGTCGTTCCCTATTTCATGGCTTATGCCATGCTCTGTAAGAAGTTTATCCAGTTCTTCGGTATAACTCTTTTTATAATAGTAACCTCCACTATGCCGGCTCCGTACAGTATATGCTTTCCCATTGCGTAATAAATCATCTACATATTGATTCATTACTACACTTTTCTTTTTGTCTGAAAGCTCTCTAAGTTTTTCTATTTGTGTTTTCATTGATTTTACTTTTAAAATAATAATTCAGTTATAAAACAGATATAGGAATTATGATGATTTTTTTTGATATAAGATATAAATACTATCTTTGTGCCGTCAAGGGATTGTCCCTTGTGGATTAAAACGAAAATCTACTATCAGTAGGTTTTCATTTGTGAATTGCTTCACACTTTTAGTATCTTAGCGCGGCGTACTCCGTCGCGCTTTTTATTTTATTTCTATAAACCAGACTACATCATGATACTTCCTCTGTTGCTTAGAGGATACATATTAATCGAGCTTTGTCCTGATTTCTTCTATTATCCGATTGCACTCCTCTTTGGATATTTTTCCTGAATACGTTTCTTCTACTTCCTTTTCAAATTCTTCCATGTTCCCACGAAAATCTTCACAAGTAATTTCCACTTCATTTTTTTTAGTCCGGTAGGCATGTATGTGGCTAATGAATGGGCCTGAAAGATTGAACCCACAATGGCTTTCATTGTCCTTTATCTCGGCATTACCACGTATCCATGTAGGGCAGTGTACTAATTCGTTGTCATCTATCTCAGCATCATATACGTGGGCATTCTCGCATATTATAGTCTTGCCACATACAGAGGAACAGCCATACATCTGTGCATTGCCATATATATCAACATTACCATATATATGAGCATTGCCATATACGTGGGCGTTCTCATATATACTAACATATCCATATACCCAGGCTTCACCATATATGTTGGCATCGCCATACACTTCAGTATTACAATGTATGTTAGCGGTATCGTAAACCTTAGCGTACCCATATATTTGAGCTTCTTCATGCACCTCGGCATCACCATAGACTTGAGCATTACCATATATTTGTGCTCTGCCATACACTTCGGCATATCCATACACTTGAGCATTACCATATATTTGTGCTCCGTCATACACATAGGCACTGTCATACACTTGAGCATTACCATATATTTGTGCTCTGTCATACACCTTGGCATATCCATACACTTGGGCGTTACAATACATTTGGGCTTTATCATACACCTCGGCATATCCATACACCCGGACGTTCCCATGCAACTTTGCATCACCATACACCTCTGCGTCATCATATACCTTTGCGTTATCATATACCTGGGCATTGCCGTACACCTGAGCATCACCGAACACCAGAGCATCGTCATGCACCCAGGCATCACCTTCATGGCTAAGGTTGCTTTCTTTTTCAACATAACCTCCCAAGTCACCTTCTTTGGCGTACTTAAATGATTTTATGCATTTGATTTGAAACAATTTTTTCCCACTTGCGAGTTTTATGAATTTGTCAGTCAAAATAAATTTCTTTTCCATATTCTATACAGTTTTTACCGTGTGCCTCACGTTTTAGATTAGAAAATTGTAGTCCGACTGGGTATTACTCCCGGCCGGACTTAAAACAAGGTTTTTAGTCAGGATTATTCACTAACTAAATTCTGGTAGAAGAAATAATCAAGCACTATTACCAGCACTTTTGCTTCTTTGTCGTCGTACCAGTCATCGAAGTCGGCTTTAATTCCGGAATTTGCAAGAATAGTTTCATTATATTCTTCTTCGTCCATTTCGCTGAAGTCGCATCCTATTTCATCAGGAAGATTGTCAAGATCTATATCCAGCCCTTTTATACTGTCAGTGTGGATACTATGATTTTCCCCTCTATAGACATAAATTTCTACATCTGCACAATTAGACGCTAATTCTTTCAGGTAATTTTTTTCGTAAGTTATCATAATTCAACTCTTTAATTGGTTAATATTCTATTTCTTATACTAAAAGTGACCAAAGGTTCATTACTTTACTTCGGTCTTTGAACTAACTTAAAATTCCGCTTCACAGCGGCTGGAATTATCTTTTCAGTAAAAATTCTCCTGCTTTTCGCATAGCTTTTGCCAAGTCTAATGCGTTTTCTATCTTGTCAATTACTTTTACATTTTCAATATCTGAACTAATTCCCATTGTTACTTCTCCTGTAAATCTGGGATATGTGTTTCTTCGGATCATAGTCTTTCCGTTTTCTTTGTACAATTCAAAAACTGGAATAGTATGATTAGATTTGTCGCAATCACAAATAGAAAACTCAGGCATCAAGTCTTCTTCTGATGAAGAAGCAAGTATGTTTCCACACAGAGGACATACGTGTGCATACAAACCTCTGTGAATCATTGTTACATTTTTAATCTTCATTGTAAAATATGGCTTGAATTTTTTTTACTACCTCATTTTTTCTTTTCACATATTTATCATGGTCATAACAGAATTTTTGCATATTTTCAATCAGATAATCATACATTCTCGGTTCTTTACCTACAGATTTTATTAAAGAAAATATTTCTTTTTTTGAAGATAAATATATATCAGCGTATTTATCTTCTGACCATCTATAAAAATCGGTCTTATTACCAAACTTAGACGTGTGGTGCCATTCTGATACATAGATTACACCTGCTCTATCTAAGTAATCAAAATGTGAAGCCGTAACTGAATATTCTTTTTTAAAATCTGTTTTAGGATAAGCACCCTCATTACGAGCAGATACAGCTCTTTTACTCATTGAATAACCTACATAACCTGAGTTGCCTCCTATTCTTTTCATAATGATATACAGTTTTACGTGTGTCTCACGATTTATATTAAACATTTGTAGCCCGAAAGAGTACCATCTCCGCCGGACTTGTTCTAACTTAAAACTAACTTGTGGAATTATTTTGTTAACGGTTTATATGTATTTCCCATAATTCTAAAAGTTTGACGTTGTAAATATAGTTATTTTTCTCAAGTAGCCGAATGAAAATCACTTTTCATTCGGCTGATTTACTAACTTAAAAACTAACGCTTCACAGCGTGACCGATGGAACTTTAATATTTATAATATAATGTTGTTTCATTAAAGCATCCATATTCATTATATGTGCTTCTTTCAACCGAATAACATTCTGCATAAAACATATAGATATAAGTTGTAGCTCCTAATCTTTTTCGTTTTTGGGGTTCTTTGATAAGTATATATTTATTTTCCTTATCAATGTATGAAGAAGATATAATTCCGTTTGAATAGTTTAGGAACTCATTATAAATCTTATTGAATATGTTTTTTTGCTTTTCAGTTGGATTTTGGGTATTTCTTGATATAAGTTCTTTTGCTATTTCTTTACTTATTTTTTTCATAATTCCTTAGTTTTAATAGTTACATAATAGTACCGGATCAGGATGCAAACCTGAATCCGGAAGTAGGTTAGATGCGCATCATTTCAAGACATTGTTTCATAGGTATAAGTTCGTCACCAAAGCATTGTTGCAGGAAATTGTAAGACAGCTTAAATTTTCCTTTTACGCTTCTTATTTTAAATATCTTACCTTCACACAATGACCTGAGATTTTCATCGTCATTAAGCATCCAGAATAGTTTTTCTAAGGAGTATTTTGGAAGCATCCCAGATATTTGCAATTTACCTACAGGGTGAACTTCTTTAGGAACATCCATTACTGTTACTTCGGCAGCAAAAATAGGAAAATCAATTATACAATCTTGTAAATCGTTTAGATTGTTATCGTCACCTTCATATAGGAAAGCATATTTTCTGAATCTGCTCCATATCCCGGGTTTAAGAATACCTTTGGCTATTTCTACTGGTTCACCTTTCATGAATGTTTCACCATTAGCTACTTTCTCGATTAAATTCTTTTCTACTTTCATAATTCCAAAATTTTAGTTAGACAATGCAACCGGAAAGAAATCACTTTCTATTCCGGTTATGCTTTTATTATACAGCTAATCTTACTGATTTTTTTGCTTTTGGAATCACTTTATATGCTTCCCAAGCTTTTGGCATGGTTGAAAGAGCGTATTTACGGTCGGATTCTGTACTGAAAACTGCACTTTTCATGATTTCTTTGGCTTCTTCCGGAAAATTGATGTACATTCTGTTTTCAAACCATTGCCTACCTTTTCCTGAATTTACCATTTCAATGTAGTAAGGTATTACCTTCTTAAACTTATATAGAAATGCGAGTATGTTTTGGCTGGCAGATACCGGGAATTTTTCTGTGGGTTTACGGCTCATACTTTTTGCATATTTCAATGTAGCGGCTATTCCACTTACCGGAAGTTTGCATTTGAATGTTCCGTATTGTATGGTGGTCATACATTCATTTCCATAAACGGTGTCTTTTGTCTCGGTTTTAATAACTTTACCGTTGTTGAACACTTCTTTCATCATGTTTTCTAATGATACTCTTTTCATAATTCTGCTTGTTTTTAAGTTAGACAACAGTACCGGGCTAAGATCGCAGACTTAGACCGGTTAGTAGCTAATTTGATTTACGAGGTTTTATTTTTCTAAACTTACCTTCATAATCAGCATTTACATGTCCTGATTGAGAAAGGGTTATATTCCTACTTCTTCGATACATTTTATATTCTCCCCACCAATATGCCTTATATTTCTTACGCATATACTTGAGAAGATTTATAACTTCGTCTGGCTGTTCCCTTGAATATTCAAACCATTCTGAAATGCCACCTTTCCCATCATTATCAAATACAACTACTAATAATCCTGATTTTTGATTTCCCATAATTCTCTATTTTAAGTTAGACTATGTAGCCGGAGGGAGTATCGCTCTCCGTCCGGCTTTCCTTAGCAGGAAAAATCATCTTCTGTGAAATTGATACCTGAATAAGCTTCGTATATCATTTCGTCAGAGATAATACTGTCAGCTCTGGCAAGTTCGTCATAAGAAGTACCCTCTCCTACTTCTTCATTGTGTTGCATGAGATAACTCTGTTTGAGTTCTGTCAACTGGTCTCTGTTTAATTCTGATACATGCATGACTTATTTTGTTTTATAGATAAAAAGTTCGACAAAATCGTATTCATCTATACAGTCTTCATGGAATACATCAACTGATAACCACTCGATGTCCTCCTCTTCATTATCCGAAGGATTATTACTGAGGTTTACAGTAGCGGTAATTTCCGCATCAGGTTTTGCTCTCTGCAAGATTTTAATGAGTTCATTTACTTTCATAATTCATTCGTTTTAAAAGTTAGACAATGCCAGCCGTAGGGAGTTTCAGACTCCCATACGCTGTTAATAATCAGAACTGCATCTGCCTTTGTTCTTTTGTTTTATTCTCTCCCCAGCTTCTTCAATTTTCTTCTTGGTTTCTTCCGACACTTCCTGATAGTCCAAATTGTATTCTATCTCACCGGAGTGAAATATACGAGCAACTTCAAAATAGCTCCTTGACTGAAAATCTTCTACTGATCTGTCGCAACATAGCACGCATCCGGGGTACCAGAAGAATGCTATATCCTCTTTTTTGTTTTTAAGGTCTTCGTCGTACCTGTCCCAAATTTTGAGTTGTTCAAGACGAAGTTCCTGACAATACTGTTGCAGATGATATTTTCTCAGTTTTCCTTTGTACATTGTAGTTTCCATAATTCATTTATTTAAGTTAGACAATAGCAGCCGGAGGGAGTATCACTCTCCCACCGGCATTCGGTTAACTCATGGGAATGTAAACGTCTTTTGCATTTGGATTCGGGCGATAGATAGTCAGCGTTTTGCCATCGTTATGAGCAAAGCATCTTACTTTGCTACCGTTGCACATATCTTCTACAGGCTTGCATCCTTCAGGAAGTTCTTCAAGCTTCCAGAAATATGCGCTTTTTAGAAACTGATTTGCATAATACTGACCGGAATCATCTTTTCTGTAAGTAAGTCCTACATATCCAGCCCATTCTTTAAATGCCTTGATAGTATAGAACTCTTTAAATATGTACATGAAATCCTGCATAATTACTACCTTTGAATGTCTTTCTTTCATGTAGTGCGGACTGTTGAAATATATTTTATGCTTAGGTATTATCTTCATGTTTTTTTGTCGGAACTTCTTTACTTTTACTGTAAAGTAAATTCCTTGTCTTGCACCTGCTCCATAACAACCCCAGGTCCAGAATACGCGGTCTTCATATCCAACAAACTCAAAGTTTGAAGAATGAATATGAGTAAACGCGCCACCTGAAGTTGAGAATGATTTACCGTTTGTCCATGAGCTTCCGCTTTCACATACATACATCAATCCGAATTTATCTACACTCTCAACCAGCGCATGATTGTAAAAGCTATTGTAATTTACAAACTCTATCATATCTCCTTTCTGCGGCTGCATAAGTGATTTATCATAGTGTGTAAAAAACTCTTTTTCCACATCATTTGCTATCTGATAGTTGCTGTTCCATTCTTTTTCGGTAGTGTAATATCCGTTACCATTCCAACACATGTTTGACTTTTTAAAATCTTCTAATGTCATCATAATTCCAATAGTTTAAGTTAGACAATAAGTAAGGCAGTCGGAATCACTTCCGGCTGCCCTCTACATTACAGATAGAAAGCTTCTCTCAGCTCTGGTTCGCGTTTCTTTGAGAAAACCCAACCGGCACCGCATTTCAGTTTACCGTTGAATCGTCCGCCAAGCTCCTTGAGCTTCGCTACATAGTCGCGGGTGTTACCGATGATAGCCACAGCCTTTTCGCTATAATCTACAATCTGCAAATCAGATTTATTTTCTACGGCTTTTGCTGTAGAACTTACAGGTTTTTCCTCCGGTTTCTGATAAAGGTCTATATCACTCAGATAACCTCGTAAACAACTTGAAGCAGAAGTGTACTGGTTAGATTCCACAAACTCTGAATAAGACTTTGGGAGAAACTGATTTGTTTCAGTTATTCCGATAGCCTCTGGATGTTTCGCATAGAATTTTTCTTTTGTCTCATTCCAGATTTTATCAGAATAGCTGCGTTCCAAATCCGGCATATAACCGATTCCACCATATAAGGAAGTAAACTCGCTTTTGATGTGTTCTTCAATGTCTTCGTATCCGTTAAATGTCGTATCTACAAACTTAGAACAGATTTTAGCAACCATCTTTTCGGTCGGACCGTCCGTCCATCTTATGTTGTAGCTTTTTGAACCATTCTTTTTGGAATAGAATTTTACACCTGGGAAAGCACGCTTCAGAAGCACAAGCATGTTTTGTTTGGCCGTCTTGTCGTCATAGCTATTACACTCAGTCAGTATCGAGCCATACTCTTTTCGGAGCTGATCGGTACGATTTTGGCTGGCTATACGTTTGTTTTTCTCCAGACGCTCGTTCCATGCCTGCTGTACTTCGCACTGGTGAACCAGTTTGGCTATTTCCTGCTCGGGCATACGGTAGTCGGGCTCTTTGTCGTCCCAATAGTAACCAATACCGAACTTCTTTGATAACGGCTGGTCGTCCTGCCCTACTCTCCAGTATGCGAAACGGTGCGGTCTACCGATTTCTGCCATTTTCTGCCGTCCGTGAATGTCTGGTGCAGAAGTCACGATAAACTTACCGCTTTCGCTTCCTCCATAACCTAAGAACCCATAAACGCGCTGGCCTACTTCGAGAACCTTTTTACCGATTTCTACCATCTGAAAACCATTTGACCAATCCATTCTGTACATTTTTCCTGATTCCATAATTCTATAAATTTTAAGTTAGACAATAGGCCCCGGCAGATTCTCAAAAACCTGCCGGAATGTTTAAGCTACACAGAAGTAGAAATCACCCTGATGGCGGTATCCGCTGGTAAGCAATGTCCTGGAGTATGCTTCGTAGTCGAAATACTGACCGAACTCTGTTTGAAGTTCTTCAGGCCATTTCATTTCCGCCATATAGGTGGCAAACGCTTCTTCAGTATCGAACTGACCCTGATATTTTTCTCTGAACTTTTCTACGAGCTCTTCACCGTCTTTGATATAGGAATAATCCACAAAGTACATATCAAGAAACGTAAAAAATGCTTCTGTCTCTGTGTCATCCATATCTTTTGCGCACTGAATGATACCAAATATTCGCGGGTCGATATAGCTTTCGTTTATCATACCGTCTGGTATGTTTGAGTAGTCCTGATACATAAACTCCGGTTCGTCTTCGTCACTATGCAATTCCTTACAGGCTTCCATAAACTCATCTTTTGATTTATAGTCGGCCAATTCCATCCATGCGCCAGCCAGCGAACCTTCATTATATTTCTTATATGTACCTACATATACGCTTGCTCTGATTAATTTTGATTTTTCCATAATTCCAATAATTTAAGTTAGACATAAAAGAAGCCGGAAGCAGTTTCAGGCTGCTTCCGGCTGGATATTAATTGTAGACTCTGACTTTTTTTACATGCCATATACCGCGTAGAAAATGACTGTCAAATCTCGCATTCTGTATTGAGCGGTACGGACCGCGTTTTGCACCTCCGTTACATAGGTCCACACATACCAGGTAGTATTCATAATGATATTTTCCCATAATTCCTTTGTTTTAAGTTAGACATAAAGCAGGCGGCCACCGGATAATCAGCAGCTGCCTGTATGAATCACTCAAGCTTGAATAGAAAAAGATTCTCTTTGCCTTCCATATCAAAGGTGTATTCCGGTTCCTTTTTTATGTGGGAGAAAAAGTCATCCTTTTTTTGATACACATACAGATACATTCCTTCGATATTTACATCTTCTTCCGTTCCGAAATACTCTTTTGTATTTACATCCTGAACAAACCCAGAACAACAGTTATCAAGTCCTTCGCATGAAAAGTGATTCAGCAGATTAAAAGTTTCTTGTGTCATAATTCCGATAATTTAGTTATACGATAGCATCCGGCACCGCTGCAAGGCGGAACCGGGTAATAGTCAGGAAAGAGCACGATTCAGACGTTTCCGGATTTGTGGTACCGTATAAAAATCCCCATAATAATTTCCTCCGAATACGCCATCATATCCATAATAGGAAAGTATGTCACTCAACATATATTGAGGAAAGTTTTTTACGTCATCCAGCCATTCTTTCCCATTTTCCATACAGCATGTAGAAGCTATTCTGGCTGCATCCGGATATTCATTTTCTCCCATGGTGTCAATAAAATATTTTTCCCATTCTTTCGGATTGAACCATCCGTATGCGTATAAAGGTTTGTCTCCTTCATAGCCTGCAAGATATATCACCTGATATTCATAATTTCCATGGTAACGCATAAGAAAACCGTAATCAAATAACGATGATTCATTGTTAGCATCCACGCCAAACCAATTTCTGTTTTTATCCATAATTCCATAGTTTAAGTTAGATATAGCACTGATTCCTGATATAAACAGGAATCAGTTTTGTTTAATAACGTAAACCTAATTCTGTACATTCTGACGGAGATATAGTTTTGTAATTTTTTTTATACCTACCAAAATCGTCATTATGACAAATTTTTCTTGCAGGTTTCCTGTCATATGAGTAGCACACATTTTCGCCTTTTGAGATAAATATTGCGAATTTATAGGCCAAATATTCAACCGATTCCTTATTAAATGTGCTACTCCATGTATTTACTACATACTTAACTTTATTATCATTGTCTACGATAACAAGGTATTTGTCTTCCCTGTCCCATACATAACCGATTTCTACATTTACGTTTTTACCGTTTACATCTAAAAGCTTCATAATTCCTATAGTTTTAAGTTAGTAATCGTGTCTGGAAGTACCGTAAAGCACCTCCAGCATGGAATTAATACCCCATAGCGTCGTAGTACGATTTGTTTTTTACGTACTCTCTCGCTATTTCGTAGTCACTGCAATCTTCGCCGAGCTTTGCGCTAATACTTTCGTATGCGCTTTTGGGCATTACATAAATAACCTGTTCGCTCCAGTCGGAACGACCGGCGAAACATAAAGCCACGAATAAAAACACGCAGCACAGAATGACTTTAATTTGCTTTTTCATAACTCAAACTATTTAAGAAGTTTGCAGGCCGTACACCGGCAAAGGTGAACGGCCTGATAGAGTTCATTCTGAGATGTATTCATCCCAAGATTTTTCAAGCATACCGTTATCTTTTGCCCATTTTCCATAACGGGATAGAAAATCTTCAAAATCATGCTTTTCTGAACACTTCAAGTTTTTCATATAGGACTTATTCCCATAGAACTCTGATAACTCTTTTTTCCATCCATTATAGAATGAACATTCATGACCATTGGCTAATATTCTTCCAGCATAGTCTTTTAATTCTTCATTTACTTTGCCGAATGTATTAATGTAACCACAAGCATAGAAAAACAGTAATTCTCTCATAATTCAAAAAGTTTATAGTTATACATACAAGAAGTGCCATGCACCCGAAAGCGCATAGCACTACATAGGTAGGGGTTTTCCGTACCACCCCCGAAGCTGGTTTTCGTTGCGTTGACGCATACCCGCCTATATGCACCATGATACACTATTTGCATAGCGTTCACGGATACACTTTTCACATAGACGACCTTTGCAGGCGCACCGCCATACAGACACACGTGTCCGCATGGTACGTTGATTCCATAGGCCCGGATAACTCCCAGCCCGTTCCATACATACGCTAAAACAGTATGGATCTTTTCCGGTTAACTACTCCGGCATACACCCAAGATTGAACAGGGCATAGCACACCCGTACATGAATCCATACGGACACGGTGCACCCTGACTGACCGTTCAACACGTTGCAGGACACACCGCACCCATACGGGTACAGTTATGCCATAGAATTATGAATTATGATTTTCCGGCCCTGGATACCTTCAGACTCTTGGCCTGGATAACTATAGGCGCACACGTGCGCCCCTATATGCAACAGTAGCACACGTGCCGCCGTATTACATAGGTAGGTATCTTTTTTGCCGGCCGTATGAGATAGAATATATTTTTGTGGGTGTCCGGGAATCGGACCCGGACGAATACCATACACCCTAAAGATTAAGCCGCGTCTACAATACGTTCTGCAATTTGTTGCAACATATCTTCAGAAGCGTCTAAGAATTCTAATTTTAAAGCTTGCAATGTAGCGTTTATCTTTGATTCACGTTTTTCTGCTTTCTTTGTTTCTTTCTTTGCCGCTTTCTCTTTTGCTGCTTTTTCCTGTTTTTCCTTTGCCTGATTTATTTGTAGCAAACTTTCTAAGCTTGCAAAAAAATCGTCTTCATCGAATCTTATTGGAATGTATTCGAAATATTTTTTCCCTATCTGGACTACTTTTAATTCGTTCCCGTCCAATGTTTCAATATCTGATAATCTTTTTAATTTACAGAAAACAGGCAAACCGTCTCCAAGCTCGAAGCTTAGCAACATAGAAAGATCAACTTTCTTTATACCGTAAAAATCTAAGTATCTTTTAATTTTTTCCTGATCACGGTTTTTGTTTATTGTATTCATAACGCCAAACGGTGATCTATTAAGCTTTTTAGTTTCTTTTTTAGCCTCGCGTCTCAATACTGATTTAGATACATTTGTTTTCATAAGTCCATAATTTTAAGTTAGTAATAATATAGTAACGGGTATCGACTATGCACGACCCGGGAGAACATAGTTCACCCGTTAGGCTACCTTTCGGCTCCTTTCCCGTTATCAATATATTACTATCTCATACGGATAATTTTGTTACAGACTAACCGCGCCGCGTGTACTTTGTTCCGTTTGCTTTCGTGTGTGGCTGTCAAACTATAACAGCCGGGAAAGTATCAAACTATGACAGTGAACAGGATCACCATACGGAACGCGGATCACGTTTATACGGTATTTTTTCAAAGAACGTTTTTTCTTTCTGAATATTTTCTGGAACGGAAAGAAAAACGTATCTTTGTTTTGCGACAAACGAAGAAAGTTTAATCTTTCTTTTTCCCGGGCGGGTATTCCTGTAATACCCGCTTTTTTTATACCTGGAAAGAACGTTTTTCCGGGCTTTGGCAAGCCCCGGAAGCTTGGTAAACGTTTGCTTATCGTTTACAGTTACAAAGGTAGTACTATTTTCTGTATATGCAAATACATGGCACTATTTTCTGTATTAATTTAACCGTTATTTACTATTCAAACCAAAACGAAAGGTTTATTTACATTTACCGCGCTTTCTGGTGGCGTTCCTCCATGGTGAGGAACGACACCAGCGGACACCAGCGGACACCAGCGGACACCAGCGGACACCAGCGGACACCAGCGGACACCAGC
>ONZZ01000095.1_pt1 | contig 78864 bp, 77 predicted proteins | sample 1671101 | NCBI WGS metagenome assembly ONZZ01 (sample SAMN06348122, study PRJEB24527) | human gut metagenome | biome: human gut; feature: ankylosing spondylitis patient; material: feces | host: Homo sapiens | place: China | collected 2015-10
AAGACCGATACCGAGTTCCGGGTGAAGTACCATTTTGCTCCGCGTGTCCTGCTTATTGAAATTTTTGCCCATTCCGCTCACGATCACGATTGGGAACTCAAGACCTTTGCTCTTATGGATACTCATGATCCGGACAACGTCCTCATTTTCCCCGACCATGTCTGCCTCACCGAAATCCACATCATATTTTTGCAGTTCATCGATATAGCGCACAAAATGAAACAGTCCTTTGTAACTCGTTTTCTCGTAGGCTGCGGCTTTTTCCAAAAGCATGTTTAAATTCGCCGTTCTTCTGTTTCCTGCCGGCATTGCCGCCACATAATGACCGTATCCGGTCTCGCGCAGGATGATCTCGATCAGCTCATGGATCGGAGTGTCCGGGACGAGCTGCCGTAATTGCCTGTATTTTTTGTAAAATTTGAGCAATTTCCGGTGAGCGGTTGTCTCTATATCATCTTCTTTTTTCCCGTCCGCGTTTCTTCCCTGCTTCTGATCTGCCTCTGAATCTGCCTCTGAATCTGAAATTTCTTTTTGCCCGTCCTCTTCATAAAGTCCTTCTGCCAGTTCAAGCACCGCTTCATGAAAAGGCACACTGCCATCTTCAAGCCTTAACACCGCAAGCTCCTCATCGGTAAGCCCTGCCATCGGCGAGCGGAGCACTGCCGCCATCGGGATATCCTGCCTTGGGTTATCCAAAAGCCTCAGCATGGACAGCACCGTCTGTACTTCCACCGTGGAAAAATATCCGGTCGAAGAAACCGTGTGCGCCGGGATCCCATTTCCGTTCAGCACTTCCACAAGCGAATCCGCCCAGCCGGACAGGCTACGGAGCAAAATTACAATATCGGAGTAGCGTGCCGCCCGAAGTTCTCCGGTCGCCTTATCGGTGACAGGCTGCGTTTTCATCAGGTGTCTGATCTCCTCCGCCACAATTTTTGCTTCTAACGTCTTTTTATCGGAAAGTTCTGTGTCCTCCAATAATTCGTCATTGCTGCCTGCGAGCAGGATCTCCGGGGTGAAGTCTGCGCTGACAGGATAGCTTGCCCCCGGATACAGTGCAGCCTCCGCGTCATACTCCACATTTCCAAGACTCCGCGCCATAATTTTATAAAAAATATCGTTTGTGCAGGTCAAGACTTCCTCTCTGCTTCGGAAGTTTTTGTGCAGGTCGATACGCTGCGTGGTGCTCTCTTCCAGCGAATAGGAATCGTATTTTTTCATGAAAAGTTCCGGTCTTGCGAGACGGAACCGGTAAATACTCTGCTTTACATCCCCGACCATGAAAATATTATTTTCCCCACGCTCCTCTCTGGAAATGGAACGAAGCAGTGTCTCCTGCACTTCGTTGCTGTCCTGATACTCGTCGATCATGATCTCCTCAAAGGTATCCCGGAACTCTTCCGCAGTCTTTTTCGCCTTCTCCGTCTCCTCATCCACAAGGATCTGCAATGCAAAATGTTCCACATCATGGAAATCCACCAGATTTTTCCGGCGTTTTGCGGCTGCAAACTCATCTGCAAACTGCTTTGTGAGACGGACAACCTCCTCTAACATCGGCTCCGTGCGCTCTAACTGCTCGATCATCATCTCCGGCGAACAGAAAAAATATTGTTTGCAGAGTTTTTTCACCACATCCTTTGCCTGCTCCCTGAGACTTTTCACCAGCTCTAATTTATCAGGATCTCCCTCAAACCCTCTGCTGCTCGCAAGTCTGTCGTATTTGATATCGGAAAGCGCCCCGGACAGTTCACAGAAAGATGTTAGTCTTGACAAACCCTCATATTTTTCCAGATCACTCTGCACTGCTTTCTCGTACATATCCGGTCCGTCATCCTGCTGTGTAATTGCAAGCGCCTGCTTTAAGAGCTGTTCACAGTCTTTTAAGACAAAACAGATATTTTCCGTGAGCGGAGCAAGCCATTCTGCGCGGTCTAACTCCTCCCTGGTTTCGATGCGGTAGGCTCCCACAAACGAATCCAGCCATTTTTCCGGCCACGGATAACTTCTGGAAAACTCATATAACTGAAGGATCATCTCATTTAATGCAACATCGGTTCTTCCCGAAGCATAGCCCTCCACAAAATCGGAAAATGCTTCCGAAGGCTCCTCATAATTTTGTTCCAAAACTCTGCCAAGAACATCCTCGCGCAGTAATTTTAACTCACCCTCATCCCCGATACGGAAATTCGGTTCCAGATCGATCTCATGAAAATGATTGCGCACCACATACAGACAGAAGCTGTCGATGGTCGTGATCTGTGCATTGTGAATCAGGGTCAGCTGCCTTAACAGATGCTCATTCCCCGGCTGTTCGTCTAACGCTTTCTCAATCGCATTTCCGATCCGCTCCCGCATCTCTGCCGCTGCCGCATTGGTAAACGTCACGATCAGCAGATGGTCAATGTCGACCGGATGATTTTTGTCTGTTATGATTTTCACGATCCGCTCTACTAAAACAGCGGTCTTTCCAGAACCTGCTGCCGCAGATACCAATATATTTCGATTTCTTAAGTCAATGACCTGCTGCTGCTCTGTGGTCCATGAAACTCCCATATTTCTCACTCCTGTTATTTACTGTTCCTGCTTTTCGTTTTCCATACGCTTTAATATCTCGTCCGCGCTGTCAAATTTTTCCAGTTTATGATAGGAATAACCCGGCATCCGGGTGTCAAAACCGCAGACGGTATGGTATGGACAGTAATCACAGCCACTTTTTCCGTCCAGCGAGTATGGATGGATCGAAATATCTCCGGCAAAGATTTTTTTCCCGGTCTCTTTGATTTTCTCCTGTACATAATCAGACATCACAGAAAAATCGTAAGTACTGGCAACCTTGGAAGTTGCTTTTAAGCTTCCGTCCGTTTTTTTTCCGATTGGGATGACCGAAGAATTTCCGGCAAAATCTGAATCCATCGCCTCATAGATTTCCGGATCATCGTTCACCAGACCATTTAATTTTAACTGCTCCAAAACGCTGTTTCGTATTTCTGCCTCTGTCTCATTTCCAAGTCCGTCTACTATCGGATTTTGAATGTGATAGTAGAAAATACCCGCCGGTTCCGCTTTTTTGCCCGGATGGCGTTTTTCCTCTAATTCCAATGCCGCATTCATATAGACCACAAGCTGTAATTGCAGTCCGTGATACAGATTGACGAGTGAAAAACTCGTGTTTCCCGATTTATAATCAATAATCTTCACATAAACTTTATCCGACGTCTCGTAAGTGTCCACACGGTCAATCCTGCCGAGCAGGTTCATTTTTTCCTCATCACTCAGCTGAAAACGGATGGCGTCCAATTTATCTGCCCGCGAAAAGGACACCTCAAAATCACTCGGCACAAATTTTCCCTTCTGGATCTGGGTGGTAAGTGCCCACACCGTGCGCTTGATGGTCTGGCGCATCCGACCGGTCAGGTAACGATTTCTCACGTTCTCAAACGCTCCGGCATTTTTGCACCCGGCAATCGCGTCATTCATGCTCTCCTCTATAAATGTCTCCTGCACATCCTCCGGGATGTTAAACCAGGTGTACTCTGATTTTTCCACACGTCTGGAAAAATGTTCAAGCGCATCATGGTAAATATTTCCCATGTCCACGCTTGCAAACTCTAAAAGCTGACGCTCCTTTAGGCGTAAACCGTAATTCAGATAATGCGCGTAGGCACATGCCGCAAAACGCTCCAGTCTTGTGACGCTGTTCTCCAACACGGTTCCATAAAGTGCCTGCGTCACTGCGTGGCTGATTGGCTCATCGCTGTGCACTTCGTAGGCAGTTTTTAAAAGTTTTTCCGTTTCCGGCTTCCACTCGGAATCTGTGAGGTAGAATTTTGAGAGAGCATTCCATAATTTTCTTTTTTCTACCTGAGAAAAATCAGATGCCCTGTCATTATCCTGCAGTCCCTCCAGGAAAAACGCCATGCTGCTCTTCGGCGTCATGATGCAGTCCGCAGAAGTTGTCTCCTCGATTTCCTCCACCGTTTTCTCCGGGAACATTTTCAAGAGCGTTCCAACAAAATACGACCTTCTAAGTGCTTTTCCGTCCGCATTCACTTTTGAAAAAGTCACATATAAAAAATCAGATGGCTTCGTCACATTCAGATATAGATAAAACCGCTGGATAAAAACTTTTTCACGCGCACCCGGTGCAAGTTCCAGATGACATGCCACCATTTTCTCACGTTCAAACTGCGAGATGATACCTCCGGCATTGCCCGCTTTCGGCACAACATCGTCATTGTTAATGATTCTGTTACCAGAGAAGCGATTACCCGAAAGCAGCAGAGAGATTTGCTGAAGTTTATTCAGGAAGATAAGCATTTCAGCAGATACTATGATGCAATCTATATTCTTTTTCACACAGGGCTTCGTATCTCAGAGTTCTGTGGGCTGACAGTTTCAGAAATTGAGTATGGAGAAATGCGTATCAAGGTAGACCATCAGCTACAGCGTACTGCACAGATGCAGTATGTGATCGAAGAACCGAAAACAGACAAAGGTATTCGATATGTACCGATGACAGAAGCTGTTGCAGCGTGTTTTCGCAGAATCATTGCCAACCGAAAGACGCCAAAGGTTGAGCCGATGGTGGATGGATATGTTGGATTCTTGTTTCTTGACAAGAACGATAAGCCGATGGTTGCCCTTCATTGGGAGAAATACATGGAGCATATCATCGAGAAGTACAACAAAATTTATCGTGTCCAGATGCCGAAAGTGACTCCCCATGTATGCAGACACACATTCTGCTCCAATATGGCAAAATCTGGAATGAATCCAAAGACATTACAGTATATCATGGGTCATGCAGACATCAGTGTTACGTTGAACACCTACACACATGTAAAATTTGATGATGCGAAAGAGGAACTTCTTCGAGTAGCAACATCATAAATAACTCATTGGTAAAGCTCCGAGTTTTACCAATGAATTTACCAATATTGCAGAGAAAAACATGAGAAAATACGGGAAGATTTGAGAAGATAATCCGAAAACAGCGGAAATCTCAAAGATTCCCGGAAATGTGAAAAACCCTGTAATATCAGGATTTTGAGAAGAAATACAGAACAAAAATGGAGATATGAGAACATGATAAAAATACTTTTCATCTGCCACGGCATTATTTGCCGCAGCCCAATGGCCGAGTTTGTGATGAAGGGCTTGGTGAAGAAGGCGGGGCTGGCGTCACAATTCTATATCGAGTCGGCGGCAACCAGCCGGGAGGAGATTGGCAATCCGGTCTATCCCCCGGCGCGGCGCAAGCTGGCGGAGCATGGGATATCCTGCGACGGCCACGCGGCGCGGCAGCTCACCAATGCCGACTACGAGAACTACGATTTGCTGATCGGCATGGACAGCGCAAACCTGCGGAATATGCACCGCATCTGCGGCGGCGACCCGGACGGCAAGCTGCACCTCCTGATGGACTACACCGACCGCCCAGGCGATGTTGCCGACCCGTGGTACACGGGCGATTTCGAGGCAACGTGGCAGGATGCGCTGGCGGGGTGTCAAGGACTGCTGAAAGAATTAACTACGAGGAGGTGCGGCGAAAATGGATAAGCTGGTCGTTCGTGGAACAGAAATCAACGTGCAGTGGGATCTCAAGCGAGATGATTTCCTCAGTTTGACAGACATTGCAAAAATCAAGGATAGTGATAATCCGCGGTATATCATCCAAAACTGGCTTCGCAACAGAAACACTATCGAGTTCCTCGGCGTGTGGGAAACGCTCTACAATCCGAATTTTAACCGTGTCGAATTCGATGCGTTTAGAAGTCAGGCGGGGTTGAACAGCTTTGTGATGACACCGCAGAAATGGGTAGATGCGACTGGTGCCATCGGCATTGTTTCCAAGGCTGGCCGCTATGGCAGGACCTACGCACATAAGGAGATCGCGTTTGAGTTTGCCTCATGGATCTCCGTGGAGTTTAAGCTCTACTTAGTCAAGGAGTTTGAGCGCCTCAAGACCGAGGAAATGAAGCAGCTTGGTTGGGACATCAAGCGCAACCTTGCCAAGATCAATTATCGCATTCATACGGACGCCATCAAGGAGAATCTGATCCCGCCGGAGCTGTCCGCCCGTCAGATTTCCCTGGTCTATGCCAACGAAGCCGATGTGCTGAATATGGCACTGTTCGGGATGACGGCAAAAGAGTGGCGCGATGCCAATCCAGATCTTAAGGGTAACATCCGTGACTACGCCAACGTTTCGCAGCTTGTGTGCCTGTCCAACTTGGAAAACCTGAATGCGGTTTTCATCAACGAAGGAGTCCCGCAAGCGAAGCGACTGGCAAAGCTCAACACCATTGCCATCAGCCAGATGAAAGTGCTGACGGAGGATCACAGAATGCTGCAGTTCGATGAGGCGAAAGAAACAGAATCATAAAAATAAAAAATCCCATGCAATAAATCGTCCTTTCCGTGCATTACACGGATGACAGGAGAAAAAAGCCCATGCTCAGTATGCTGATGACAACCGAATATGCGCCGGCGGAGGAGCGCCGCGAACTGCAGCGATTGCTCATCCGCGTTGCCGGTGGTGACCGTGACGCTTTGGCGGAGCTGTATCAGCGCACGCGCGCGGCGGTGTGCGGTCTTGCGCTTTCTTACCTCAAAAACGCGCACGATGCCCAGGATCTCACACAGGACGTCTATGTGCAGGTGTGGGACTGCGCGGCACAGTACCGCCCCGCCGGCTCGCCCATGGGCTGGCTGCTGACCGTGTGCCGCAATCTCTGCCTGATGCGCCTGCGGCGCGAGGAACGTCATGCCGCGCTCAGCGAGGAGGAGTGGGACGCCATTCCCGCACAGGAATGCGGTTTGAACGCCGATGAGCGCACGCTGCTGCAAGGCGCGCTGGCAAGCCTCGCTGACGAGGAACGGCGCATCGTGCTGCTTCACGCGGTCACGGGCATGAAGCATCGGGAGATCGCGGCACTGCTGGAACTGCCGCTTCCCACCGTCCTGTCGAAATATCACAGGGCATTGAAAAAGATGCGAATTTTTCTGGAAGGAGATGACGCCCGATGACCAATGAAAAAATGGAGCAGCGTCTGGCTGCGGCGCTTGAAAAGACCGCGCCGGACGATGTGAGCGGCGTTCTCTCTCGCTGCGAAGAGCGGAAAGGAACGGTAATCAACATGAAAACGAAGAAACCGACAAAGAGGAAATGGACATCGCTCATTGCCGCCTGCCTTGCGGTGATGCTGCTCGGCGGCGGACTGTTCTACCAGCAGGTGAACGCGGTCGCGTCCGTGGTGTCGCTGGATGTGAACCCGAGCATTGAGCTGAAAGTGAATCGGAGCGAAAAGGTGCTCGTCTGTACCCCGCTCAACGAGGATGCAAAAGCCATCCTTGCGGATATGAGCAATGGCGCTGACCTCAAGGGCGCGAAGCTCGATGTGGCGGTGAACGCCATCGTGGGCAGCCTTGTGCGAAACGGCTACCTCAATAGCATTTCCTCCGCCATCATGATCTCGGTGGAGGACAAGGATACCGCCCGTGCGGAAAAGCTCCAGCGTGAGCTGACGAGCGCCGTGGACGGCGTTTTGCAGACCAGCGAAGCAAAGGCCGCTGTTCTGACGCAGACGCTGACGCAGGACGCGGTGCGGGAACAGCAGGCGCGGGAGAATAACATTTCTACCGGCAAGGCGGCGCTGGTGAACCGCGTTCTCACCATCAACCCGTCGCTCAAGTTTGACGCGCTGGCAAAGCTCTCGGTCGAAGAGCTCAAGGACCTCGCCGAAGCGGGCGCGCCCGCCATGCCGATCGGTATGGATGCAGCCCGTACCGCTGCGGAGGAGTATGCCGGAACGACGGCGGTGGATTCCGTTACAGCGGAGGTCGATCCCGAACTCGACGAATCCCCTGCACACTACGAAGTAGAGCTGCAAACGGCATGGGGCGAGTTTGAGTATCTGGTGGATGCCTACACAGGGAAGGTGCTCAGCGGGCAGAAAGATTTATTGGCTGCCGTTTCCGCATCGAATGAAACGACGAAGCCCTCTGGTCAAAAGCCCGCGCCGTCCGGAACGGTGCAGGATATCGGCTACGCCAAGGCAAAGTCCATCGCCCTGAACCATGCGGGCTTGAGTGAAAATCAGGCGTATGACATGGACATTGAGCTGGATGATGAGGACGGAAAGCTCGTCTACGAGGTCGAGTTCAAATCCGGCAATATGGAATATGACTACGAGATCGACGCGGCCTCCGGTGCGATCCTCAAGCACGAGGCGGAGTTGGAAGACTGATACGATTATCAAGGATTGATTTAGAAAAATATCCGAATTGAATCCGACTGACAGAAAGAAAAGACACGCTTTGCGTGTCTTTTCTTTTTAGTATTCAAGGATACCACCTTGTGTGCTGCGCACCGAAGCGCATCTTTGACGCTGCCGCAGCCTTCAAACTGCGCGGCCAACGCTTCCGCAAGGCGAAGGCCGTTGAGCCTGTGGGGGAAAGTGAAAGACATAGTTAAAGCGGCTGACAGCCAGTGCTGTCAGCCACTTTATTTTTTGCAGTGCTGATACCCGGAAATATTTTCGAGCGGTGCAGCTCAATTACTTGGACATCACTTCTTCGATGGGGGTATAATCGAAATCAAGCTTAAAGTATCTGGGGCCAAGAATTGCGATACCCTTTTCCGTGCGGAATACGGGGTTCGCCTTCAGGCCAATCACGCTGACCTCATTGCCGACCGCCAGAATGGGGTTCGCATACGGTTCGCCGGTCTTGGCATCGACGACAGCAATGATGTCGGGGCTGGAAACATAGGGCTTGTCGTTTTTCCACATGGCATGGTTCTCGTTTTTGAAGAAGATCTTGAAGGTGTTGCCCTTATCGTCGCCAGAACCCTCAATGGTGTGATAACCGTAGTAATAGCCGTCATCCCAGGTTTCCTTGCCGGTGACAACACCGGTTGCCAAACGCCATCCGCCGAGTTCGGTTACAATGGTTTCGACAGGATCCTTGCCGCTTTCGCGCGCTTCACGAATCATCTTGCCAATATTATAGCAGGAAGACAGCGTGCCCTGATTGATGCACTTCTTCATATCCTTGCCGCTCATCAGGAAGCCCGCCTGACCGACAAGGCCATAGGCACTTTCGGCAATTTTCTTGCCGATTCGCTCCACAATGCGGTAGTTCTTTGCGTTTTCGATATAGGAAATATCATTATAGGCATCAACAGACGCAACGGGCCAGAGGGTTTTGCCGTGCAGATACGGCGTGGTCTGCTGAATCTCAGGGATCGCGCGGCCGGTATAATCACCGTCGACACAAACAGCACCGCTGATAATGCCCGCAGTTACACCACCGGGCGTATTGGCGCCGCCCAGCTCGATGGGTACGACCGCGTCAATCTTCGTGTCGCAAAACTTTCCGAGATACTGAATAGCCTTGGCCAGCTGCTCCTTCTCAGGATATACAGGGTCAGTGAAACCAAAGTCTGCCATCTCCGCTTCGACCTCAGGCGTATGAGGGGCAATAGATCCCATCAGGAAGGGGCAGGCCGTCATCGCATCGTCGGGGATCTCGCTCATATCGACCCAACCGACCTTGGTCCCCTTGTTGATCTCACTCATCAGGGACTGCAGTCCGTTTGCAGGCAGGCCGCCGCCGCCTGTGCCCATAAACGTGCATCCGCGAACGAAGTCTTCAGCCATCTGCTGATTTTCCAGATACATAGTAGCCATTTTTCTTCTCCTTTTAGTTATTATATTGACACTGGTTACAGTTTTTCCAATTCACCGCGTGCGTTCTCGACATATTCGCCGCCAAAGTACAGGCGATTGGTGTCGTTTTTGAAAAGCATAAACAAAGCGATATAGATAATCGCGGTAACAACCATGCTGTTGATCGCCGCGATGCCCCAGGTAACGGTATATCCTACAAGGCAGCCGATGGCCCAGCTAACCAGTGCAGGGATGGAGCAGAAGCGGTGTTTAACACCAGCACCGAACCGATAGGATTGGTGCTTTACGCAGAAATAGTCGACAATGAGGATGCCGGCCACCGGAGGGATCGCAGTGCCGAGGATGCTCAGCCATGTGGTAAAATAGTTTACAATACCGAGCGCGCCGGCCACAGTCGCAATAATACCAAATGTAATTACGACATACTTCTTCTTCCATTTCGGAACAGCAACGACAGCTGCAAGGGAGGAATAATAGAGGTTGTTGTCATTGGTGGTCCACTGGGCAAGGATCAGCAGCAGCAGCGACCAAGAACCGAGAATATTCAGCAAAGCAACTGCCACATCACTGGTATCAGCAACAGTGCAGATAAAGAATCCGGCAATAATGACGAAAGAATTGGCGATGATGAATCCGAAAACGGCACCGATAACACTGTCGCTACATTTTTTACCATAGCGGGTCAGGTCAGGCTGCAAAACTGCACCCATGGCATATGCTCCGATAACGGAAACGATTCCGACCGCGGTGGACATACTGCCAGTGTGCGCCAGCGTGATCTGGTTGAACTGTTCCATGCCGCCGACACGGGTCGCAGCCAAACCGCACGCAACAACACACGTGAGAAGGATAAGCGGAGAAGCGATGTTGCTGAGCAGTTCAAGACCTTTGTAGCCGATGAAAGCCGTTGTCATCATCAGCAGGCCGCCCCAGATACCGGCGACCACAGGCTCGGTGATAAATCCGGCATTGGGAAACATGGCGTGGATCGTGGAGCCAAAAAAGCCGCACTGATAGCCAAACCAACCCAGTTCAACGATTGCTGTCAGCACAGCGATGATGTAATTACCAAGGACGCCAAAGGATTGGCGCATCAGCATTGCAATACCGACACCGGTTTTGGTGCCAATATAGCTCAACAGGCCGCCAAGCACAGACAGAACTGCATTACCGACCAGACAAGCGGTAACGACCTCAGACAACGAAAGCTGGCCGACGAAACTTGCTCCAACGTAAATCGAACTGAGGCAAATGATGCTGCCGACCAGAACCATTGCCAGTGAAAAGGATGATCTGCGTTGATCCAGGGGAACCGGTATGGTTGCATAGTCATTTACATAATTGGTTTCGCTTCCGGGATTACTCATAAATCTTCTCCTCCGTGTTCTCAGACTTTTCAATTGACCAACCGAAGATCATAGATGGCATCAATTGAAGGTGATATTATGGTAGCATGCTTTAAATAATAAAAAAATGTTTTGAAAACAAAAAACCGGGTCGCGTTTTGTTTTCAAAACATTTTGCTTTATCATGGTAGCGTAATTACGAGAATATTTGTGGATCTTGCCGATAGAGGCAGATCGCGTGAAAAACTGCGCTCAAGGCTGCGGCCTGCTCAAAATTTCCGCCCAAAAGAGACATCGCTTTGCGAACGCGGTACTGCACCGTATTTTGATGCGTATAAGTCAGCGCCGCAGTTTGTTTGTAGCTGCAATCGCAATCGATCAGATATATCTGCAGGGTTTCCAACAGCACCCCTTCACGCCGTCTGTCGTATTCGATCAGCGGGTCAAGTATTTGCCGTGCCCGGTCAATGGCTGCTTCATTTCTCAGATCCTGCTTGCAGGCGATCGCTTCGATCAATTCAAAGCGCCCCATGCAGTAACGGTTTTTATAAAGTGAACAGGTGAACGCCCATTCCTTGGCTGTCTCACTGACCAAGGAAAAAAGTTCACTCTCTCCGGATATATTGGTAGCACAGGCAAAGTGTCCGGCCGGATCTTGAGCCGCTTGAGCGGATAACACCAAGGCGTTCAGCGCTTCAGCATCCGGATCCGGCGCACGATTGAATATCAGAATTTCGAGTTGCTCATATCCGCCGTTTATAAAGGCGATCCCTTCACTTTGAAGCAGAGACTTAACCTCATGCATCAGCGGCAGCGACGGAGCCCTGCTGCAAATCAGGAAGTTCCATTGTTCAGCATCGCCATGCCGATAATACCCCAAATCGCTGTGCGCCTGCTGCCAATCACCTCGTATAATGGCATTGATGATATTGCCGCCGCGCGTTGACACCAAGGCGTGTCTCCATAGATCCAGGCAAAGCTTGGTACACGTGAATAGAGAATCGATATCCACCCGCTTCCGTCTCTGGCTGAGAACAAACAGGACGGACAACTCAAGATAATCCGTATAATAATGTCGTCCGCAGTATTTTGTTTCGTCGATCAGCAGTTCAAAGCGCGAAGCATCGAACGGCAAGCGCGAGAGCTCGTTGTTCAGAAAGGTATTGAGACGATTGCCCGACATGGTGGAACACAGTGCGTTCTGAGCAAGCGTGTCAATGATGACAATATCCAGTTCCCCCTGATTTGCAATTTGGGAAAGCACCTCCTGTATGCTCCCGCCACTGTCCTTTGTTTTCCACATGGAACTGATGATCGAGCGAAAGAAGGAATCGTTCTCATAGCGATTCAATGAAAGCACATCATTGAGTACATCGGCATAAGAAATGTGCTTATTGTCATTATAGTTGAGGACAACAAGCGGAAAATTCAGCTCATCACACAAATCAAGCACTCTCTGATCGAATTTTTGCACCACGAGTCCGTAATAAAACACAATCAGCCCGGCCGCATTCAGTTTGTTGAGCGCGCGGATCACGTCACACTGACTTTCCACATCGTTTTTTACATTGTAGAGAGCTGTTATCATTATTTCCTGAGGTTTAAAGGAAAACGACAGTAATTCCGAGGCATTGTCCCTCCCCAACTCTGTCATTTCCAGAATCGTTCCGCCGCAAAGAGGCCGAAGAATTCCTTCTCTCCCAGCGATCAGGTGAGCCGTCTGTAAAGATTGAAGCCGAAAAATATCCCTTACCAATATCTGCATATTATTCCTCAAATAATTCTCAAAGCATCTGCGGTTCGTTTATAAAAAGCATAGTCGTATTCCGAAGGAATCACAATAACAGTTTTTATAAACGTTTCTCTAAATAAAGATAGCAATCTTTAGCAGGAAAATCAATATATATCTCTTTCAAAGTGTCACAGCGCTTCGAGCGCGGCACACTGCAACGCGCAAGGGACGATACTGTTCGAAAGGTATATGAGGATGCTGTTTTGACCTTTGGCAGTCACAAGCCGTTTGACCCGTGTAAAGTCGTGGCGTCCCGCCGCAATCTGCCAGCAGGCGAACCGTTGGGATTCTTCATTGGCGGCATGGATAGCCCGCAGACAGTCGACGGTGAAAATGCACGGATGGTCTCAGATGCTCTTGGGTGGTCGTTTTCGCCCTCCGTGCTTGCACAAGCGTACTTAATAGCATCCCGCAAAGACGCAGCAGGAGGGCCGGACATGATGCAGGATTTTTGTATTCCTTCCGAGGCAATGCCTGAGTTCGGCATTGAAAATTGATGATTTAACAGCATAGAAAAAGCCTCCGGCGAACAGCCGGAGGCGTTCCCATCTCCATTGAAAGGGGCATATATGGCGAAACGGAAAAAGACGATCATTGCGGGGCGGCTTGTCAAAACAATCATATACACCGCGCCGGAGCCGCAGGACGGCCCGCGCGTGCGTGCAGTCAAGTCACGCATGACGACCGCTGCACAGAAGGCTATGAACGACAAGGCGGCGCGCGTGAAGCTGGAAATGCTGCTGGCCGCGAACTTCGGCCCGCGCGATCTCTTTGTGACGCTGACTTACCGTGACGAGAATCTACCCGCCAAGCGCGCCGGTGCGATCAAGAACGTACGCAACTTTCTTAAGCACTTGCAGGAGCACAGGAAGGCGCGAGGTCAGACACTCAAGTACATATACGCTACCGAAGGCAAGCACGGCGGAGGGCGGCTGCATCACCATATCGTGATAAACGCTGCCGGTGACGATATGGAGACGGTACGTAGTTTGTGGCCGTATGGCGACGTTGTAGACTTCGAGTATATCGGGACGTATGACTACGAGCAGCTTGCCCGCTACATCACCAAGGAGAGCGTAGAGCAGCGGCCTGTGGGGACGCAGATGTGGACAGCAAGCCGCAACCTCGAAAAGCCTATTGTGCGCAGCGAGTACGTTGACAACGATGCGTCGCTTACCGTGCCGCTCGGCTGCCACATTCTGGAGAAAGAGGAGCGCGTAAGCGAGTTTGGCAGCTATTGTTATATATCAAGTACCAATTCCGCGCCGCTATGATCACGCGCGATCTCGGCTGCTGAATCCAAAGCAACAGGGGAACTCTGAATCTCTGTTTCCCCACTTGTAGTAGAATATAACTTTAGAACAGGCAGTGGAGAAATTTGCACAGAGACCTTGCGCAAACGGCCGCGGCGGGCTATCATGACGGCAAGAGCCGCGCGAGCGTGAGAAATTATCCCCCCTCTGGCGGAGGGGGAGAGAAAGAAGGCAGGCAAACCGAGAGCGCCGCCATTTCCGACGACGAGCGAAAAAAGCCGAGGGGGTACGCGCACGGTACCACACGGGCGCGCGGGGTCGCGTTTCCCGCCCGCGATCAACGCGAGCGCAAAGGCTGCGAAAATTAAGCGAAAAAAGAGCTGAAAAAATGGCGAGCGACGCCCGTAAACCATCCAGCCTTGGGCGCACGGCTGCGCGCGCCGGTATCCTTGCCCCCTCCCCCACTTCGGAAAGTTTGACTCCCTCACGGCGAAAACCGCAGGCCCCCACACACAGGAAAATTTTTCCCCACGCAGCGAGCTGCAAAGGCTCTTTTGCGGCTGCAAAATTTCCTCCTATTTTTTCTCCAACACCGATGATTTGACGCCGCCAGCGCATACCACGCAATAACACAAAAGCCTTGAAAAACAAGGCGTGAGAGCAAGACCGCGCACCACAGGAAAGACGCCCGAGCAGTTCAAATCTGGGTGTCACCTCCAGAAGTTAGGATTTCAAACAGAAATGTTTGAAATCCTTTCTTTTTATATTAAATTAGTCGCATTTTTGTGCTTTTCAAATCCCGGTTTTCTCTGAAAATCGTCCGAAATCTCCGTTTAGGGGAAAGGGTCTGCATTTTTTGCTCTGTTTTCCCTTTGATTTTCCCTTTACAGCAAATCGATCAAGGCCTGTGCTGCTTGGCACAGGCCTTGTTTGTTTTCTTCAGAATACCGCCGTCAGCAGCATGTAGTAGCCGCAGGCGATGAGGACGGTGAGCAGAAACAGCGGCAGGAGCTTTTTGACCGTGGCGAAGAATGTGACGCCGAAATAGTCCGAGATGATCGCCGTGCAGATGTGCGTGGGGCTCAGCTGACTCGAGGCGAAGCTGACGCTCATCAGCAGCGCCAGCAAAAACGCGCCGCCGTTCGGGATCATGGTGTAGGCCAGCGGGATAAAGGCCGCGGCCGCGGCGCTCGATCCCGCGACCAGCGTGCCGAACGCGTACAGGATCACGAGCACCAGAAACGCCGGAATGGGCAGATGCTCGAAATACGTCGGCAGCACGTCGATCACGCCGCCAAGGATCAAAAGGTCCTTGAAGACATACGTCATCGTAATACCGAGCAGCGACTTTAGGTCAAAGCCCTTGACGAGCGCATCGCGCACCTCCTGCGCGGAGAATTTTTCGACCAGCGCGTTGACGGCCGCGATGACCGCCACGACGGCCCACGTCGGCAGCGAGAACACGATGATCACCGCGATCGCCAGCAGCAGCGACCACAGGCTCCGCAAAAGCAGACGCACACACTCTTTTTTGCTGCGTCCCGTCTCGCCGACTGTGCGCGGCACGCGGCGCAGATAGACAAGGTAAATTGCCAGAAGCGTCAGCAATGCCATCGGGATCATCCACACAAAAAACGACGAGATTGAAATGCCGCTGATGCTGCACGCCACGATGACGCCCGTAAACGTCGGCACCATAGCCTCGGGAATGTGGCGGAGGTACGTGGCGACCGCCGCCTTTTCATCGTTTTTGAGGTGGTCGCCCGCCATCGTGTCCACCATGCCGCCGCAGATCGTCACGGTAGCGGGACCCTGCATCAGGCCGATGAACATGCAGGCAAGCGACGTGTTGAGCCTCGGGTCGCGCATTAGTCCATTCATCGCCCGCTGTGCATCCTTGAACCGATGGCGCAGGTCAAGCTCGTAGACAAGCACCGAGATCACGTACATCGCAAGGTTCACTGACCAGACGTCCCAGCCCGTGAGCGTGTGCAGCGCCGTCTGCCCCGCCGTGGCGAGCGGCAGGCGGAACATCACGATCATCAGGAGTGAACCAAAAATCATCGCAAGATAAAGGGGCAGGCGTTTGTTGAGCAGGGTGAGGATCACCACAAAGATGATCAGAACTTTGATAAGTGCCATGGTGCTGACTTCCTCTCTCCATTTCCCGCGCAAAGCAAGAAAAAGGCCGGGCGGCCACTTTTAGGGTACCGTCCGGCCAAAATGCTATTGCGTAGTGCCTTAGTGCTTCTCTCAGGCCTTCTGCTCTCTCGGCAGCAGGTGGATAGCGTGCTTCGGGCAACTGGGCGCACAGATGGTGCAGCCCCAGCACTTGTCCGCATCGTAGTGCACCTTGCGGTTGTTGTCCTTGTAGAACGCACCGAAGTTGCAAATCTTCGTGCACTTGCCGCAGTTGACGCACTCGTCCTCGTGCCAATCGATCTTCCAGTTGGATTTGGGATAGATCAGGCGGGAGCCGGCCTTATAGGCCATCTGCATCGGGAAGCAGCACAGACCGTCGCAGTTGCAGATGAAGCCGTCCTCGCCGTTCTGCATGAGTCCGCTGGCGTTGAACTCGCGCACCTTCTTTTTCATGTCCTCAGGGCTGATGGGCTCGCCCATGCCGCGGTCGACCGCGCTGTTCGGCCCGTCGTTCATGTTGACGCACACATTGAGCTTGCGGTCGTGGAAATACTTCTGGCTCTTGCAGTTGCAGGGCACAAGATGGATGCTGCCGTGATGCCCGTCGATGATCTTATCGAACTCCTCGAGCGTCAGATACGTCTGGTTGTGGACATAGACGCCCTCACCGGCGACCTTGGCCTTCACTTGCGGCAGATAGATCGACTGATAAATCTCTGTCTGCCAGTCGTAGAGCGCCTCGATGAGCTCTCTCGGCAGACAGCCGAACTCATAGTACTCAAATTGCGCATAGTAGGAATAGCGGCTGTAGAAGTCGCTGATCTTCCAGGTCGGCTCGTCCGCATCCGTGACCTTGTTGAGTACGTTGCGGGAGTACATGCGGTTGATGAGCACGTAGGGCGACGCGGCCAGCCGGTTCTTCTCCATGAGCTTACGCAGCTCCTTTTCCGTCATGGGCTCCTTGCCCATCAGAAGAATGACCTGCCATTCCTCCTCGTGCACCATCAGGTCGGCCACTTCGTCGAACTGCTCGGGCACTCCAAAAAGCTCGTGCGCTTTCTTGCGATTCTCGTCGCTCAGCTTGCTGGTCAGTAAAGACATATTGCTATCTCCTCTTTTTATTGCTTGCCTGATTTCTTATTTTATCTGCATTGCCTTTTCGGGGGCGCTATCCTCCGCCCTCCACAGCAATGATACAACGATGCTATGAAGCATTCTTATTTTATCATAATGCTTCGCCGACGAATTATCGTTGAATCCGCAGCGCATCGCCGCCCGCTTCGCCATGCGGGCCGCCCAACGGATTCAACGCTTTTTTCAACGGTAACTTAGTATAATTTTTTCATGCCAAACGCTCAAGCGTTTCTGCGTTATGCACAAAAGTGGCATGAACCGGCAAGCGGCTGTTTCTTTCGCAAAAAAGCGGCTTGTCATTCCCCCAGCGTTGGCGTATGATGAAAAGGTAGGCTGATTCCCCCGCGGAATCTGTCCTTCTCGTATTTGCTTTTTTTACTCTCCCATTCCGTTTCAAGGAGGTTCCCGCACAGTGGACGTTTTAATCACCCAAAAGAAAATGACCGACTCCGAGGCCTTTGTCAAGGCCCGCGGTGGCGGCAACCTGATTGGCAAGGCCATGTACGGCGGCGGCAAGATCACGATGAAGCAGCTCTATTTGCAGAGCTTTGAAGTCGTGTTCGACGCCTATTTCAAGCCCGGCCTTGTGGAGCGCTTTTTCACCCGCAAGGGCCAGATGGGCGGCAACTCGCAGAAGATCTGCATGATCGTCGAGGGCACGCGCTGCACCGCGAGCTACCACGAGCAGCCGCTCCCGCTTTACGAAGCCGACCTCGATCCTGACATGTGCCAGGATTCCACCTTCGACAAAGAAAAGATCATCGCCCAGGCCAAGCGCGTCGCCATGCGCATCATGCGCCGCCACTCGGGCCACATCATCACCTCGATGGAGGTCGCATCCTACCGCCCCTTCTACCGCCCGTACTACGTCGCGTTCTACGGCGAGATGGAGATGGGCAAAAAGGTGCGCTACATCGCCATCGAGGCCGACGGCTACAAGACCGACAGCTCCCTGTAAGAGAGCGAAACCCACATTCAAGAGGTACGATCCGATATGAACACTGTTACGCTTGGCGGCACCGCCACCATCAACGACCTCGTCAGTGTCGCGCGCTTTGGCGCGAAGGTCGCGTTTTCCAAAGAATATGAAGAGCGCGTCAACCGCTGCCGCGCCCATGTCGACCGCTTCAGCCACGAAGGCAAGGCCATCTATGGCCTGACCACGGGCCTTGGCGACAACTGGAAGAAGTTCATCCCCGAAAAGGACCGCGAGACGATCCAGCGCAACAACATCTACGCCCACACCTGCGCCGTCGGCGAGCCCATCGCCGAGGAGTGCACGCGCGCAATGATGTTTGTCATGCTCTGCCACTTCGGCTCCGGCCATACGGGCATCCGTCTTGAAACGCTCGCGCTGATCCGCGACATGCTCAACGCGGGCATCAGCCCCATCGTCCCCGGTCATGGCTCCGTCGGCTATCTGACGCTCGAGGGCCACATCGGCATGGTGATGATCGGCGAGGGCAAGGCCACCCATCAGGGCGAAACGCTTGACGGCGCAGAGGCGCTCAAGCGCGCGGGCCTCAAGCCCGTCGTGCTTTCTTCCAAAGAAGGCCTTATCCTGCTCTCCGGCACCACGTCCGTCACCGCGTTCGCGTCGCTTGCGATCTATGACGCGCAGACGCTCAGCTTGACGGCAGACATTGCGGGCTCTTTCACGCTCGAGGTGCTCAAGGGTACGCTGATGGCTATGGACGAGCGCCTGATGGCCGTGCGTCCGCACCCCGACCAGATCAACACCGCGGCCAACATCCGCGCCATTTTGAAGGACAGCCCCATGCTTGAGCGCTACCGCGGCCACCGCGTGCAGGACGCGCTGTCCATCCGCTGCATGCCACAGCTCCACGGCCCGGTCAAAAAGGCCGTCAAGGACGCGCAGGCGACGCTCGCTATCGAGCTCAACTCGTCCGTCGACAACCCGCTCATCTTCGATGAAGAGGACGGCGGTGCGGTCGCGCTGATGGGCTGCAATGCCGACGGCACCTATGCTGGTATGGCGTCCGACAACCTCTGCATCGCGATCACGGATCTGTGCAAAATGAGCAACAGCCGCATCGACCGCCTGCTCAACAGCTTGGTGAGCGAGCTGCCGGCGTTCCTCAACAAGAACGCCGACTTCAACAACGGTCTCATGATGATCCAGTACGCCTCCGCGGGTCTTCAGGGCGAGCTGCGCATCCTTGCGCACCCCGCCGTGGTCGACAACCTGACCACCTGCGCCAACCAGGAGGACTATGTCAACATGGGCTACAACGCCGCCAAGAAGGCCTATGACTCGATGCACCTTGCCAAGTATATCCTCGCCGCCGAGCTCATCTGCGACGGTCAGGCGCTCGACTGCTATGAGGATAAGCGCTGCGCCAAGGGCACGCAGGCCATCTACGACCTGCTCCGCAGCAAGGTGCCCGAGATGGACAACGACATGCCCCTCACGCCGTATCTCGAGGCCGTCGCCCAGCAGATCATCGACGGCGCGTATATCCGAACCGTGGAAGCGAGCGTCGGCGCGCTGAAGTTCTAAAGGAGAATGCCATGATCGAGCACGAACACGTCCATGAGCACAGCCACGGGCACCCCCATGTGCACGGGCATGTCCATGACCCCGAGCAGACGAAAAAGATCAGCAACCGCCTTGCGCGCGCCATCGGGCACCTCGAATCCATCAAAAAGATGGTGGAGGACGACCGTGACTGCTCCGAGGTGCTGATCCAGCTCGCCGCGGTGGAGTCCGCCATCCGCTCGACCAGCCGCCAGATTTTGCGCAACCACATGGAGACCTGCGTCACCGCCGCCATCCAGCAAAATGACGAGGAGACGCTCTCCGAGCTTTACCGCGCGATCGACGAGCTTCTAAAATGACAAGTGAAAAAACGTCCGGCTGAATATCAGCCGGACGTTTTTTATTGGAATGTTCTTCCTTTTGCATAGCGGACAAAAATGCGCGCAAACTAAGCGCGGCAAACGCCAAAACAATTTTTTCAGGAGGACAAATCTATGACCGATCATACCAATAACGGCTGCTCCTGCACGCCCAACACCTCTATTCGCTGCGCCGTGACCAACTGCGCCAACCACTGTAAGGACGCCCAGTACTGCGGTCTGAACGCCATCCAGGTCGGTACGCACGAGGCCAACCCCACCATGGACCAGTGCACCGACTGCCAGAGCTTCAAGAAGCAGTAATTTTTGCAGCCGCCCCTTAAGGCGGCCGCTACATTGCATCGAAAAAGGCGGTGACGGCATGACGGAAAAGGGCAAATACCGCGTCTGCGGCGCGCTCGCAGGCACGGTGAACGGCTTATTCGGCGGAGGCGGCGGCATTCCGCTCGTCTTTTTGCTGCGCTCGTGGGCAAAGCTCTCCGACAAGATGGCACTCGCGACCTGTGTGGCCGTCATCTTCCCGTTCTGCCTTGTGTCGGTGCTCGTGTACGCGTTCCGCGGCGCGCTGCCGCTCGGAGAGGCGCTCCCCTACCTTGTCGGCGGGCTTGCAGGCGGATGGATCGGCGGCAGGCTCTTCAAGGACGTGCCGAACACATGGCTCAAGCGCATTTTCGCGCTGTTTCTGCTCTATGGCGCGGTGAGGTACCTTCTGTGACGGACTGGCTCTTTCCCGCGCTCTGCGGGCTTTTGACGGGAATCCTCTCGTCCTGGGGCGTCGGCGGCGGGACACTGCTTCTTTTATGCATGACGCTCTTTTTCGGCGTGGAGCAGCGCACAGCGCAGGCCATCAACCTGCTCTATTTTCTGCCAACCGCGGGCATCTCGCTCTTCGCGCATCGCAAAAACGGATATCTCGACAAAGCCGTCCTGCGCGCGGCCATCCCGACCGGCACACTCTGTGCGCTCGCCGCCGCGTTTTTGACGACAATGGTCGACAGCAGCGTCTTCCGCAAGCCGTTCGGGCTGTTCCTGCTCTACGCGGGGCTGTCGATCCTCTTTGAAAAGAAGAAAAACAGCAAAAAAGAAACGCCGTGACTTTCGTCATGGCGTTTTCGATTCTATTCAGATGCGCAGCGCCGTTTCCAGCGCGATATAGAGCTTGCCGAGGTCGTGGTTCGCGCCGCGAAGATTGGCGACATCGTAGCCGCTCTCCTCCAGCACGTCGCCTGCCTCGAGGAAGTTATAGAGCGATAAGCCGTAAAAACTGCACACCGCCTGCACACCGGCGAGCTCCATCTCCACGGCGAGACAGCCCTCGCTTCTTCGCTGCGCGACGAGGCCCGCGGTCTCGCGGATCATGGCGTCCGTCGTCCAAACCCGCCCCGTCACGTGCGGGACGCCCAGCTCGGTAAAGATGTCCGAGAGCTTCCGCGCATTCTCGACCGTGATGTAGTCGGACGGCGCGGCGAAATAGTACGAGCAGCCCTCGCCGCGGTAACTCTCCGTCGGGACGATGAATTTGCCCCTCGTCGCCTCTCGATTGAGGCTCCCGCAGGAGCCGAACATCACAAACTTCGACGCGCCGACGATCCAGCTCGCCTCGCAGCATTCCGACGCGGCAGCCGCCGAGCCGATGCCCGAAAGATAAAACGCGATATCCGCGCCCTTGTAGTTCATCCGGTAGATGGGGATATTCCCGTTGCACGCGCCGATGAGACCGATCTTTTCGCAGGGAAACGTGTCCAGCAAATGCTGATAGATCTTCTGTGAAAACAGGAGCAAACACGTTTCGACAAGGTGCTTTTGCTCACCGTAAAAGTCCCGCAGGCTGATGACGGGCTCAGTCTTATCGTCAAAGCAGTCGGTGATCATCTTTTCAGCGCTGGTCCGTCAGTTTTTCGAGCGCGTCCTTTGCGGCCATCTGCTCGGCTTCCTTCTTGCTGCGGCCCGCGCCCTTGCCCACAGCGCCGCCGTTGAGCAGCACTTCAAAATAGAACGTCTTGTCATGGTCGGGGCCGCTCTCACCAAACAGGCGGTAGGAAAGCGTCTGGTTCGGCGTGCGCTGCACGAATTCCTGTAAAATGGTCTTATAGTCGCGGCGCTTTTCCTCGGCGACCTCCTCGCGCTCGGTATCGAGCAGCACGCGGTGGATGAGCGCGCTGGCCGCGCTGATGCCGCCGTCAAGATACACCGCGGCAAACACCGCCTCGGTCGCGTCGGCCAGGATAGACGGACGCGTGCGGCCGCCGCAGCTCTCCTCGCCGTTGCCGAGCTTTAAGTATTTTCCAAGCTCCAGGCGCTGCGCGACCTCGTGCAGGCTGTCCTCGCACACGAGCAGCGCGCGGATGCGCGTCAGCTCCCCCTCCGGCGCGGTAGGATGCTTGGCAAACAGATACTCCGCCGTCACAAAGCCGAGCACGCTGTCACCCAGGAATTCCAGGCGCTCGTTGCTGAAAAAGTTTGCGCCGCGGTGCTCGTTGGCATACGAGCTGTGGCGCAGCGCCTCTTCGAGCAGCGCCGGATTTTTGAAATGATATTGCAGCTTTTCTTCCAAGGCCTGCATGGTGTTTCCTCCTGATAAAAGGACGCCCCGCGCAAAGCGGGGCGGCTTTTTTCTTCTTAACCGAGCTTCGTGCTCAGGTAGCGCACGCAGTCGCCCACCGTCTTGAGCGAGGTGAGCTCCTCCTCAGGGATCTCATCGAGCTCAAACTCTTCCTCCATGGCCATCACCAGTTCGACAAGATCCACGGAGTCGGCGCCAAGATCTTCCTCAAAAGAGCTGTCCATCGTGACCTCATCGGGGTCGAGCGCGAACTGCTCGACGATCAGCTTCTGCATCGTTTTGAAAATTTCTTCGGGGCTCATAAGTCTTATACTTCCTCTCACGGTTTTGGTTCTTCCAAATGATACGGCAAAGGCACTGTACTGTCAATACCCATTTTGCCGCTTTTTGGCATTCGCGTTATTCTGCCTTCTGTTCAATACGCATCTTGTCGATATTTTGCGCGATGTCGTCGATGATACCGCTGCGCGCGACCTCCATCGCCTGACGGACCGCATTGCAGATACCGACCTCACTCGCGCTGCCGTGCGCCTTGACGACCGGCTTCGAGATGCCGAGCAGCGCCGTACCGCCGACCTCGTTCGCGTCGAGCATTTTCTTGAAATCGCCGAGCTGTCCCTTGAGCAGCAGCGCCGCCAGTTTCGTGCCGGTGCTGTGCATCAGCATTTCCTTCAATTTGATGGAAAGAAGCTTGCCCGTGCCCTCGATGCTCTTGAGCATGATGTTGCCGCTGTAGCCGTCGGCGACGATGACGTCGCACTCACCGAGCATCGCTTCCTTGGCCTCAATGTTGCCGGTGAAGTTGAGATGCCCCGCCTCGCCCGCTTCCTTGAGCTTCTGATACGTTTCGCGGCGCAGCGTGTCGCCCTTGCTCTCCTCCGCGCCGATGTTCAAAAGACCGATGCGCGGATTTTCGACGCCGAGCACTTTCTGCGCGTAGTAGCTGCCAAGATACGCAAATTGCAGCAGGTATTCAACCGTGCACTCGGCGTTCGCGCCGCAGTCGATGAGTACCGCCTTGCCCTTGGCCGTCGGGATGGTCGGCGCGAGCGCCGCGCGGCGCAGACCGCGGATGCGCTTGACGAGAAGCGTCGCGCCCGCGAGGAGCGCGCCCGTGCTGCCCGCGCTGACAAAGCCGTCCGCGTCGCCCGCGTGCAGCATATTGAGCCCCACGGTGAGGGACGAATCCTTCTTGTGCTTAAAGGCCGTGGCCGGATCGTCGCAGATCTCGACCACCTCGGTCGCGTTGGCGATCTCCATGCCCTTGGGGAGCTCCTTGCAGCCGCACTGCTGCAGGGCCTTCAAGATCTCTTCCGTTTTTCCGGTCAGGACGATGTCCACGCCGTACTTCTCCTGCGCCATCAGCGCGCCCTTGACGGGCGCGAGCGGGGCGAAATCGCCGCCCATGGCGTCGACGATGATCTTCACGGGGTCACTCTCCTTTCCTGTCACTCAGCACGTCCTCGCGCATCGCGTCGATCTTTTCAAGCGAGCGCGCGGCGAGCTGCGCATTTTTCACGCGCTTGCCGCCCTTGATGCGGTAGCCCAGCGGCGGCATGATACCAAAGTTCACGTTCATCGGCTGAAAGTCCGAGACCGTCGTATCGCTGATGTAAAGCCCCAGCGCCCCGATGGCCGTCTCGCGTGGGAAATCGACGGGCGGTTTGCCTTCGAGTCTTCTTGCCATCTCGATGCCCGCCAGAAAGCCCGAAGCTGCGGACTCGATATAGCCCTCCACGCCGGTCATCTGCCCGGCAAAGGCGATGCGGTCATCCGCGATCAGGCGATAGTAGCGGTCCAGCATCCCCGGCGAGCGGAGATAGGTGTTGCGGTGCATCACGCCGTAGCGCACAAACTCCGCATCATGCAGCGCGGGGATCATCGAAAACACGCGCTTCTGCTCGGGAAAGCGCAGATGCGTCTGGAAGCCGACAAGGTTATAGACGCTGCCCTGCGCGTTGTCGCGCCGCAGCTGGACGACGGCATAGGGCTCTTTCCCCGTCTTCGGATCTCGCAGACCGCGCGGCTTGAGGGGGCCGTAGCAGAGCGTATCGTGTCCGCGGCGCGCCATGACCTCGACGGGCATGCAGCCCTCGAAGACGTTTTTATCCTCAAAGCCGTGTACGCTCGCTTCCTCGGCGGTCGTGAGCGCCTGCCAGAAGGCATCGTACTCCTCCTCCGTCATCGGGCAGTTGATGTAGTCCGCCGTCCCCTTGTCGTAGCGCGAGGCGAAAAACGCCGAATCCATGTCGACGCTCTCAAACGTCACGAGCGGCGCGGCGGCATCGAAAAAGTTCAGCGTGTGCCCGTCGCCGATCTTTTCGGCGATGGCGGCGGCGAGCGCGTCGCTCGTCAAGGGGCCTGAGGCGATAATGACGTTCCCCTCAGGGATGGCCGTCACCTCGCCGGGGACAACCGTGATATTGGGATGCAAACGGATTTTCTCTGTCACGAGCTTTGAAAAGCCGTAGCGGTCGACCGCCAGCGCGCCGCCCGCCTCCACGCGCGTCGCGTCCGCGCAGGCAAGGATCAGCGAATCGAGGCGGCGCAGTTCCTCTTTGAGAAGGCCGACCGCGTTTTCGATCTGGTCCGAGCGCAGCGAATTCGAGCAGCAAAGCTCGGCAAAATCCGCCGTGTGGTGCGCGGGGGTGGTCTTTTCAGGTTTCATTTCATGCAGCGTCACGGCGATGCCGCGCTGCGCGAGCTGCCAGGCAGCCTCGCAGCCGGCAAGGCCGGCGCCGATCACAGTTACTTGCATCAGTTCTCTTCTTTCTCCGCGGTCTTTTTGGCCGCGGACTTGGCGGTCGTCTTCTTAGCGGCCGCCTTTTTCGTGGTCGCGGTCTTCTTTGCCGCCGTCTTTTTTGCGGGCTTTTCTGCACCATCCTCGGCTGCGGCCTTCTTTGTCGTTTTCTTCGCTGCGGCGGTCTTCGTCGCGGTCTCCTTGGTGCTCGCCGCTTTTGTGCTCGTTTTCTTTGCGGTGGTGCTCTTCTTAGCCGTCGTCTTCCTGGCGGCGGTCTTCTTTTCCGCGGTCTCCGCCGCATCGGCGGCTTCGGCGCTCTCCGCGCCCTCTTCCGCGGTCTCGGTGGTCTTCTTTTTCACATAGCCGCGCTGGTCTTCCGGCACAAAGCGCGAACACGCGGGGTTGATGCAGTACGGGCGCTTAAAGCCCTTGCCCGCCTTTTTGAACATCGTCTGTCCGCACTCGGGGCAGTCGTTCTTCGTCGGCACGTCCCAGGTCATGAAGTCACACTTCTTCTCCGGGTCGCTGCTCGTGGCAAATTCGCAGGCATAATACGTGTACTGCTTGTTCGTCTTCTTGCTCACGCCGGTGCGCTTCATCATGCGCCCGCCGCACTTGGGGCAGCGGCCCGGCATTTCGATGACAAGGGGCTTGGTGAACGTGCACTCAGGGTAGCCCGGGCAGGCCAGGAAGCGGCCAAAGCGCCCGCTCTTGATGACCATGTTGCGGCCGCAGACGTCGCACTTCTCCTCGCTGACCTCATCGGGGACCTTGAGTCTCACGCCCTCAAGCGCCTTCTCGGCGTTTTCAAGGTCGCGCTCAAAGCCGCCGTAAAAATCGCGGATGACGTCCTTCCACGCGGTCTTGCCCTCTTCGACGGTATCGAGCTTTTCCTCCATGCGGGCGGTGAACTTCATGTCCACAATGTCGGGGAAGCGCTCTTCCATCAGGCCCGTCACCACCTCGCCGAGCGGCGTAGGACGCAGGTATTTTCCGTCCTTGATGACGTATTCACGGTCGAGAATCGTCGAAACCGTCGGCGCGTAGGTCGACGGGCGGCCGATGCCGTTCTGCTCCATCGCGCGGATGAGCGTCGCGTCCGTGTAGCGCGCGGGCGGCTGGGTAAAGTGCTGGAGCGGCGTATATGCCTCGAGCGTCAGGCCCTGCCCCTCGACGAGCGGCGGCAGCGTGCCCTCCTTTTCCTCCTTGCTGTCGTCATCGCGAGACTCCTCGTAAACGGCGGTGTAGCCGGAGAATTTCAAGTTGCTGGCACTCGCGTGGAACTCGTGTCCGCCCGCCATGATCTGCGCGCTCACACTGTCGTACACGGCGTTCGCCATCTGGGAGGCCAAAAAGCGGCTCCAGATCAGGCGGTACAGGCGGTACTGCTCGCCCGTCAGGTCACCCTTGATCTGCTCGGGCGTCAGGTTGACGTTCGAGGGGCGGATGGCCTCGTGCGCGTCCTGCGCGCCGGCCTTGGCCTTGTAGTGGCGGGCGGTCTTGGGATAGTAGCTCTGCCCGTAGCGTCCTAAAATAAACGTCTTCGCTGCGGCGATGGCCTCTTCGGAGATACGCAGCGAGTCGGTACGCATGTAGGTGATAAGACCCACCGTGCCCTCGCCCGTGATGTCCACGCCCTCATAGAGCTGCTGGGCGATGGCCATGGTGCGGCGCGGCGTCATGTTGAGCTTGCGCGAGGCCTCCTGCTGTAAGGTAGAGGTCGTAAACGGCAGAGACGGGGAACGCTGCTTGTCCGTGCGCTTGATATTCGTCACGGTAAAGGGCTTGTCGCCGATGTCGGCAATGATGCCGTCCACCTGCTCGCCGGAGGCCGGCTCGACCTTTTTACCGTCCTTGCCGTAATAGTGCGCCTCAAAGGTCTTGTGCGTCGCCTCGTCGGTGAGGTCGGCGTCAAGTGTCCAGTATTCCTGCGCCTCGAAGGCCTGAATTTCCTTTTCGCGGTCGTCGACCATGCGCACAGCGACGGACTGCACGCGGCCCGCGGAGAGGCCGCGGCGGACCTTCTTCCACAGAAGCGGGCTCAGCTGATAGCCCACGATGCGGTCGAGCACGCGGCGCGCCTGCTGCGCGTCGACCAGGTCCTGGTCGATGGCGCGCGGCTCCTTGATGCTCTCGGAGACGACCTTTTTCGTGATCTCGTTGAAGGTCACGCGCTTGGCCTTTTCATCGTCCAGATTCAAAAGCGCTTTTAAGTGCCACGAGATGGCTTCGCCCTCGCGGTCCGGGTCCGTTGCAAGATACACGGTGTCGCTGCTCTTGGCGGCCTTTTTGAGCTCGCTGATGAGCTCCTCTTTTCCGCGGATGGGCTGATAGACAGGCTCGAAGTCGTGCTCGATATCGACGCCCAGCTTGCTCTTGGGCAGGTCGCGCAAATGGCCCATGCTGGCCTTGACCTCGTAGTCTTTGCCGAGATATTTTCCAATGGTTTTCGCCTTTGCCGGAGACTCGACGATCACCAGATGCTTTTTTGCCATGAATGTTATTCCTCCAGTAGTGTGACGGTCAAAGAAAAATGCTTGCCGCTGCCCTGCTCGACGTAGCCCTCGAGCTCCATCATCGTCAGCGCGGAAAGAACACGGCGCGTGGGGATCTGCGTCTTTTCAATCAGATCGTCCACCTGCAGCGCGCCGTCTTTCAGCGTGCGCAGAATGGCGATCTGATCGTCGGTCAGCCCCGCGTCGTTGGTTTTCAAATTCAGTGTCGGCAGCGACAGTATTTCCTCCGCCGCGGCCTGCTTGGCGCGTGCTTGCTCCTCGCGCGCCTGATAGCCGAGCGTACGCGGAAGCTCCACGCGCTCGCCGAGTATTTTATGCGGATAGATGGCCTCGTACTCGCGCAGCACATCCCAGCTGTCGGTGATGAGGCCCGCCGCGCCGTCCGCGATCAAACGGTTGCAGCCGCGGCTGAGTGGCGCGTCGATCGGACCGGGAACGGCGAAAACATCGCGTCCCTGCTCAAGCGCGGTATTCGCCGTGATGAGCGCGCCGCTCTTTTCCGGCGCTTCGACCACGATGGTCGCGAGGCTCAAGCCGCTGATGATGCGGTTTCGCACGGGAAAATGCCACGCCTCGGCCGCCGTCCCAGGCGGATACTCGCTGATGAGCGCGCCCGAGGCCGCGATATCGCGGTACAGCCATTCATTCTCCGCCGGATAGACAATGTCCAGCCCGTTGCCGAGCACGGCGATGGTCTTTCCGCCCGCGCGCAGCGCGCCGCGGTGAGATGCGCTGTCCACGCCCGCCGCCGCGCCGGAGATCACGACCGCGCCCTGCTTGCACAGGCCGTAGGCGATCTTCTCCGCCGCTTCAATGCCGTAGGGCGAGGCCTTGCGCGTGCCGACCATGGCGACAGCGACCTCCTCGTCGATAACGGGGAGCTGGCCTTTGACATAAAGCAGGCACGGCGGCTCAAAGATATTGCGCAGGCGCATCGGATAGTCCGCGTCCTGCATCGTGAGAAGCCGCAGCCCCAGCCGCGAACACGCGCCGAGGATACGGTCGGCGTTTTCCAACGATTTTTCCGCGAGCAGCGCGATCTGCCGCGGCTCGATGCCCTCGACGAGGCGGTACTCGTCCTCGTCGGCATAGTAGACGTTCTCCGGCGTGCCGAAATAATCGAGCAGCAGGAGTTTTGAACGGTTTGTCAGTCCCTTGACCTCCGAGAGCCACACCCAGTATTTAAGGCCCGCCATGAAGAGCACCTCCTTGTTTGTTTCAGCGATACATCTCCCACAGAACGACCGTCGCCGCGATGGCCGCGTTGAGCGACTCGCAGCGCGGGCTCATGGGAATTTTGAGCGTTTTGGCGCACTCATCCAGCATTTGCTGCGACAGTCCGCGCCCCTCGCTGCCGATGGCGACAGCGGCTTTGGACAGGTTCGCGTCAGACAGCGGCACGGTGTCCTCGCGCAGCGCCGTGCCGTAGAGCGGGACGCCGCTTTTACTGAGCAGCGCGAAAAGCTCCTCCGGCGTGACGCTGTACGCCTCGCGGCGGAAGATCGCGCCCATCGTGGCGCGCGCCGTCTTGGGATTGAAGAGGTCGGCACAGGCGTTGACTAAGAACACGCCGTCGCACTCAAACGCGTCCGCCGTGCGCAGGATGGTCCCCACGTTCCCGGGGTCCTGCACACCGTCCAGCACGAGATAGTGCTTACCCGCAAGCGTTTCGGGCAGCTTCGTCTCGGGAAGCGCGACCGTAAACAGTGCGCCCTGCGGCGTCTCCATCGGGCTCACCGAGCGCATCAGGTCTTCGCTCACGCACACGGCGCGCACGGTATCGGGAAGCGTTGGAATCTCCACACCGTCGGAGAACACCGCCGTTTGGACCGGTGCGCCCCACTTGAGCGCTTCGTCCAAGAGCTTTGTCCCGTCGCAGAGATATTCGCCGCTCTTTTTGCGGTAAGACCGGGAGGAAGCGAGCTTGCGCAGGTGCGTCATCAACGGATTCTGCCGGCTCGTGATGGTTTCCACGTTCATTTTTCCTCTTCCCTCCCAGTTTCTTATTTAATATGTATCACACTATATTATCAACTGCCGCCCTTTGTCAAGCAAAAGAATCTTTTGCACCGTTTCACTTTTGCGCGGATCGGTGCGCCGCGGCTTTACAGTTCGCCCCCTTTTGTGGTACACTGAGCGTGAAATATCACGCAGCATGACTGCAAGGAGGTACCCCAAAATGGAATCTGCCAAATCGCGTTTTCTGCGCTATGTGACCTATTACACCACCTCGGATGAATTCACCGGCACCTCGCCCTCTACGGAGCGGCAGAAGGACCTCGGCCGCGCGCTGATGCAGGAGCTTGAAGCGCTGAAGCTCGAGGACGTCCACATGGATGACTGCGGCAATGTGCTTGCAACGCTCCCCGCGAGCGAGGGCGTGGACGCGCCCGTCATCGCGCTCATCGCGCACATGGACACCGCTCCCGACGCTTCGGGCGAAAACGTCAAGCCCCGCCTCGTGCGCTACGAGGGCGGCGAGCTGAAGCTCAACGACACTGTCTCCCTCACCGAGGCGCTCTGCCCCGGCCTTGAAAGCCATGTCGGCGAAGAGCTCATCGTCACCGACGGCACGACGCTCCTCGGCGCGGACGACAAGGCCGGCGTCGCCGAGATCATGGCCGCGGTCGAGACGATGATTGAGAAAAACGTCAAACACGGCGAAGTGCGCGTCATCTTCACGACCGACGAGGAGATCGGCAACGGCGTGGACGGGCTCGACGTGCAGGAGCTCGGCTGTGACTACGGCTACACCGTGGACGGCGGCCCGCTCGGTGAGATCGAATTTGAAAACTTCAACGCCGCGTCCGCCGTTCTGACGGTGCACGGCGTCGGCGTCCACCCCGGCAGCGCCAAAAATGTCATGATCAACGCCGCGACCGCAGCGATGGCCTTCCACGCGATGTTGCCTGAGGACGAAGTGCCGGAGAAAACCGACGGCTACGAGGGCTTTTTCCACCTGACCGAGATGAGCGGCAGCGTGACCGAGGCGACGCTCCGCTATATCATCCGCGACCACGACCGCGAGCGCTTTGAAGAGAAAAAGGCTCTCTTTGCCGACTGCGCCGCGCGCCTCGACGAAATTTACGGCAACGGCACAGCCGAGGCCCAGATCAATGACAGCTACTACAACATGAAGGAGAAGATCCTCCCCCACTTCCACCTCATCGAGCGCGCGGAAAACGCCTTCCGCGCCAACGGCGTCGAGCCGCAGTGCGTGCCCATCCGCGGCGGCACGGACGGCGCGCGCCTGTCCTGGGACGGGCTGCCCTGCCCCAACCTCTCCACCGGCGGCTACAATTACCACGGCGTGCGCGAGTGGATCCCCGCGGATAGCCTTGAGGCCATGACGAACGTGCTCATCACGCTGACGGAGAGCTTTGCCGAATGAGGCAATCGTTATCGTAACAAAGAATTGGAGTGATTTTGTGATGAATCCTGTCGAAAAGCTCGCACTTTTGCGCGTGGAGATGAAAAAGCGCCACTTGGACGCCTACGTCGTCGTGACCGACGACTTCCACACCTCGGAATATGTCGGCGCGCACTTCAAGGCGCGCGAATTTCTCTCCGGCTTCACCGGCTCTGCCGGTACGCTCGTCGTGCTGCCGGACGCCGCCGCGCTGTGGACGGATGGCCGCTACTTTTTGCAGGCCTCGCAGCAGTTAGAGGGCAGCGGTATTGAGCTCATGCGCATGGGCCAGCCCGGCGTGCCTGAGATCCCCGCGTTCCTGCGCGACCACGTTCCTGAAAACGGCTGGATCGGCTTCGACTCGCGCACGATCAGCAACGACTTCGCTCGTTCGATCGGCGAAAAGACGCGCGAGAAGCACATCCGCTTTGCGGGCGACGAGGACCTTGTCGACCTTGTGTGGACGGACCGCCCCGCACTCTCGTGCGAGCCTCTCTGGGAGCTGGATGTTCAGTACGCAGGTCTGACGCGCAGGGAAAAGCTCGCAATGGTGCGCGGCAAGATGAAGGAGATGGGCGCAAGCGTGTTCGTCATCCCCTCTCTCGACGAGGTCGCGTGGCTGCTGAATCTGCGCGGCAACGATGTGCTCTTCACGCCCGTGTTCCTCTCGTATCTGCTGCTTGAGCAGGACAAGGCCACGCTCTGCGTGCAGAGAGAGGCCGTGAGCGCAGAGATCGAAGCACATTTGAAATCTGACGGCGTAACGCTCGCTCCCTATGACGACATCTACCGCCTCGTCGCGGCGCTGCCCACGGGCACCCGCGTACTGCTCGACGGCGAGCGCGCCAACTACCGCATTCTGCAAAGCGTGCCTGAGAGTGCCGAAGTGCTCGACCGCACGAGCCCCATTCAGCTGATGAAAGCGGTGAAGACGCCCGCGGAGCAGGAGAACGAGCGCCGCGCCCACATCAAGGACGGCGTGGCCGTCACGCGCTTCATCTACTGGCTCAAGCACACGATCGGCAAAGAGCCGATCACCGAACTCAGCGCGTCGAAAAAGCTCGAATCTCTTCGCGCCGAGGGTGAGCACTATCTTGAGCAGAGCTTCGACCCCATCCTCGCCTACGGCGCGCACGGCGCGATCGTCCACTACGAGCCGACCGAGGAGACCGACATTCCCATGGAGCCGCGCGGCCTCTGCCTCGCCGACACGGGCGCGCAGTATTTGGAAGGCACGACCGACATCACCCGCACCATCGCGCTGGGGCCGCTCACGGACGAGGAAAAGCGCATCTACACGCTTGTCCTGCGCGGACACATACAGCTGGGCGCGGCCAAGTTCCTGCACGGCTGCATGGGCGAAAACCTTGACATGCTGGCCCGCACGCCGCTGTGGGAAGCGGGCCTCGACTTCAACCACGGCACGGGCCACGGCGTGGGCTTCGTCCTCGGCGTGCATGAGGGCCCTGAGCGCGTACACTGGGATGTGAAGCGCCAGAAGCGCCACTGCGTCATTGAAGAGGGCATGATCTTCTCGAACGAGCCGGGCATTTACCTTGCCGGCAAGTTCGGCGTGCGCATTGAGAACCTCGTCGTTGTACGCGAGGCTGAGGTCAATGAGTACGGCCGCTTCCTTGCGCTCGAACCGCTGACGCTCGTGCCGTATGACCGCGATGCGATCGATCTGTCGCTGCTCTCGTCGCGCGATGTGGAGCTTTTGAATGCTTATCACGCTAAGGTCTTTGCGGCGATCTCGCCGTATCTGAGTGGGGATGAGCTGGAGTGGCTCAAGGAGGTTACTGAGCCAGTGCAGTTCTGCTGAACAGTATAAAAGGCAGCGCCGATGGCGCTGCACGGGGCAAAGGGGGAGATCCTCTTTCAAAAGAGAACTTCCCCCTTTGAATCCCCCAAGAGAAAGGCAGGGGGCGTTTCGACTTTGCCCCCTGCACCCCCTAACGACCAAAAGGGAGGGGCGCAGCCCCTCCTTTTTGGATTATCCACCCCGTGCTTCTGACGGTGCGGCATTGCTGCGCTCGCCGCTTTGGGGTGCCGCTTTTTTAGCTTTCTGCTGGATCGCCATTGCCAATAGGTTCATCGGGGATGATGTCTTGTGAAATGACTTGCTCTTCTGCGTCTAACAAGGCTTTTTTCAGGACTTCGCGGGCAAGGATGCCTTTGCCCGCATCATAAAGGTCGATGGCCTCGCTCATTTTTTGGACCATCAAATGATATAGTGTCTTATACGTCGTCATCTTCATCACCTCATTTATAGTTTAGAACAAAATATTCAAAAATTCAATAGAATAATTTGTTCTACGTATACTGTGTTTGGTGATAAACGTGAAGAGATACCGGCGCATCCGCGATTTGCGGGAGGATGCCGATTTGACACAACGTCAGGTCGGCGAAGCGATCAACGTTCCGCAGCGCACATACGCATATTATGAAAGCGGCGAAAGAATGCTGCCGCCGCACGTTTTGTGCGCGCTCGCTGATTTTTATGGCGTCAGCGTCGATTATCTTCTGGAACGAACTGATAAAAAGAACGAAAACGACCGCTGACGCGGTCGTTTTTTCTATTAAAATGTGGCGAGCGCAGCAACGCCGCCTTGGCAGGCATCAGCAAGATCGTACAAATCCAAAGTAGACAGAAATTAGGCTGTACTTCTACAAGATGGGCAGAGCGACAGCGGATAATAGGAGCAAGCCAAATTGTATCGCAGCAAAAAACAGCAGACACCCGATTCCGCAGGCTGAGCAGCTCTTCAAGCCCAAACCTCGCAATGGCGGGGTCAAGGGGCAGAGCCCCTTGTGTTCTCTTGGGGGATTCAAAGGGCCATTCTCTCACGTGAGAGAATGGCCCCCTTATCCCGTGCAGCGCCTACGGCGCTGCTTCCCCGTGCCTTTGGCACAAAAAAGAGCTCCCTCTGCCGAGAGAACTCTTTTTCGTTATTTTTTAATACAGCTTTGCGCCGGCGGGGATGTGGGGATCCACCATCAGCAAATGGAGCTTTTCTTCGCCGTTTTCGTGATGCACGGCGGAGATCAGCATGCCGCAGGAGTCGATGCCCATCATCTTGCGCGGGGGCAGGTTGACGATGGCGATAGCGGTCTTGCCGACGAGCTCCTCGGGCTCGTAATACTCGTGGATGCCGGAGAGGATGATGCGATCCTCGCCTGTGCCGTCGTCGAGCACAAACTGCAGCAGCTTCTTGGACTTCTTCACCGCCTCGCACGCCTTGATCTTGACGGCGCGGAAGTCAGACTTGGAGAAGGTGTCAAAGTCGACCTGGTCAGCGAACAGCGGCTCGATCTCGACCTTGGAGAAGTCGATGACCTCCTCCTTCTTCACTTCGGCGGGAGCGGCTTCCGCCTTGTCGGCCTTCTTGGGCATGTCCAGCGGCTTCATCGTCGGGAATTGGCCTAACGGAGCGAATATCCAGCAAGCACAGTCGGACTAAAGTACATCAAAACACAAGGGGTGAAAAATCCTACCCGGACTAATCATAAAATCGGAAGGACTAAGGAATCCGAAGCGATGGTATCAGGAATGGAATATATGGTGTAGGCGCTCCTGCGCCATAGTCTCACTCACTCGGTGTGCCTAATTGTAGCAGAAAAACCCTCGTTTTTCAAGGTTTTTCCGCTGATACACCACAACTTTTGCGATTTTGGTACAACGGCGTATAGCAGTCAAAAAAAGAAAGCCCAGCGCAGATCAAACGATCCGCGCCGGGCCGATAAGCGCCGCTTAGGTTTCACTTGTACTTTCTATTTCCAGACGCATCAGATTTAGAAATGCTGTCTGCGCCTGTCGGATGTCCTCGTCTACATTAGTCGGGATGAAAATGTGCTTCATCTTAAAAACGCGCAATATCTGCTCCGCCATCGCTTTAGGGTCACTACAGGCCTTCAGGAGAATATAATCGTAATGCTTTGCCTCACATACATGAAGCTTTGCCGTTTGTTCCTTTGTCAGCGTTTTTCTTTCCGATTCCATATCAACGGCAAGCCGAATATCGGGCAGAACAATCTCAATGCTCATTCCGGTGAGCTTGTCAGAGTCGAAATATACCCGCAAATCCATCCTTCTTGCATACAACAGGAACAACAGCTGTGGCAGCATTCTCTTATACTCAGCTCCGCTTGGGCGGCAGGCCATGCCGTCAACCGTTCTTTCACAGATTCTTGCCTGCCAGGAATAGCCGGAGGGAGACAGCCACCAAACAGCCTCCTTGGATGATCTGTGCATCTGCTTCGGTTCTTTTCCTCTGTTCTTCATATAGTCCCACTCTGCGGCAATCTTTGGGTCGGTGGTTTCCAAATCATTAAAGCCGGGAACAACGGTGCGCCCTGTGCAGTAGGGACAGCTTGGATTTTTAATGCGGGTGCTGATCCACGCCTTAAACTCAATGCCGCAGTCACGGCATTTCCACCAGAACATTCCGGGCTTGTTGACCGGAATCATCTGCGGCGTCAGCGGGAGATTCTTTGTTGACCACTCCTCTGCGAGTTCAGGGTACTTTGACCCAAAATCGTTATACCCGGCCAGAACCTTCTGCGATGAACAGTAGGGACAGCCATGTCCTCTTGACCTGTCTGCGATACGAGCAAGCCATTCGTGGCCACACTTCCCCTGCCACCACGCCTTTTGATTTGAAAATGCCAGCACATCGTCCGCCTTTTGAGGGAGATTTTTTTCTGACCATTCCGCAGCCACATCCGGGAATTTTGTAGCCAAATCATTAAAGCCACGCAGCAGGCGTCTACCTGCGCAATACGGGCAGCCTGCGCCATATTGACGCAATCTGTTGCATACGGGTGCCACCCATTCATGCCCACACGCGCCCTTCCACCACACATTTATGGTGCTTCCATAGCTGACATCAGCCGGTGTGAGCTTAAGATTCCTGTCTGACCATTCTCGTGCCAGATCGGGCCGTACTTCTGCTAATGAATTCTCCATATCCTTTGCACCTCCGTTTTGGGATACAATAAGTATAAGGAAAGTCCGTTCAGAATGGAAATGTGCAAATCGGCCCACAAATTTGCATCTACACATAAAGCCAGAGCATCCCGTTTTCGAGATGCTCTGGTTTTCAGATATTTGACTGCTGCTTGACGCCTGTTTCAAGGTAGGCCTCAAATGCTGCGATTTGCTGCTGCTTTAGTTCATTCGTCACCGTGACATAGACATCCAATGTAGTCGTAATGTCCGCGTGACCCAGAACCGATTGAACGACCTTGATATTCAAGCCACTTTCACACATTCGGGTTGCAAAGGTGTGTCTCAGCACATGGCAGGTGAAGTCAGGGAGCAGAAGCGGTTCCTTGTCCGACAAGCCCATATGATCAAAAATCTCACCGTTGCAGTCGCGAATGATTCGCTTGAGAGCACTGTTCAGTGGGCTTTGGTTGAGTACAAAGCCATCCTTATTGAGAAATACAAAATCTCTATAACCATCAATGTGGCTCAGGCTTTCCAAGTCGCAGAGCTCCTGATACTCCTTTTCCATCCTAAGAGCCTGCTTTACGCCCTCCGTCATGGGAATCTCGCGCTCACCGGCTTTTGTTTTCGGGGTGTTTATGGAATAGTAGCAGCCCTTGTTGTCTCGATGATTGTAGTACACAAGCGTATGGTTTACGCTGATGAGGCCTTTCTCCATATCCACATCGCACCAGCGAAGCCCGGTGATTTCGCCTACACGCAATCCCGTGTTGGCCATCACATAGAATATGGGGTACCAGTGTCTGTACCTTGCGGTTCGTTTCAGATAGTCAAAGAACAGCTTTTCCTGCTCTTTGGTCAGGGCCTGCCGTTTTTCACTGTCCATGCCCCGGGTGAGCTTCAGTTCCTTCATCATTCCGTCTGCAGGATTGCCGCGAATCATGTCGTCATCCACAGCAATCTGGAATACCTGATGCAGCACATTGTGAATCCCATCTACCGTGGAGATCTTCATAACCTTGTCATCAACGAGGCGGTTATAGAAGCGGCGGACATCGGATTTTTTGACTTCCCAAAGCCGCTTTTTCCCAAAGGTTGGTTTGACAAAGACCTCATACATATAGATATAGTTTTTCATGGTGCTGTCCTTGATGCCTCTTTTCACCTGCCGCCAAAGGTCAAACACATCGTTAATGGTGACGGTTTTGACATTAGACTTGATCCCGTCATGGCGGTCAATGGCAACCTGAAGCTCCTTCTCGCGAAGATCGTTCAGGGTCTGGGCATAAACGGAATGGCGCTTTCCGATATCGTCCGTCCAGCGATACACATAGCCGCCGTCTTTCTTTTCTGACTCGCCGGTCCGAAGGCGTACATGGTGGCTATCATACCTGATTCCGTTTGAATTTTTCCTGTTCGATTGCGGCGGCATGGTCATCCCCCTCCCTTACATGGCGCACAGTCCGTCGAGATATTCGTCGAACCTTCTGCGCTTGATCATCCTGCGTTTCCCCACATAAAGCACATACTCACAATCCGGATCCAGCGTCATTTCTCTGAGCCGGATGATGTTGATTCCGGTGTACGCGGATGCCTCCTCGATGCTCAGCAGCGTCCTTTTCCAAATCGGAACGGCCTCGTATTTTTCTTCTGTTGTCATGATTGATGTACCCCTTTCAGACTGAATATGAATTATCAAGATACTCGTCCAGCTTGTCCCGGACGATCATTTTGTTTGCGCCAATCCAGATCGCAAAGCTGCAATCCTCCGCCTGCGTCATCGCCTTAAGCTTCCCGATTCCTATGCCGGTATAGGCCGTGCATTCCTCAAGCGTAAGAAGCTTTTTCTCCCAGATTGGCACCACTTTTTTTGCGCTCATTGTGATAACCTCCTATTATTTGCTCGGTTTATTACCTGCACATAAGAGTTTATCCAATGATGTCTCTTTTTCCAAATGTGCAAATTGTCTGCCTTCTGCAAATTTGCACACTTGACTTCTCACACAGAATATGAGTTTTCCAAATATTCCTCCAGCTTCCGGCGTTTCAGCATTTTAGAAGCTCCGATCCATACCACATATTCACAGCCGGGCTCGTTGGACATAGCCCGCAGCTTTAGATATCCGATGCCGGTAAGGGCGGTGCCTTCCTCAACGGTTATCAAGGCTCTTTCCCAGATGGGAATGGGATTATCCTTGTTGATTTTTCTCATCATAGCAAACGCCCTCCTTCCGCCTGCAAGAAATGTATTCGCGCCAATTTCGGTAGCGATACTCCCGCCAGTTGTACTCCTCCGACTTGAAAAAGGCCCTGCGAATCGAATCGTAGAAATGTTGGATCGCTTGCATGTTGATATCCGGAGCAAGCACCAGGTCGCTAACCTTGACCTCAGATAGATCCCTGTGCTTCTTCCGCCATGGTGCATAGGGGAAAGGCTGCGTCATGATTCCGATGTATATTGCCTCATCGACCTCCGTATTGGGGTTCAGCCACTTATAGAGACAGATGATGATTTCCTCTACTCTTACTGCGTCGAGCCCCTGCATGTTCATCAGATCAAATACCCGCATATCCAGAATCTCTTTCAGTGATAGAAACCCCAAGTCAAGAAAGTAATCGGCTACAATCTGCTCATCCTCCGCAAGCCATTTTATTGAGGTGGGGTTGACGCTTGCTTTGCTGTTCATGTGAATCACTCCTATAGATTTTTAAGAGATTGCCCTCTCACTTTCCCTTTGCCGAATTTTTTTGCGATTTTCCCGCTGCTTTTACTAATTTTCTAAAATATTTTGGCTCAGCTTCACTAACTGGCCAACAAAATGGCGTAGACGCCCTACGGCAGCACTGCACAAAAGAAAAATTCAAGTCCGCATTGCGTATATGCGTATATTCTCTTGACCAGGCGGGAATGTTATGATAAAATATGATTGACCGTAGATTTTCCTTAAAGTCAGGAGGCGCGTTATGGCATACATTACACGGGAGCTTGAGCGCAAGTTCTTAAAGCTCAATGATTTTTTCAAGGTTATCCTTGTTACGGGCGCAAGGCAGGTCGGCAAAACGACGATGTTAAAGCACCTTGCAGGGAGCGACAGGACCTATGTCACGATGGACAATACAATGGCGAGAGAGCTCGCACAGTCTGACCCCGTGCTGTTCTTTCAGACCTATAAGCCGCCGATCCTTATTGATGAGGTGCAGAAAGCGCCGGAGCTGTTCGAGCAAATCAAAATTATTTGCGATGAGAGTGACGAAAAAGGTCTCATTTGGCTGACCGGTTCGCAGCAGTACAATATGATGAAACGAGTACGCGAGACACTCGCCGGAAGAATCGGCATTTTGGAGCTGTACAGCTTGTCCGCAAGAGAAAAAGCAGGACTTGTATTCGACACGGATTTGGACTTTTCGCTTGCTACCTTACAGGCAAGGCAGCGTAAACTGCCCAAAAATGATGTGATTCAAGTTTTCAATCATATTTGGGAAGGCGGTATGCCCCAGGTGCAGGGCGTGGACGACGAACTCCGGCTGGAATATTTCAATTCCTATGTTGACACCTACTTGATGCGTGATGCTACCGAAGCCGGCGGCATCACCGATACCGTTCGTTTCCGCAAATTTCTTGTGGGCTGTGCTTCTCTTGTTTCGGAGCAGGTCAATTATTCCACATTGGCTGAATCTGCCGACATTGCACCGAGTACCGCAAAAGAGTGGCTGAAAATCCTCGTTGGATTGAACATCATCTATCTGTTAGCCCCCTATTCCAACAACGAGCTCAAACGCCTCAGCAAAACACCGAAGCTGTATTTCTGCGATACAGGACTATGTGCGTATCTTTCCATGTGGCTAACGCCGGATACGCTGCGAAACGGCGCTGCAAGCGGCCATTACTACGAGAACTATGTTGTGATGGAGCTGGTCAAGAACTACGCCTACGCAAAGTCCAAGGTAAACCTCACTTACTTCCGGGATTCCAATGCAAAGGAAATTGATGTGTTCGTTGAGGAAAACAATGTCATTCATCCGTTGGAAATCAAAAAGAGTGCAGCGCCCGACCGACGGGAGATCAAAAAGTACAGCGTAATTGACAAGGCTTCTTTGATCCGTGGCAACGGCGGCATCATCTGTATGTGCCAGGAGCCGATCCCGATTGACGCGGATAACTGTTTTATTCCGAGCAACCTAATCTAATCTGTATCCAAGCACCTGCTTTTACGCATTGCCCAGAATGCTTTTCAGCTTCCTCAGCGCATGATCCCTTCTGCGGTAAATGTAAATCACTCCTACCGGGTTTTATGAGATTGCCCTCTCACTTTCTCTTTGCCGAATTTTTTTGCGAGATTCCCACAGTTTTTTGCTCGTTTCCAAATTATTTTTCGGAAGCAGAAGAATTTGGAGGGAGGCGGCATATTCCTCGGATTGAATTCTCATACCCTATTGACAAAACTATCATCAGGATGATATAATACAGCTGTATCATTACAATGATAATGGAGGTTTCATATTATGAGCGTCATTCAACTGCTTCATGGAACCGACCACATCATCGAGGTTCCGGATGTTCATATTGGAAATCCCCACAACGACTATGGCATGGGATTCTACTGTACCTGCGTCGATGAAATGGCTCGTGAGTGGGCCTGCAAAAAGAACGCAGACGGTTTTGTCAACAGCTACGACTTTGACACGGAAGGGCTGAAGGTGCTGAATCTGTTGGACGGAACGCATACGGTACTGAACTGGATGGCTCTTCTGCTTCAGTTCCGCACCTTCAAGCTGGACTCCGAAGTTGCCGTTGATGCAAGGGACTATCTTATTGACCACTATTCAATTGATTTAACCGGCTACGATGTTGTGATCGGCTATCGGGCAGACGATTCCTATTTCCAGTATGCAGAGTCCTTTGTGTCCAACACCTTACCACTCAGAAGTCTGAACAAGGCTCTAAAGCTGGGCAAGCTCGGTGAGCAGACGGTTGTCATTTCTCAAAAAGGCTTTGATCGGCTGCACTTCGTGAATGCTTATCCGGTCAGCAAGAGCGTCTATTACCCCAAGTTCTTGGATAGAGATACCAAAGCGAGGGATACTTACCGTAAAGAGATCAAGAAAAGCAAGTCTTACCGGGACGACATCTTCGTGCTGGATATCTTGAGGGAGGAGATGAGCAACGATGACCCACGCATACAGCGAATCTTATTTGAATAATGCCAAGGATCGTCTTTCCTCTTTCTTCGACTATGCGATCAACGACTGCAAGCTAAAACCGGATTGGATCACAGCACTCTTCATCAATACCGGCTACGCCGAACAGTTTGAACGAGGCAACCCCGCCTATGTCGCAGGGATGTCCGGTGTTGAGCTGGCCCGTGCGGTCATCACAAAGGCATACGGTCCAAAGGAGCTGCCAGCACCAACCAACGCAGAGGACTGCTCCCCTGAATATTGGGCCGGTTGGGCAGTTGCAGAGTACCAATGGTTTACTGGCCGTCGTTTCAAGGATATCTTTGAGCGCATTCCACTTTCCAAGATCATTGGGATGTATTCCGTTTACCACGAGATGGACATTACAAGTTTCATCGATACCATGGATGAACTCTATAAAGCAGCGGAAGGCGATTCCAACCTGAAGCGCATCCGTGAAAACCGGGGCTTATCTCAGGCAGAGCTTGCAGAGCAATCCGGCGTGAATCTGCGCAACATTCAGATGTACGAACAGCGGGTCAATGGCATTGACAAGGCGCAGGCAAACATCCTCTACAAGTTGTCCCGTGTTCTCGGCTGCAATGTGGAAGACCTGCTGGAAAATCCCATGATGTAATTTCATTCCGCACCTGCTTCGGCAGGTGCTTTTTACGCATTACCCAGAATGCTTTTCAGCTTCCTCAGCGCGTGATCTCTTCTACGGTAAATGCTCGACTTTGTTGTTGCAAATTTTTCCGCAAGTGCTTCGCCCGACAAGGGGTTCTCCGAGAAGTAGAAGTTCATAATGATATCGCGTTCTTCCGGGGTCAGTGTTTTCAGCGCGGCTCTGACTCTTTCGATATCCAGACTCTGGACAACCTCTTCCTCCACATTGCAATCCTTATCCTCGAGAACATCCTCACCGCAGATATCCGCATCATGAAATGTCATGGTACTGTAGGACATCACCTGAAACGATGTCTCCAAATTCCGATCTCTGATGTATTGCCTGCGATGGCAGTCCTTCTTCAGCTCCTTGCTGGCTTCCTCGCTGCACTCCATGAAGATAACCGTATCGTCATCGCTGCAAGCTTCAAGCTTGCCGAGTACGATCTCTCGGTTTCTTCCTTCATCCGTTTCTCTCCATGCCGCATACTGGCGATAATCCATGATCAGCCAATTGTCCTGTGCTTCAATCGTGGGGTCCTTCTTTACCAAAAATGTTCTTTTCATTACTGAGATCTCCTTTGAATTTTTGAATTTGGGTGAAAGTCAAAAATTCGGAGATCACGGGTATTCAGCGATATAGCAGAGCCACTGATTGCACATAAAAAGTCCTTTCCGCCTGCTGCGGTCCAAAGGACACAACTACGCTGGCGAAAAGGACTCCCGATGCTGCTTGCCTGAAAAAGGGTGCAGAAATCTAAGGGTACCCATACTGCTTTTTCAAAAGAGTTTGAAATCAGCGTATTTGTATCCTTGGCCCTTGTACTTCAGGCTGCGAATATGTATTTGTGATGTCGGTGAAAAACAAAAAAGGCCACCGACAAGGCAGACCTATAGATAGAACTATAGTGTCTTACCTTGCCGGTGGCCTCTCACGTATGTCTGGAATAACTACCGGTTCATGTTCGGGCTGTTGCCCACGATCAAGTGACCTGGAAGCGGATTTAGCGCGGCCCTGTTTCAGCCCGACCGTTCCGTCGTGATGTCGTTGATTCAGTTGTTATAGAAACTCGCTTCGATGATCTTCAAGCAGATCAAGTGAGGATTATCACCCCGCCAGATTAGGGCTCATGCCGTGCTCGTGCAGCCATGCCTTTGCCTTGCTTACAATGGCTTCCGGTGCGTCCTTGACACCGCAAATGGCCTTGTACACGGATGCCCAGAAAACAACATCGGGTGTCTGCGCAATTTCTGTTTCTCCATATTTGATCATGTAGGCCTCGATCTTCTTTCGGTCAAGGCTGAACAGCGCCTCGTTGCGCTCTTTTACAAAAGCCTCTAACATCGTCATATCAATGCTCCCTCAATTCCAAGTCACTATGCTCCATTCCAATCGGTGCATATATATCAATCACATCGTGCCTTCTGCCCACTACCGTGCGGACCATTTCGGCACTGCATTTCGTGCAAATAACTCTAATCTGATTTTTCTTGTTTTTTAGCCCCGCTACCTGCGTCTTACAGTTTGGGCAATACCAAGAGTAAATCGTCCAATCCTCCAGCATCGCCATTCTCCTTCTATCTTTTCTTGTTCAACGGAACGAGGAGATTGCAATCCGCCATCTGATATACCGGAACACGCCTGCTTTTAGCGTACTCCAATATCTGAACGGCGTTATGGCAGCTCTCACATTCCATCCATCCGTCGGTCTCATCTAAATCGAGACTTCTGTTGACTGTGCCGCAAATCGGGCATTTAACATCTTTCGCATTCAAAACAACACATCTCCCATCGACATTAGATTATTGTTTAGAGTGATTTTATTACGTGCCGAGCAACGCCTTGTACCTGAAAGCTCCGCACCTTTATTGTTTTGCCCGGGTATCGAGCCTCGTTTTCGTATTCGAGGATGTAATACCCGCTGTCCTTGTCGTAGCCGGCGTATCGCTTCAGCGTATTCTGGTTGTCCTCGTCCAGCGCAACGACTATATCCCCCTCGAGAGCAGGGCAATTGCGCTCGATAACAAGCAGATCGTCCTCGTCAATTCCGGCATCCACCATGGAATCGCCTTTGGCGCGGAGAATGTAGAAATCTCCTTTGCCAAACATAGAGACCGGGAGGCTGACATACTCCTCAATCGACTCTTCCTCATCCTCCGGATTGCCGCAGCGAATAGAGCCTACTAACGGGGCGGATACATAGGCCGTTTTCATTTTGGCGCTCTGGGGAGCAGACAAGATACCTCTGCTGTAATCAATCAGGTTGCGATCACTCAGCTCCTGAAGGTAGCGATGTGTAGTGGATCTGGCAACACCGACACCTTTAGCAACATCGTTGATCGTAGGAGAGCTGTGATGCTCCTGATAATACTTGTTGACGAACTTCAATATCCTGTCCAGAGTCTCTTGATTCTTTGTTCTCATATCAGCACCTCTGTTTCTATATGGGATTTCATATCCCATAATGTTATTATACTCGGCAATTTTATAATTTCAAGGGGGGTATTTTGATGGTGTCGGTCGTAAGTGACAATAGATTTTAAAAAAATGAGATGGCACAGGGTGCCATCTCCAGAAATTAAGTTGTTTAGTTTTATCGAGAATAGATTATATGCTGGAAGTGTTTCTACATGAGCAAATCAGCATATATTGTAAATATTATTTCTCACTCAATCATCTCAGCCGCACGACGCACCATATCTTCATACTGCTGTTTCACATTTTCGGGTGCCTTAATCCTGACCTTGCCCTCAAAGCCGAAAATCCAATTGAAAAACACCTTGCCGACAGCAACCTCTTCGATTACACGAAAATTCTGACGGTCGCAGGCGTAGGTATGCACATCCGTCCCGAAGCGGTCAATCATGGCGTCCATAAGGCTATTATCGCAGATGAGTTCTACTTCAATGCGTGGCGCGTTATACATCCGAAATGTCGTCTTGATATACTTGTTCATATCAAAGCCCATAGGCTGCGGCACAGCAGGCTCATCCAGAATCTCCGGCTGTTTTGCGATTCGGTCAACTCGGTGACTTCCAATGCTCTTGTATTTATCCGAATAGCCGACAACATAATAAAAATCGCCGTCCCAGATAAGAGAATATGGGCTGAATGTGTACTTTTCACCATTGTTATGCAGCACAACTTCCTTGCGAATATTGTACTCAGTTTTTTGAAAACGAATTTTTCTGCGATGGTTGATTGCCTCGTTGATTACATCGACAATATAGAAAATCTGCTCATTCTCTGGTTTGATTCTTCCGTCAACGGCAAGATTGCGCTTGAGTTCTCTGCCCTTGAAGGCACCGGCGAATGAAGTCAACTTGGCGACAAGCTGCTCACTCTTGCTCTTGGTAATGAATTTGGAAGACTCTACCGCATCAATCAACAGCTTGAGTTCGGCAATATCGAATTCACGGTCTATGAAGTTGTATTGATTTTGCGATGACCGCACCGCCTGTATGCCGATTCCGGCTTGCTGGAGCATCTCAATATCACTCTTTATCGTCGTGCGATGTGTCTCCATACCGTACTCATCCTTCAGAATGGCGCAAAGTTGAGGAGTAGTCAGGTAGTGGTCCTCGTCCGTACGTTCCTTCAGTATTTGGGTAAGGTATAAAGGCCTGAGTTTTGCATCTATGTCCATTGGGTATACCTCGCTTAGTATGTATGGGTTGCGCCAGTTTTTCTATAAGAGTTCCAATTCTTATAATTCAACGAATGCTTTCTTGAACACCAACTTGGTGAATACATCTTCAACCTGTCTTGCTAAATCCCTAGAATGGATTTTTGTGCCGAGCTCAATATTGCCTTCTTGCCCGTGATAGGAAAGGTTCGCGGATGTAATCAAAGTGTCCTGCTGATCAACAGAGATCACTTTGGCATGAAGTGCAGACATCTTGTCTTCCTGTTTCGGATAATTGTAAATTCTCAAGAATCTGCCCTTATACCGGCATAAACGATCAAAAGATTTTTGGCTATCAATATCGTTCACAAAGAACTTGACAAGCACCCCCTCTTGACTTTTCCGGATGACACAATCAACCAAATCGCTGAAATAGTCAGAGAGTGAATATCCGGTAATAAGGATGCTGCTTTTCGCATTTGAGAGCATTGCACTTACAACTACTTTGGTCGGTTTGACTCTCAACGCAAAGGATGGTGATGCAGTGATAATCAGTTCTGCACTATCATCATTGCGCTCCGCTGCTGACGATATCATAGAAAATATCTCCGATGCTTCTCGCTCTGAAAGAGATGGATATCTCCTTTGAATCGCGCGGACTGATTCATTCGCCCCCGCCAAAGCATCTGAGAGGATCTGGTCTAATAAGATATCCAAGTTCATGCATCCAGTTGACATAATTCCTCCACCAAAGCTTTGAAATAAGCTTGATCCTCCCTACCATCAATGGGGACAATAAGTCCTCTATCCAGCATTCGATTCCCGTTTTCACATGCGGTTTCAGAAATCATGCAGCACGAATGACAGGCCGCGCCGTTTGAATTGTTTCCGGCCGGCGTGTTATTTAAGCATTCCGGGTCATTAGTGCAAACCAGAGCATCTTGAAATGCATCTCGCATTAGAATTCTAAGCTGGCTGATGTTGCCCAACTCAACTAGGCCACCAAGAGAGCCCTCCTTATCTGAACTTCCAGTGTAGAGCAATACACCGGACATATCATCTCCGAAGTAGATTCGTTCGCGAATTGCGGAAGATGAGTAGCCAGATGCCATTGACATTTGTTTTATCAGCAAATGTGCAAAGGTATGCATTAGAACATATCGCGCATCTCTCAAAGTGGTTATCGTCCATTCTTTTGATTCACAAAATTCCTTGTAACACTGCGCATATTTCTGAGATAGTGCACTCAGTTGCGGTGAACTCAGCCAAGAGTCAATAGTATCCCTATTAAACTCAATAAAGACTCCCTCACCATGAATCTCAGCAGCTGGAAGCCAGCGTTCAGTTTTTCCTTTGTTGAGATAGACGATATTGGTCTGTTCGTCTGCGTCTGGGTCTGGCGCATCAACTCTTGTAAAACCAAGCAATACTCGCACCTCGCGCAAGCGTGTTATACGAATCACGCGCTTGAAATATGGGCGCAAATACTCAGGCAGCGGATCTTCTTCCGCCTTAAAGTGCATCTTATTGGACGCGTACACAGGATCAGCATGATGTGTGATCGCATTGTACTCCATCTGCTTGATCTCTGTGAACTCCTTGATATTCTGCCTTCTCCGCAATAAAGCCGCATCAAATTCCTCTCTTGTGAAAGCAGAGAAGAATTTTTGATATGCCTTATCTAAGCCCATGTCTCCGAAATCTTCTTCATAGCTATCAATTAACCGCAAATGCTCATCAATCAAGTTGTAAAGTGGGTTTATCCAAGGTGGAATAGAAATGGCACTTCTCATTACCGGGAAGTAGACGTTTGATGCACCGCGCTGAGACGGAATCAAGATTTTATCGCATTTCTCATTCTTGTGATGTGGGCGAAACGGGTGATGCCCGGAGCAGGTCATGCCTTCAAAATTTTCTTTCTGAGTTGCACCGCTCATGCTTCTCTTCGCTCCGCACGAGCACTCCACCCACATATCTGCAAGCGTAGATGTATTGCCCGTGGAATACATGCGCAGCGTACCTTTACATGTGGAACTCCCATTATGAACCCACCAGCTCCAAGGAAAATCGTTCATATGTCCATTCTCGCAAATCGTGATAAAACGAGAAGGATACGCCGGTTTGTGACAGAATGGACAGGTTACACCAAATTTCAGGTACCTGTCCAAGTCGAAGTTATCTCTGACATCAAAGATCCTTCCGCACTTGACACTGGAGCATACGTGCATATAAGGGAAGGATGTTGCCGGAATATCTCCACTATAAGATGTTCTTGGCATATAAAAGCAATCGACATTCAAGTAGGAGGCCAATCTTCCGTCGATGATTTTCTTTCCTTTCTCCTTCCAATAGTTTAGGTCAAGTATGGTGACGGAGTCCTTTACCGCATCCACAATCGCACCTGGTCCAAATGTTGTAATCAACTGATTAGGACGAATTTCGCCTAATTTATTATTGTCAAACATAGGCTTTTACTCCTCCGTGTAATAATACATGTTGGCTGAGCTTTCTACTTCTCTCATAGAGCGAAGCGTTGCCTTCTCGAAATCAGTGCAAACTTCACCATAGCTATTCATCAAGCGGTTATATTTTTCCGTCTTGAAGACATAGTATTTGAGGCCTTTCGGCTGCGCAGCTAAAAGTTTCCAGTTGCAAATAAAATCATCAATTTCTTGTTCAGCATCTGCCTTCGCCGTTGGCTTGATAATATTCAGTCTGTTCAGAATCAACGCTTTAATCTCATCAAGCTGCTGATCTGTCAGTTCTGAAATCGCCGCAGCTCCGTCATTATTGGCCAAGTTCGGATAATGCAAACGGATTGCCGAAATAACTAAAGCGTGCAATACCCGGTCACGCGCTCTTGCAGAGAACGGCGTTGCTGTAGTCCCCTCAACGAAGCGATAAAGCTGAGAATGGTAACCTGTAAAGTTCTCATAATGCGATAGGTCACGAGGCCTGTATGGGTTATATAGCGTTACAACCAATCCAGGGAAAGAACGTCCAATACGGCTGGTTGCTTGGATGTACTCGGAGTTCTGCTTAGGCTGACCAGTTACAACCATCAAGCCGAGGCGATCCACATCCATACCTACAGCAATCATGTTTGTTGCAATGGCAGTATCTAGACATTCTTTAGATGTATATGGTATCTCCAGTTGGCTTAACTTTTTCGGAATGTCGTAGGAAGACATTCGTGAAGTTATCTCAACCTTGTGGTTGAGGAAACGCTGTTTACTCATACCATATTTTTTCTTGATGCGCTGGATTCTGTCCGGAATGTCATCTTGAAGCAAGCGCACTGCGCCGCCAAGCTCTCGAATACTGTTGTAATATCCGACAAGGGTATAGTACGGGTCGATGTAATCCTTACATTCCTCTTCTTGAGACAGGTTATACGCCGCCTGTAGGACAATGGCATAGACTCGCAGCAAGGCGGTCTTTACAGATTGCCCAGACGCACAAATGCCCACATACCTTCTGAACGGATCATTCTCAACCGGAATTTCACGAATAAAGAAGCTATCTCCGATTTCAAAACCATTTGGCGGGAATTGGGCAGTTTCTTTTCTGCCATAGAGACATTTGGTCTGTTCGGCTGCATTTTTTATCGTAGCCGTTGATACCACATATTTCGGTTTAATTTTCTTTCCGGCAGCAGAATATGTACACAAGTCCTCTATGATAGTTTCATAGGCACCATATATGGTTCCCAGTGGGCCGGTGATCAGATGGAGCTCGTCCTGGATAATCAATTCGGGCGGCAGGAACGGCTTAATCGGTGTCAATATGGATGTCGGCAGTTCTTCCGTACGATTGTGCCTAGAATGCTCTGCGCCAATTGCAACATAGCCATCGCGACTGCATAGCCTATCAACACGACCAAAGATGGTGTTCGTATTAACATCCCAAGGCAGACGTGCAAATTTATCCACCGTGGACAAGATGATTGTCGGACACTTTGCGTATATTTCTTCATCGACAAGATAAACTGGTATTTTCATCTTGTTGCCCTGTTTATAGCGATAAAACATGCACATTTTATCCGAGCAGTAGATGTTAACCGACTTTGTAGGGATATCAATATAAAAGTTCTCATCCTTCAGCGGCTTTCCACAGAATGGACAAGTTAAAAGCTGCTTATAGATAAGGTTCTTCTTGCTCCTAGCATTCCGTGTCTTTTGCGGATCTTCCGGATCTTCTTTAAGCTCTTCAAAGGTATTTGGGGTAACGCCTCCGCCGACCCAGAATCCAATGCTGATTGGCTCTTTGCCGTATTTTGGATATTCCCTTGCGCGAATCATTTCTGCAGCCAAAACCATCTTTGTGATACGGTCTCTCTGCTGAGTAGTAAGAAGACGAAGCGTATAACGCAAAATTGCCGTTACGCCTCCATCGCGGTTATATTCATCGGTATCTTTGGAACGCAATCTTCTGTTTGCAATGACAAAGGCCATAAGGCCCAAGTATGCTTCTGTCTTACCGCCACCAGTCGGAAAATAGAGAAGGTCAACGATCTCTCGTTCTTTGCCTGCTGGATTAACAATTGCTTTCAAATTCATCAGAATGAAGGCAATCTGGAACGGTCTCCACCCGAAATTATTCTCCGGCTTACGCGGATCGACGAAATCCTTGAAGCTACATTCAACACCCGCACCGTGCTTCTTCGAGAAATTCATAATATTTCTCTGTAAGATCATCGCACGGTTCATAAAGCAGAACGCATCAAATACAACGGCATCCTCAACAAGCAGCTGAATACCGGCGCGGATTCTGTTCAATGCCTCGACGCATTTATTGATGATATCGTTGCCAATTTCTTCTCTAAACTTCTTGTCTGCCATCTTGGAATCTTCAACCAGCTTCTCCTGAATCCAAGAGGCATACGAATCTGCTAGGACATTAAGGCGGGCAATGATGTCATCTTTATTTTTCAAAACAGAAAGTGTACGCATGGAAAAATAGAAGGGATCAAAGCCTTCCAGTGCAGCACTTACGCCCGGAAACTCATATTCCGGTATAAATGTTGATGATATCTCCGAAGCGCGGCCATTTGCATTTGCCTTCCAAGTTGCTGCGCAGCCGCGACCTCTTCCTAAGATAGGGCGCTGTGCAAAGTAGAATTCATCCACTGCAAGAATCTTCCTGCAAATATGCTCAGCAAAGAAAATGTTTTCTCCACTCGGCGAGTAGGCACGCAGCTTGACCTGAAACATCAGCCCGGCAATGTCACTTTCGGAATTTTTCCGGCGGTTAATGACATACGCTGTTACCAAAGTATAGCCTTGCCGTAATCCGATCTTGGAAATATACAGGACAACATTGGAGTCACAAACTAACGGATATTCTTGACTCTTACTAAAGGAATCCAGCTCAATCGCAATAGTCTCTTTCTGCGGATGCCGAGTGTATGTATTGACGTTGATTTCTTTGCCATCCTTATTAACGGTCTTATCAGTCGATTTTACATAGTCTCCCCAAGACACATCGACATTAAATCCAGAAGTGCCGCTTTCTACATAAAAGCTAATGCCAATGGAGGACGGTGTCTTAAATCGATTGGTAGAAACAGGCTCGTTGTCGTCCTCTTCGCCCGCTGTGTAATTATCGTCTCCTTCAAAAGAGGCATCGCCATCGACTTCCTGCTCATTTGATCCATCATCCTCATTCGTTTGAGGCGCAAGCATCCCGACTAAATACTCAAATCGTGGGTTCTGCGATAGCACTTCCTTTTCGCTGCTAGGACCCAGCAGATCCATCTTCATTATATCAATGACCTTTTGCCGCACTTCAGCGAACTTAAATCTATCTGCCATTTGCTCCTCCTATCAGAACTTCAAAACAATGTTGACGAGAAGTATCGGATTGATCTCTTGAGAACGATTGAAACTATCAATTTCATTCTTGGCTTCGTCCTCTATTTCATTTTGCCGTTTTGGTAATTCTCTCTGAAGCTTGTCCATCCGCTTTTTCGCTTCTGCCGTCTTCTTACGAATGTCCTTTTTTTCAAGAGAATCCGATGCCATCATCTCCGCAAAAATGAGATCTTCGACTTCTTTTTTCGACTCTCCAAGCTGGACTTGCAGTTGCTCTCGCTGAACATTAACCCAGTTCTCGATTTTTCTCTTATTGTAGGCGAGAACTGGTGCCACTGCTTTATCGTGCTGACTTTTGGCCTCGCCAATCAGTCGATTGTATATGCGATTAAAATTGGCCTGTTCTGCCTCTGTTGGCTTGAAGTAGCGAATATCCGAATCATTCGCGTCCTCCAATGCAGAAACGATATCATCTTCCGTAAAGTCTATATATTCGCCATTCTCATCGCAAAGCAGGAGTACAGGGAACAATAGCTTTGTGTTGTCCATAAAGGCTCCGAGAAATAATGTTCCATGAGAACCGAAGATGCGTTCACCCCAGTTATCGATTTGCCAATAATACAAGCCACGATCCATTTCCGGCTCGCTAAACTTGCTCCAATATTCGACATCGTGGAGATACTTCTCGATATCTGCTTTTGTCTTCTCTAAGGCTTCTCCCTTAGCTTCTCGGCTTTCGGTAAGCAGGATGGAACGAAGCTCCGCAGCATGCGCATTGATTTTTGAATCGAGCTGACGATTCAGTTTATCAAACTCACGGTCAATCTCTTTGACTGTTCCACATTGCTGATATATTTCCAAAATACGCTTCTCAAAGCTTACTCCGGATTCCAGAGCACCGAGGGCAACATCGGATGCGCCAAAGACTCCATCGAAAAGTTCAAATTTTCTTGAAAGAATATCGTATACTCTTCGATCTGCTTCGTTATCGGTGTTCAGGAAGTTGACGGCGACAACATCATGGGTTTGGCCATAGCGGTGGCAGCGGCCAATACGCTGTTCGATTTTCTGCGGGTTCCAAGGTAAGTCATAGTTGAGAATCGTATTGCAAAACTGCAAGTTCAAACCTTCTGAACCGGCATCGGTGACGATCAACACTTTAGCGTGATCCTTAAAGTAATCCACGATAGCGTGCTTATACTCTACGCTACGGCCATAATCGGGCTTTCCATAATTTTTAACACGCCAAGTCCGATAAATTTCCTTAGTCATAGCGTCGTCGAAGTCACCATTAAAAAGAAGGATATCTTTTTCATCGTAGCCAGACTTTCTAAGCTCCGCTGCAATGTATTTCTGCGTTCTCTTAGATTCTGTAAATACAACGGCTTTCTCAGCAATCCCTTCTGAACGTTGACGGGCAAATGCCGTAGCTAGAGCTTCTTGTAATGCCTTAATCTTGGCGTTCGATTTTATTTCTCTTGCGACATAAAGAATCCTGTGTACTTCATCAAGTTCGTCCTGAATCTCTTGCTTTTTTGCGACGGTCTCATCATCCTCAATATCATCGAATCCCGTCTCGTCGATCTCATCCTCGACAAAAGCCCAGAAAAGGTCGAATCCTTCTTGAGCTTTTGCAGATTTTGTGCCTTCATACAACTTTTCCAAGCGCTTTTGCAGGACTTCAAAAGTATCAATCAACGCAAAGCTCGATGATGCTAGGAGCTTTCGCACAACAAGGATAATGAGAGCACGATTGGATGACGGAATCGAATACAGGTTTTCTTTTTTCAGGAAGTTGTTTACTGCTTCATAAAGTTCCCGTTCCTCTTTTCCTAGGTGAAAGTCCACAGTGATACAGGTTCTCTTGCTGAAGGCCATGTATTTGCCTACATCCCGACGAAGTGTGCGATAAAGAACCGGGAGTAGTTCCTGCTTCAACTCCTCGTAGTCGCCGCCTTCAACGAAACGCCTGTTAAAGACTTTCTCTGAGCCAAAAATTCTAGGGTCAATGAAAGACACCAAGCCATGCAGATCTGTCAGCGCATTTTGCAGAGGCGTTGCGGTAAGCAGGAGCTTCGGAATCCCATGCGTCAAATCATAGAGATTCTTTGCACGCTTTGTCCCATGGAAGACATTCCGGAGATTGTGCGCCTCATCAATGATAAGGAAGTCCCATTTGATATGGTGAAAACGCCTGATCAGTTTAGATGAGTAATCATACGATGTCAGTACAATGCTTACTTTCTCTCGATTCTCAAGCTGGTGCTGAATGTTGGATGTATCATGCTCAACCGTGTATCGGTCAAGAATGACAGAATGCAGCCCGAACTTCTCCAAGAGTTCAATTTCCCATTGCTTCCGCAATGTCGCAGGAAGGGAAATAAGCACCTTTTTCGCACCGGAATCCAACACATAGTTGAGCACTAGGCCGGCTTCAATCGTTTTGCCCAAGCCGACTTCGTCCGCCAAAATGATTCCACCGGTCTTTAATGCCTGTATTGCGGCGCAAAATGCATTGATCTGATGGGGATTAAGTTCAATGTTTGCGTTCAGCAAGCATTTGAACGGGGATTCGTCCAAATACCGCTTTTTATACCAGCTATACTGTTCAAGTAGGAGATTGCTTTCCATCCTTATCCTCCTGACTTAGCTCTGTGGCAATTCCTGCCGCAATTTCTTTTGCCATCAGTACTGGAACCGCATTGCCGATTTGTACGAACTGTGCGGTTCTTGGCCCCTCAAAGTAATAGTCATCCGGGAAAGATTGAATTCGTGCTGCTTCTCGAACCGTTATTGAACGGTGCTGCTCTATGTCCGGGTGAATGAAGTAATGCCCATCTTTCGAGATGTGTGCCAACATTGTGTGGCAGCATTCCAAATCACCCTCCACAACCTTGAAACGATCGAGGAAAGAACTTCTGTTCTTATGCGTCTTCAGTTCGTCTGGCAGATCGTTGTAGTTTAGCCGCTTGTGCCCATCATTCCACAATGCAATGGTGCGTTTATAAATCGCAATATCTCTCTGTTTATTTGGCCTTGCGCAATGGTGCGTCAGGACATCACTTTCTTTACGAATCCCGGTGCTTCTCAGGTATTCGCTGACCGCGCCGGAGCCGTATTCATTAGCCCCTTCGCCTGGATGTAGCGCCGGTAAATCGCTGAGTATATCGTTTACCTTTGCGCTAGCAGGCTTTTTCTCAAATTCTGGATAAGACAGGCCGCTATCTTTCAGCCATCCGACAATGATGATTCTTCTGCGGTTTTGAAGCACGCCGTAATCCTTTGAATTTTGTTCGCGCCAATCGATTTCATAGCCAACGGAGCGCAATGACTCCTGAACTTTTTTCCAAGTCTCACCTCCATTTGCAGACTGAATTCCCATCACATTTTCAAATACGAAAAGCCTCGGCTTGTATCTATCGAGGAATCTTGCGTAAAGCTTATAAAGGTCATTTCTTGGGTCGGCTGACATTGGTGTGCCCATGTGGCTGCTCTGCGCCCGTCCAACTAGTGAATAAGCCTGGCAAGGCGGTCCGCCGATGATGACATCCACCTTTTCGATGCCGCGCTGCTTGAGGATATTGTCGATCTTGGCAAACAGCCCCGGAAGGGTCTCATCCGACATGGTTTCGCAGAGCACAGAATCCAGCTGATCTTTCGGAACTGCACTTAAAAACTCATTGCGGGAGATTTTCCCTTGGATGTAGTTGCGATAAACATCGAGCTGTCCTTTTTCCTTGAGACAGTAGTATCCCGTTCGTGTTTCCAACGTTTGTGCGGCAAAGGCATTCATCTCCACATGCGCCACAGGGGAGAACCCAGCCTGTATAAAGCCTTCGGATAATCCACCGGCTCCTGCAAACAAATCTATAAAGCTGTACGAGCCTGCTGTGGCACTACTGTGTTTCATCATGAACCCCTGCCTATATAATAAGTTTAATCTTCAAACACACCGTCTGTATCAAAGATGTGGTCTAACTCATCCGTATTGATGGCCGCCAACACCTTGTTTCGGATGGTGCCTTTTGCAAGATCCAGCCGCTTGAAACGGTCGTTTTTTGCTGCATCTTTTCCGATGCGAATCAGCTGCACCCTGCCAATTCTCGGCTCGTTTGCTGCATAGTTTGCAAGTCCTTTAGCTTTGCCCAAGTTGTCCTTGAAGTCCGGATTATGCGGTTCCAATATATCTATCACATATGTAAGAATCGGATCACGACGGACGATGATAAAATCCGGATACATCTCTTTGCATTTTCCGTCAATTTCGTATGGCATACGCAGCGCCCAAGCTTGGCGCGACGGATTTCTGAGCCAGCAAACATAGTCCTCTCGTTTCTGCTCTTCAGCTAGAACGGCCTGTTCCCAACCATTCAGCTTGATTTTCGCAACGCCATCTGCATTGGCAAAAAGATGGTCAGTGTACTTTATTCCGTCTGCTTCGACCTTGGCACTGATCGTCTCCGGAAGAGTAAAATTGTGCTTACTGATCTCATCTCCGTTGGCGACAATATCGCTGTACTGCTTTTGGCATTTCTCCGGTTTAGCCACTATGTATTTACGATACTCATCATTCAGCTCATGGAATTTCTTCTCGGCGTACTGATTCAACTCCGCGATGCATTCGCTGTCGAACGCAAACAGAATGCAATCTACCTTAAAGGCGTTCGGATTGCTGAGGTCAAAGTATTTACGACCATACGCCAAGTGGAATCCGCAACCACCCATCTTGGTGTCCGCCACTCTCAGCTGGCGGTCAAGGTCGGACTCCGATGTTGTAAACAGGTCGATCTGCTGGTCGGTATGGATCGCTTCGCCGAAGACATCAAATATCTGGACGGAAAGCTTCATTTCCATGACCTGCTTTGTGAGTTCGGCGTATTTTCCGGCCTTACGCAATTCGGTCACATACTTGCGAATCAGCTCCGCAACATCGTTCTTCACATCGTCCGTTGCCGTGATGCAAATGTTGAACTGCGTCAGCAATCCTGCTAGGCTCATTAGAGATTTCAGGTAGCTGTTGATTTTTACGGAGCGGACAATATAGGTCAAATAGCCCTGTTCGTTGATAAACTTTGTGATGCCTTCACGGTCTATAGTTGGAAGTAGGGAAAGCTGTGGAACAACCGGTGTCAGCATCGGCGGTTCTTTCTTTGGGATATGTTCGTCTTCGCCGGTTGTTGGTGTGCCAGCTACGGCCGGTTCCTGGTGTGCAGGCGTCTGTGTTGCGGGTACACCGTTTGTAGGCATTGTTGTCTGAGGATTCGACGGCGTTGCCGGAGTAGAAACAGTCGGTGCTGGTGTTGTCGGAGCAACGGTTTCATCATGCTTCTGTGCCATAGTTGTCGAATCCGATGTGCCGCTGGTCAGTGCTGGCGCATCGCCAGCCGGAACGGAAGGCGATGCCGCAGGTTCGCCTTGGAAGCCATTCGGATAATCGAATATTGTCATCTGACCGGGCGTTTGCTGCGGTGTTTTCTTTCTTCCGGAGTGAACCGACCAAGTGTCATAAGTCTGTTCATCCATAGATTCGCCATCGATGACCGTCGGAATCTCTCCGCCTTCAGTCGCCTGCAATTCGTCAATCACTTTCTGCACGGTATCTTGGTTAAAATACGGCAGGAACAGACGCACATCGTTCAAAGAATCGTCAACGAGAACATGACACTGAAGTGGAGTACGAACCATACGTCCGAGCAGCTGCGCAATATATGTCGCATCCTCTGCACGACGGAAAGACATCATGGTTTCTGCACGAGGGCAATCCCAACCGGTAGACAGATTCTCTTTGAAGAGAACCACACGGATGCGGCGGTCTTCCGCAATCTCCGAAGGCTCAATATGAGGCACATTCAATCCGTGGATCATCAACGCGCCTGTAGAGCCAAAGGTATGTACAACCTCGTTTTCCTTGAAGCTGTCGCCCATGCGCTCTTCGATTTTGGCAATCACATCGTCCAGATCGGTGTCAGATATTCTCGTACCGGAGCCGGCACAGACTTGGATAACAAATACAGGATTTACATTGGTGTAGTGCTGCTCATAGGTATACTGATACCAGTGCTTGCACTTATCCTGCCACTCATCTGTTGCCGCTTGGAGCACAGCCATGTCGCCGTGCTTTGTCGGGTCTTCCGGATAAGTGATGATAATACGATCTTTAAGAAGTCCGGACTGGCGAACTTGAGCCGGTGAAATGACAACCTTATGCAATGTAGAGCTAGTGCCTTGGCCTACCAAAGCATTAAAACGATCAGCGGTCGCACTCATTCCGATGACGACCGGGACGGGTGAAAGATTTTGCTCGTTGCTGCCCTTGATAAATCGCTGCATGATGGTAGTCGCTGTTCCGGCCTGGCGGCCCTGCATACCACGATGTGCTTCATCAATGATAAAATAAAGGCGGTCGGATTTTTGACGCGCTGTGTTTTCGATGGTCTCCCAAATTGTGTACTGACGTGTGTCTGAATGACGGCTCAGATTACCGGCTTTGCCGAGTTTCTGTGTATTCAGGAAGTAGATATGACCATCTTCCAGAATCTCTCTGTCAAAGGATTCGTCGGAGATTACCACACACTGGTCAATGCGGATTTTATCCGCCTTCTGTTCAATCTTCTGCTTGGACTGTTCATTCAGCTGCGGAGAATCCGAGAGCCATACGAAAATCGCGTCCGGCTGTTCTGTGAACTGTTCCGAGCCGTAGAAGATATCTTCAATCAGAGCAGACATGATAATTGTTTTGCCGGACCCCGTAGGAGCCTGAAGCGAAACTACCTGAGGGATTTTCAGCATGCGATAGTTATTCAGTGCCATAGCCACGCGGAGACGCATATCATTGACCGCCTGCTTTTGGAATGGGAATAGTTCGCAAATCATTCTTAATTCCTCCCTCTGTTCAAACGGAAGTGATCTAGGTAATCCCGATAAAGCTGATACGCCTCTGTGACATTCAGATTTTTCACCATGGACTGATAATTCACTTCGTAATCGGTCGCCAAGAAAACAGTTTGGATCTCCGGATGCTCAACCAGCTTTTCGGCAAAATCAGCAAAGGCATTCTCGTTAATCAAAACCGCAAATTTGTTTTCCGGCAAAATCAGCATATCCGGAATCTGCTCACTGGAAAGCTCCGGGCATTTTCCCTTCGCACCGGCTTTCAACCACAACGTAGGCAGCATTTCCGAAAAGCGCATACCGAGAGAAACCGCCGTCGGATCTAAGAAGCCGAGTTTGAAGAATGCAGAATTTGCTTTGAATCCGTCCGCCATATGCAGGGGCGGTTCGCTTCCGAGATAATCACCCTTGAGCGGGTTGCCGTTTACATCATGTCCCTCTATGGAGCAGACCGTGCGCGGCCAAGTGACATAGTTTGCAATGCCAAGCTTTTCCCACTCCGCATCGCCAGGCTGATAGCCTTTGTCTTTCAGCGTCTTCGCTTCATCTGCAGAGACCTCGTTGTTGGTCACCATAATGCAACGTCTGTGCCCGCCATCCTCAGCATTGAGCAGGTTCACGGCATGCATGGTCGTGCCGCTACCGGCGAAGAAATCAAGGATGAGAGCATCAGGTTTATTGGCTGTGCAAAACCGTAGTGCATCTTTAACCGCATACAATGATTTAGGAAATGTAAAGCGTTTATTTCCCAATATGTTTCCTAAAAGTCTTGAACCGTACTGCGTTGCATCATGTGTTGAAATTTGCCACATATCTCCTGGAATCGCCAGTACATAATTTGTATCTATGTCGTTGACAAGAATTTCATTATTTATACCTCGTCCAACCTCAGCAAACTCTCCATTTTGAATTTTAGAGTATTCACCATCTTTAAGGATATACACTGTATATCCGCGATCTGAATTTCCGCCTATTCGAACACGACCTTGGGTCATTCTTTCTCTAAATGTTTCAGAAGTCCACTGCCAGCGTCCCTCTGTTCCATTATCTCTTATTGGAAGAAGACAGTAGAGGCCATCTATTTGTGGAGGTTCAGATTTTCCTTCAGGAATTGGTGTGCCAATTTCTTTTATTTGATTCGTATCTGGGTCAATGTAAATTGGATAAAAACCACCGGGTGAATCCTGTCTTGATGCTCCTGTTCCCGAACGTTTTAGCAAATCCCACCGTATTTGTCCGGTGTGCGTCCGTCCGCGGCGCGACACCCACTCACGATTGAGTCGTGTCCTTGCCGGTGCTGCATTTCCAAAAAAAACAAAATAAATATACTCTCCGCTTCTCCCAAATCCTCCCGCCCTCGCTACGACTGCTGGATTGATAACCGAACTAATCATCTGCATTCTTTCTTCAGGGAAAATTTCCTCCAACAGACAGCCAAGATGCAGATATTCCTTTTCATCAATAGTTACAATCAGTACAGAATCTTTGGGATTGAGTAGCTTTTTGGCAAGCTTCAGGCGCCGCTGCATGAAGGAAAGCCACTTGCTGTGACGGTAAGCATCATTGCCATCCACATAATCGTTGTTATATTTCCAGTCCTTTGCGCCGGTATTGTAGGGCGGATCGATATAGATGCAGTCCACCTTGCCGGCATAGAGGTACTCCAAAAGCTGCAAGGCATGGTAGTTATCCGCCTCGATAAGTGTATGCCAAAGATCGCTTTCCGGAGCATTGCAAACAGTGTCAACCGGCTTTAAGTATGGATAAATTGGCTCGCCGAATTCCGCAACCGTCACAAGGTCGTCAAGGGCAATCTCCGTAGTTTCCTTGGATTCTCGATGCAAGCACTGTGCCGTATTGTCCTCAATACAAAGAACTTTATAAACATCATTGACCTCACCGGCCTTCTTCGCTACAAGCGCGCCAGCCTTCACAGGGATATCGTAAAGCGGCGTACATTCCGGCAGATGCTCCTCGAATACCAGCCCAAATTTTTTCTGTTTGGAAAGGCGATCTACTTCCTTTGCAATGCGCTCACGCAGTGCGATATCTTCAATTTGCGCTATCAAATCATTTATGGCTGCCATAAATAGTCCTCACTTATCGTAGTTGTGTTATTATAAAGGCCTGCAATTTCTAGTTGTCTTCAACCATCTCTACTACATCCCCGATATCGCAGTGGAACACCTGACATATTTTCATGATTGCATCAAGGGAGACCGGCTCATCTTTATACATCTTTCCCATGGTGTATGTGCTTACACCGGCAGCAGCAGCGAGATCATATCTTTTCATCTTGTTTTTTGCAAGTAAACGCCAGAGTTTATCATAACTTATTCTCATGTGCCCTACCTCCATTGGCTATTTTTTTGCTTGTCGTGCGCGAGGCCGTTCAAATAAATTTATACAGAATATAGTATATCACAAAGGTCGGCGAGATTCAATGGATATCGGCGAAATTTATGATTGTAAGTGCCTTTTTGTCGTTCGCAGGCGACATTATCGGAGCTTAAGCCTATGTTAAGTAGTGTCCTCTGCCTCCTTAAGCAGAAAAAATCCAGCACCAAGCCCATTCCTGAGCCTAGTGCTGGATAAAATGAGAATTCGCTTTACGGATTCGGCACCCCATATCCGAGAATTTCATAATAGCCAACTGGGTACTGATTGACGCGGCAGCTGTCGCCGGAGTTACCCTCGATGGTGTAGACGATGCCGTTTTCGACCTTCTGGACGATACCGACATGATCGGACTGACCGTCCTGCGGGCCAGAGCTGCCCTTGTTGTCCCAATCGAAGAAGATAATCATGCCGGGCGAGGGCTGCATGGCGTTATCCGCCCACTGCCCACGCTCTCGGAACCATTGGACACCGTTGACACATCCGGCGAACTTGGGAATGACTCCGGTGTCGATATAGCCGCATTCGTTCGCACACCAGCTGACGAAGCAGGCGCACCACTCCACGCGGCTGCCGAAGCCGTACCATGACCAATAGGGCTCTCCGCCCACATTGCCCACCTGCGACAGCGCCACGGCAACGATTTGGTCATCCACTCCATAGATTCCGTAAAGCACCGCCGCCCACATGCTGCTGTCCTGCGCAAGCAGTTCTGCAAGCTGCTGCTTTTGATCCTCATTGAAGCCGTACTGCGCAGCCATCTCATCCGCCGTCTTGTGGCTGACAGTAATATAGAGCGTCGTAATCGTCTCCTGCGTTTCTTCCTCAAGGATATTGCCGTTTCCGTCATCCGTCTCCACAATAACCGTCTCGGTCTTTGTTTCCGTCCGGTGGGTGATTTCGTTCATCTCCCAGAACAGGTCCTTCAGAAGCTGTTCCTTTTCCGGAGTGATCGTTGCGACCTCCTGGGGATTATCCGGATCGGAGGTCGTCTTGACGGCATAGATCGACAGCACCTCTGGCCACACAGCCCGAGAACCGGACATTTCAAGCGCATCGTATTCAACGGAATCCTTAATGGCATCCAGCTCGTTCTGGTAATCCATGTTGATTTCCTGAATGACCTGCCGCATCGTCTTTTCTGAGCCGGTATCCTCGCTTGAAAAGAAAATACCGAAGCAGGAGCAGGCAATCAAGGCAACAAGGCAGATAACCACGACGACCACGATCGCGACCCAGCCTCCGGCAGCGATGGCTGCAACCAGTGCTTTCATCGCCGCTGCGATGGCCTTGATTGCCGCCGCAACAGCTTTCGCCGCCGCAACAGCCGCTTTGTAGGCGGCTATGGCAGTCTGGCGGGCAATCTCCGCCGCTTTCTGAGCGGCCTTTGCAGCCGCAGCCGCTGCCTTTTGCGTTGCCTTCGCTGTTGCCTCTGCGGTTTTGATGGCAGCCTTGGAGGTTTTCTCCGCAGTCTTTACGGCCTTCTCCGTTGACTTTACCGTTCCCTTTGCACCGGCTTTTACGGTCTGTTTCCCGGCAGAGCGAACAGACTGCTTGATGGTACGCTCCGCAGATTTGATGGTCTGATTTCGTCTGCTCCGGATGCTTGTCCGTGTGGCCTCCGTATTTTGCCGCGCTGCCTGCCGTGCAGCCTCCTCTCGCGGCGTTCTGCTTGGCGCGCCCCTACGCAGCTCCTCCTCATAGCGGCGAACCCGTTCTTCATTTTTGTGGATGCGCTTTTCATTGCGGTGCTCCCGGTGCGCCTCCTTGCCTTTTTCAATGGCTTTTTTCGTTTGGCCGGAAACCTCGTGCCAAACCTGATCGGTCACATCCTCAGCGGCATAGCGGATTTTGTCCTCCGCGTACTCGGAGGGGGAAATCTGCCCGTCGTCCATCAGATTTTCTGCCTGATCCTTAGAACGGACAAGGGCCGTCTTCATGCGCTCGGAGGCAACAGCCGCTTTATCAAGAATCTTGATATCCTTAACGCTCTCTCTTGTTTTTATCCTGCCCAAAGCCATCGCCTCCCTTCAGAGCAGACAAGTCACACCTTTTTCGCTACGACAACGAAGCGACCGTTGGGATAGGTATATTCGCAGGTAGAAAGGGTCAAAAGCTGATCTCCGTATTCAGCAGTAACGCCCGTGTCATAGAGCTGTCTTGCGCGGACATTCTCCATGAACTCGGCAAACTGTACTTCATCCATCAGCGTGTATTCGTTGTACTTGAAGGTCTCGCGGTTCGTATTGAATTTGAAAGCAGCAACGACCTCATATTTGCCGAGGTTGGAGAGCGTGTCAAAGGCAATCTCCGGATGCTCCTTACAGAAGTCAGCATCAGCGTATTTGCAGAGGTCGGCAAACATAGAGCCGTCGTTCATGTGGTGCCCATAAATCACAAGGTTGTTGCTGATCCCGGTCATGCAGGTCTCGTCGATGTACGGAACACCGTAGTCGCTGTATGATTTATCAAAGCTGCGCTTCAAATAGAAGTCCGGCTTGTTCGGAGTCTGCATGACGGGGTAATTGACATTCGTACCATCAATTCTGATCCATCCGATAAAGTCGTTGTTCTGCACAAACAGCGCCTCATACTTTTCACGGGCCAGCGCCGCCTCTGCCGCCGCCAGTTCTTCTGCGCTCAGGCCGGATTCCTCCGCTTCGGTGGCCTTCTGCGGCTCGTCGATTTCCGTAATCAGATTTGTCAGATCGTCAAATGCCGCCTTGCTGTTCTTGGCATCCAGATACTGATGCGTAAACATGGCACTGCAAAAGATTGCTGCCGCGCCGAGTACGGAAACGATGATGATTCCAAGGGTTTTCTTTTTCATTTTGCATTCCTCCCAAAAGAATGGAGGACGGGGTTAATCCCGTCCTCTTGCAAATTTGCCCTCACCGGGGCGCGTGGTCATAAGCTGATAGAGCTTGGTGTCCTGCGGGAACCGATTGATAAAGGGCACCAGCGCAGAGCCGTATTTAATCAGTCCGCAGCCGGCGTCGGCATTGGTGATATAGCTCATCTGCTCATTGGAGATGTTCAGGAGCTTGGCAAGCTGCCCTCTGTCGGAGGCAGCCTGGTTCAGCATGACCACAAATTCCGAGTTGGAAAGCATGGTGCTGGCCTGAACGGAATCCAGCAGATACTCCACATTCTGCGTAATTGCCGTGGGGTATGCGTTGCGCTTACGGAACTGTCGCCATGCGGAGTTGAAGAACTGCGCCGAGAACTCGTTCTCGAATACCACATGGAACTCGTCAATAAAGACATGGGTTCGCTTGCCCTTTTTCCAGTTCAGCGTCACGCGGTTGAGCATGGTGTCCGTGATCACCAGCAGGCCGGTGGGCTTGAGCTGGGAACCGAGACCGTGAATGTCGAACACCACGACACGCTTGTCGAGATCCACATTGGACTGCTTGCCGAAGATGTCCAGAGAACCGGTGGTATAGAGCTCAAGGGACAGCGCGATCTGCTTTGCTTCGGGTTCAGGCTGTTCCAGCAGCATATCGCGTAGGGTGCAGAGAGTGGGAATCGTCCCGGTGTCCGCCGCATTGCGGTACACATTGGTGATGCAGCGGTCGATAATAGACTTGTGCTGCGGGCCGACGCCCTTCTTGTCGATCTGCTCGATCAGAGACATGATGAACTCCGACTTTACAACAATGGGGTTGTTTTCACCGTACCCGTCCACCATATACATGGCGTTCAATCTGTCTCTGCCGCCGGCAGACACGCGGATCACCGAGCCGAGATCGCCCATGGCTTCAATAAGCGGCGCGTATTCTCCCTCGGGGTCACAGATCAGAATATCATCGTTGGTGTTCAGAATGAGGAAGGTGATCAGCTCCTTTGCCGAGAACGACTTACCGGAGCCGGGGACACCGAGCAGAAATGCGGACTGGTTCAGGAGATTTGCCTTGTTGCACATGATGAGATTGTGGGAAATGGCATTTTCACCGAAGTAAATGCCGCCCTTATCCATGATCTCCTGTACTTTGAAGGGCATCAGTACCGCAAGGCTTTCTGTCGTTAGGGTTCGGAAGGCATTGATTTTTCTCGTCCCGATGGGGAGCACCGTGTTCAGTCCATCCGTCTGCTGATACTTCAGCGTGGCCATCTGACACATGTGCTTTCTCGCTGTAGACAGCACCGTTTCCGTATCCAGATCCAACTGCTCCTTGGTGTCTGCGGTAATCACCATTGTGACCACCGCAAACATCATGCGCTGGTCACGGGTAGTCAGGTCGTCCAAAAACTCTTTGGATTCCTTGCGCTGAAGCTCCATGTCGTAGGGAACAACAGCGGAGAAATTATTGTTCTGATTCTGCCTTCTCTGCCAGCCGGTGATGTTCGTTTCCACGCCCAGCAAGAGGCGCTCCACCTCGCGGACGGCTTCATCGGTGGGAATGGGAATCACATCAATGGAGAGCATGAGATTGCGGTTTAGCTCGGTCAGCTCCGAGAACATGCTGTCCTTGATATAGCTGGCGTAGTCCTTGAGGAAAAGCACTCTGGCATATTTCTCGCCCAGCTTGATATGATCCGCAGTACGCTCTATGCTGTCCGGGCAGATGTAGTCACGGAAATCATGCCCCAGACGCGCCTTCCGGTTCATATCAAACGAGAATGCCGCCTCATCACCGGGGCGATAAAAGTCGTGGAGAATGCGCAGCCGCTCAATGGCGTTCAGGGGCACACACTTAGAGCCCAGATTTGCGAAATGGGCGGTCAAATCCGCTCCGATTCTCGCAAAATATGCCCGTGCTTCCTCAATGTCCTTCTTGGCCACGGTGATGGTAATATACTTTTCCTGCGTAATGCCGTTTGCTCCCGTCGCCTTGTCCAGAAGCATATCGTTATACTCCTTGCGGTACTCATCCAGCCCGTCCTGCTTCATGGGCATCAGGATGGATTCCTCAAAATCCGACCTGTTCAGTCTGTGGTTATTGATAGTGATCTTCGTGGTAGCTCCGCTGTCCAGACTGTTCAGAAGCTCCGAGTATGTCAGAAACATGCTCTCTTTGTCCTCGCGGCTTGCCACCAGATAGTTGATGTCCGAGAATCGGAAGGATTTGGAGAACTTATTCCCAACCTTAAAAATGCCATCCGGCCAGATGTTCTTGATTGGAATAAGATCCTGCACCTTTCTCGGAACCTTAAACTTCTCCTTGTCCTGTGCGAGGATCGCTTTGATGCTCTTAATCATTGTGCTTGGAAACCTCCTTTTCGCGTTCATCGATAGCGTCCTTCAACGCCTCGTAGTAGATATTTACCGGCTCGAACTTGATCTGCTTGGGCTCCAGCATTTCACTCCGGAGCCAAGCCCATGCAAATTGCTCTGCGGTCATGCCGTTGTAGTTCACAAAGCCCATTGCCGCAAAGGGAGCGGCACCGAGGATGCACATCCACGAAACCGTTTCCGTCCCCACATAGGGCTTCAAAACGAAGTATAAAAGCACCGCAACGCCAACAGCCAGTAAAGAAAAAACGAACTGTCTGAGGGACAGTCCGAAAAACATGGACTCGGTATAGTTCCGAATCTCTCTATTGATTTTGACCTCCATTTTCATTCCTTTCCCGGCGCAGAGCCTCTTGAAGCTCCCCCTTGCAGACGCATTCCTCTGCAAGGCAATTTACTTCACCTTTCTTTCTGCCGCCGTAATAGAGACAATATTTGCAATCGCAATCAGCCACGGTATATCCGCGCCATTGATTCAGTACACGCTTTGCCATATCAGATCCCCATCATCTCCTTCACAAGCCGGTCTGCCATTTTCACCGCGCCGACCAGAATGAGCATGTTGAAAATCAGCTCGCCGATATAGCTCCACACCATAGAAGCCGGAGCTGCATTCGGATCAACAAAAGGCGGGCTGGACGCAAACACAGAGAAGATGATGCAGGCCAGAACGATGATCGCTCCCTCCAGACACACCGACGCATAGCTTTTTAGGAAGCTCTTTCCGATGTTCTGCGTAGGCTCTCCGGCAAAGGCCGAAAGAGGAATCGGTGCAAGCGCGGTGTACATGTACATTTTGAAAAAGCGGCCATAGACGCTCATAATCATCACGAAGGACAGCACCCAAATGAACAGTCCGCCGATCAGCGTCACCGCCCACAAGGGGATGGACTCAAAGAAGCCGCAATCCTCCACCGCCGTGATGATCTCCTGCGGCAGCACCGTTGCCTGCGGGCTTCCAAATCCGGCAGAGTTCATGATCGTGCTGACCACGCCCTGAATAATCTCCAAAATCGCCATCATCAGCTCCATGCCGTAGGTAATCAATCCCTTAGCAATCGCAAAGCGAACGAACAACTTCACCGCGTGCTCCGGCTTTTTCAGGTCTGCAAAGGAGCCGCAGGTTTTCACAACTCCCACTACGAAAAACAGCACCAACAACGCATAGCCGATGGCCTGCAGCGCTCCGTGGATGCTGCAAATAATCGACCAAATCGAGCCACCTTTGAATGTCTGCGGTGACTGCGTGATCAGCTGCCAAATCTCAGACAGCTTATCGTTCCATACTTCCAACGCATTTTCGAGGTTTTGAACAACCCAGTTATCCGACATTCATTACACCTCCCTTCGGGGCGGTCTTTGCGACCGCCCCTTTTTCGGAAACCGGATCAGCCAACAATGAGGTTGAGGATTTCCTTGGCAAAGGTGATGATGACGCCGCCGGCCAGGGTCAAGAAACCGTTGGAACGCTGGCTCGGATCGTGGGACTGGAAGCTGAGGCCGACCTGCACAATGCCCCAGCCAAGCAGAATCAGGCCGACCGCGCGGATGAGGCCGAAGATAAAGTCGCTGAGGTTGTTGACGACGGTAATGGGGTCGCCTGCGGCAAAGGCGGTCACGCCCATGCTCATGGTAAGCGTAAGGGCAAGGACAGCCATCACATAAATGCGGTAGCCCTTCTTGACCTTGCCGGGAATCTCCGGCTTGTTGGTGTTCTTCTTTGCATTAAGTTTCTTCATTGTCTTTTTTCTCCTTTTCGTCAAGTAGTTCTTCCAGCTCCTCTTCCGAGTAGAGCAAGAATTCGTGTTTTTCTGCCTCCAGCTTTTCGGCGTTTTTGACAGCCTTCTTGTCGAAGCTGAACGCCATGGAAGCGATACTTCGGGTATCTTCGCCGTGAGTATAGGCCGGTGCGGAACCGTCCGTCGTAAGCGCCACATTGGGATGATGAAGGATGTCATACTTGAGATCCCGGATGGGGCGCTCTCCGCGTATAAAAAGAAGTGCGTACTGGTTGTCCAGCATACGCACTTCGTCAGGTGTCATCAGCTCTCGTCCGGCAAGCTGATAGTTGGTAGAATAGCTTCCGTTTCTGCCGCGAGACCGTCCGTAGGTATTCGTATCGATGGTCTCCTTGCCCAGCAGCTTGGAAACATACTCGTGGGTACTCTGCTCGTTACCGCCCAGGTACAGAAATTCATCGCAGTTACCCACGATGCTCTCCCATTGCTTCTCAAACAGAGCCTTCAACTGCGCAAGGTTCTGAATGATGATGGAAACGGAAATCTCACGGCTTCGCATGGTGGACAGGAGCTTATCAAACTCATCCGGCAAGGCGACATTGGCGAACTCGTCCATGACGAAATGCACATGCACGGGCAATCTGCCGCCGTGAACGGAGTCGGCCTGATAGTAGAGCTGCTGAAACAGCTGGGTATAAAGCATACCCACGATGAAATTGAAGGAGCTATCGTTATCAGGAATCACGGCGAATACCGCCGTTTTCTTTTCGCCGATTTGCCCCAAATCCATTTCATCGCATTGGGTAATGCCGGCCAGCGAATCCAGATTGAACTTTTCCAAACGGGAGACAAGGGAAATCTGGATGGATTTCAGCGTCTTAGCGCTGCCGGAGTGATACGCCCGGTAATACTTGAGGGCGATATGCTCCGGGTTCCGTTCCTCCAATCTCTCAAAAAGCTCATCGAGAACAGATTGATACTCCTCGTTGTCCTCCTTTACATCGCCGGCTCTGATCATCTCCATAACCATGGAGAAGTTCTGCTCATCGGGCGGAGCCTCATAATGAAGATAGCAGACAAGGGCCTTAAGCAGCATAGCTGCCGTCTGATCCCAGAACGGGTCCTGTGTCTGAGATCCTTTGGGCGTTGTGTTCTTAAAGAGGTTTGTGGTAAGCCGCTGAATATCGTCATCGCTGCTGATATACACGAACGGGTTGTAGCAATGGCTTTTCTCCATATCAATGAGGTCAAGGACTTTGATCTCATAGCCCTTCTCCTCCAGCAGATGGCCGGTATCCCGGAGAAGCTCACCCTTGGGGTCAAGCACAACGAAAGAAGTATTCGCATTCATAATGTTGGGCTTGGCGTAGAAGCGTGTTTTACCTGCACCGGAACCGCCGCATACCAGCACATTCAGATTTCTGCGGTGCTTTCTTCCGTCCAGGCCGATGGCGACATTTTGCGTCAGCAGCTTGTTTTCCGTCTTATCCTTGTTGGCATATTTCTTGTTGACCGAACCAGCCGCGCCCCATTTAGCTGATCCGTGCTCTTCTCGCCGTCTGTAATTGTGCTCCGTGGAGAGATAGACGCCGATGGCGATCCCGTACACCAAAAGCAAAGTGAGGACAGTTTTTACACTGTCCTCACAAAGCTGTATCTGGAATGGGTTTTGCATCACCGATCCGAACTGCTGAACCAGTCCGGGCAATCCATCCTTTAAGCAGGGAGCAATCAACAGGCCGAGCCACACAACCGGAATTATGCCGCAAAGATAAAGGATCACATTCTGCTTGGAGAGCTTATCTTGCCTCACGGTCGGCTCTCCGTTTCTCTTTCTTTGTTGGGGCATCAATGACCTTCAGGATCAAATCGTTAATGTCTTCTGTGGGCTTTTCATCCCGGAGAAGATCGTTCCGGAAATCCATCAGTCCGCTGACCATCAGACGCTGCTCAAAATCGTCCAGCGTGACGACTTTCTTTTCCTCAGCCATATTGGGGTACCTCCTTATCTCGCTTCATCCCTGCGTTCCTTGGGCTTCATGCTCTTGTCCAGCACCTTCGCCATGTCGGACGAGATCTCATTGGCCACATCTCTGATCTTGGACAGCTCGTTTCTCACACTGCGGGCATCCATCGTAGAGAAGCCTTCGGGAAGTCTGTCAAATCGAAACATATCCTTCGGCACATTGTACCGGCTGCAGAGCACATACGACACGCAGTAGGCGGTAAAGGCATGGTCGCTGCGCTTATACGCACCGCTATCCAGATGCGCGTGAGCAAGCTCCTGAGAAATGCCGCGGAAAATGTCACCGGCCTCCATTCCAGGTCTAACATAGATTTTCTTGTCGTCGGGACGATATACCGCGTTGATGTTCTCCGGCAGCTTTTGGCTGATCTCGATGGGGCAAGGTGCATTGTGGATGATGGCTTTCAGAAGCAGCCGCTCGTCCCGCTTCATTGCAGGGCGGTCCTTGGCCTTTGCGGTCGTCTGGGAAATGTCGAACACCTTCTTGGAGTTGTAGCTGACACCCACGGTGCCGTCCTCCTTGGTATATTCCTCTCCAGGCTCCAGCAATACGATTCCGCTTTCGCCCTTTTTGATGAACACGCCGTTATTCTTCCAGCCCTTAAAATCCGAAAGCTGGGTGGCGTCGGCTTTCTGGGCGGTGATCAGAACCGCATTGCCCACAGAGTAGCGGTCAAAACGAGCCTGCACATCCAAATAGGATTGGAAGAGGCAGCCGTCATTTGCCATGCGCTGTGCAGTCTCATCAATCATGGCAAAAGCGCTCTCACGCTCCTGCTTCTTCTGTGCAGCCCACTCCTCCTTGTTGAAGGAAACGAAGCTCTTATCCTCCGTACCCTCCTGCGCGGAGGCATTGAAAATATCATCATAGTTTGCCATGGTCATCTCTCCTTGTCTTTTTTCTTTTTCGGCACGGGCCTGTGCTCAGAGGTTCTGTTGGGTTCATCCTTGCTTTTCTGCGCGGAGCTCGTCCTCTGTCTCTGCTCCTCCCGGATCTCCTTCATTTCCTGCCGGACAGATGGGCGGGAGCGTTCCGTAGGATCAGAGATACCCCTGACGGTTTTCTCGCGCTGATTTGATGTAGGCTCGGACGGACGGGATTTCGCAGCCGGGCCTTGCGTGGGGTTTTGTGTTTGCGCCTCCTCCTTATTGGGCGCAGGGGCAAGAAGCGCATCCAGGAAGGCTTCCTCCTTGTCCTTTTCCGTGGTGTTGCGGTCGGGGACTGGAATGTCCGCGTTCTTCTGTTCTTCCTGTGCCTTGACGATTTCGGTACGCGCCGAGCCGATGTCTGCGGTGGCAATGCCGAAGCGGTCAAAGATGCGGTTGATCTTGCTGGCGTCCTCTGCACGGACAAACACATCGGTGTGGCCGTCGTTTGCTGTCTTGTCCTTCAAAACGCAATACAGGATGCCGTACTTCTTTGCCTCACGGCAGAACTTTTCCAGGTCTCTGTCGCCAATGGCAAAGACCTTGAGTTCCTTTCCGCTGCGGAGCATACTGTTGAGCCGTGTTTTCCCGCGCGTCTTTTTCTGGTCCTTCAGCACCGCATAAAGCAGCACTGCCAAACGCTCAGCGGCTTTCCCACTGATTTTTGCAGCCACCTCAACGCCGTTGAGCGTCATCCTCACGACCTGCTCGGCTGCTTCCCCTGACGAGTAACTCATTTTCCGATTTCTCCTTTCGCTCGATTTTCTGCCGATCGATTTGCTCAAGATTCTTACGAACCTGTTCCGACCTGTCAGCGATGTCGGTGCACAGCACAATATCCCTCCGGCAGGTTTTCAGCTCTGTGGTCAGTTCCGCGATCCGGGCTCTTGTTGCTTCGGCACTTTGAGAATCTTCTTTTCTTATGTGCCGCTTCAGTTCATTCTTCAGTCCCGTGCGCTGCTGCGTCAAAGCTTCCACCTGCTTTTCCTTTTCGGCTTTATAGCCAGAAAGGGCCTCCACAGTTTCGATTCCTGTTTTGGCAAGGAAATCCGCCTGAGCAATGTATCTGTCGAGCTTTGTCACATCCTCACGCAAAAAAGCCGACACCTTTCTTACAGATGCCGGCTTATGCACGATGATGTGAAGCTCATAACAGTAATATAGGTACAGGGCGTAAAGGCCGGTGGCCTTCTTTGCCTTCTCCTTGTATTGGTAATAGGGCGCTTTCGTGTCCTCTGCCACCTCGAGGAAAGGCGCCTTGCGGCGATAATTGTTCTGAATCCGCTGCTTGATGGAATCCAGCTCGTAGTATTCTCCCAGCTTGTCCAAGCGGAAGTTCTTCCCGCCATCCACGATCCTTACAATGGGGTGGACCCTCGGAGAACCCTTCGTCGTTTTCGTAATCACCTCGTAGCCCATTTCCTTCATGACACGCTGGAACTCACGCTCCGTAGTCGAGGCGAGGATCGCCCTGTCAATATCCTCGCGTATTCTGCTGCGCATGGTGGGCTTGCCGTTCTTCTCCGCCAGCCATTCTCCGTAATTGGCTCTGCGGTCGGCAGGGCACTCTATCACGGAAATCTTGGCTTCCCGGCACAGCCGGTCGGAGACCTCCCGCATCCGTCTGTAATCCGCCGGTGAGTTATAGAACTTCTTACCGTCCACATCTGAAACGGAGTTTATGACAAAGTGATTGTGATAATGCCCGGTGTTGCAGTGGGTAGCAATCACCACTTGGAAGCGGTCGCCCCACAGCTCTCTGGCAAGGGCGACTCCAATGCTGTGTGCCGTATCTGCATCCACTTCATCTGCCTTAAAGGACTGATAACCGTGATAGCAGGACCTGCCGCCCTCATTATGCATCAGCCGTTTTGTCTCCATGAACTCCTGTGCCGCCGTTTCCTCGCTGTGGAGATTGAGGCAGGTGACATAGGCTCTTTTCTCGGTTTTCATTTCGTCGGCGGCATATTCCACCACGCCTTCGATTTCATGAAGCTCCGAGAGCTTTTCCTTGTCATGCGTTTTCTCCGGATTGCGGGCGTAATTGATGACCTTGTCCACCCGTCCTTTTATGGGCCAGATCGATGTAACCGCCATTACTGATATTCGGAGGTGTACGCATCAGATACCATTTTCGTGGCGGCTCTGATTTCCTCCAATCCCTTCCGAAACTGCGGCATATCCGGCACATTAGTGGTGTTGAATCTCTTCAAGGTCTGATCCAGATTGTACCCCGCCTGCCGCATGGCCCGAAGCAGCAAGGGAATATCCGCAGGCGGCGCTTCCTTGATTTCCTTGTCAGCTACACTGTGGCGAACAAAGCCGCCGATGGACAGCCCTGCTTTCTTTGCTTTTTTGGAAAGCACGGTCAGCTCGTCCTTGGTGAAGCAAACCTCCACTCTGCAATTTCTTTTTCTCAAAAACACTCATCCTTTCTGTTGGGGTTTCAGGGGCATTGCCCCAGACAAGCGGAATCTGTACGGACAGATTCGTTGCTTGTTAAGACAATGCCACCAACCCCACGATTCAAATTACTTCGACATTTCTGAGGTACGAAACGCCCTTTGCAGAGAATTGGAACGAAACACTTACACGGGTATTAAGAGGAATATCAACCAAACCCAAATAGTTTTTTTCGCTCCATGCTGATGTCATGATCTTTCTTCCGTCATCGAAATCAAGATATGCCAACAGGTTTTTGTTCCTATCCCAGCGTTTACAGGTGATCGTTGCTGCAAAAGTCCCATCAAAATCGGGGAACTGATATTCACGACCGTCAAAGCCGGACTCCACGAAATCCCGCCAAGATAATGCGCGCTTTTCGTTTTCCATATCGTTTTCACCTCCATTCCAAAGTGGCTCCATTTTGGAGCCACCGATTGTTTGGACAAGAAAAAATGGCTCCAAATTGGAGCCATCAAAAGGTCTCAAGAAAATTCAGTATCTCGGTTTCAGATTCTTCTGTTTCGGGATTACGGGCAGCCGGCTCAAAGGGGATAAACAGAGCTTTCTTCAATTCTTCCGAAACGACTTTTCTGATCATCTTTTCCAAACAGGAAAGCTCTCTCGAAGTATTGATTGCGCTGATAACCTCTTTGCCGACAAACCCACTTCCTTTTTCATGGATGATCTCCCAAGCTTTTCGCTCGGCATCTACATCCATGTTGAAACGCACACTGATTCTCTTGTAACTCATCGCGAATTGCCTTTGCGGGCATTCAGCTCTGCGAGATATTCATACCCCTTCGCTGTAGCGCAGATGTCATCGTTGATGGTCACACGGGACGCATCGTACACGCTGAAGTTGCGGATCAGGCAGCTACCGCCGCCGAGAACATACAGCCTCATCAGCTCCGGATTGTACTCGTGCTCACGAAGTCTCTGAAAAATGCCCTCCACATAATCGGTGGCCGTGTCGGTAATGGTTTTCAGGTAATCCTCCTTGATGTCTGCCGTACCGAACCGGAACACCCGGTTGATAATCGCCTCATCCACAGTGGTATGATGCGCACGCATGACATTCTCCCGCACGGCCAGCAGGCACTGGTGCGTACCGTATTTCTCCGTAAACATATTCCCGGAAACCGGCTTCTTGTCATTGATGAACATGATATTCATGGTGCCGTTTCCAATATCGCAGATCATGTTTACGCCCCGAAAGTCAGAAAGCCGATCTGCCACCGCCGCAAAGCCCTGGGGAAACACATCCACGCCTACGATCTCCACATGGTAGGAGACATTTCGGAACGAGAAGTCCACGGCTTTGTTCTGCATCAGATAGTCCCTGAACTCGTCCCGCTGACCGCTGACCCAAGTAAGAGGAAGACCTGCCGCAATTCTGATTTTGCCGCAGGTCATTTTTCGGATATTCAGTTCCCGCGCGATGGCCGCAAGTGCCAGCACATAGTAGTCCAAATCCCGCGTCTTATCCGCAAGGAACTCCTTGTGCCCTTCACCGATCAGGTAGAACTTGCTTTCAAAGACAAGCAGATTCTCCTTGAACACCGGCTCCTTGTCATAGGTGGAAACGCTTGCCGGGAAGCAGCAGTTTGCGGTTTTGATATTGCCGTAGCCGCTGTCGATTCCGATTATGATTACATCGTCGATCATCTTCATAGCATCACCTCCATCAGCGCTCGTGGTCCTTTTCGGGCTTATAGGGGACGGCCTTGATTTCCCCGCCGACACGAAAGAAGCGCTCCGGATTCTGAAACTGCTTCTTGTACCGTTCCAGCTGCTCCTTGTTGAGGGAGCCGAAGTACGGCGTGCTGCAATCGCAGATGAAAAAGGGGCCGAAGATAATGTCCATCATCTCCCTGTCTTCTCCGTAGATGGCTCGACAGGGCCGCATGCCGTTGTACTTGCCCTCATCGTTGCAGACGATGCAGACCTGCTCTTCAAAGGGATAATAGGGCTCAATCAGCCCGCCGACCACCCTCTGCAAATCGGAAAGCTCCGTCCCGATCTCTGCAACTCTGGCAACCTTGCCCGGTTCACAGAGCACCACTTTGATTTTCTTCTCTTTCAGGGGCTCGGTCATATCCGGGTCAAAATCCACTTCCCGAAAGCCGATACTGTCGCAAAAATGGAAGGTGGATTTTTCCTCACCTACGACCTCAACCACATCCGAAACGGAAAGGGACCTACCCCGGTATCCGTCCGGATGGTCAAGGTTGAACATCTGGTACACTTCTTCCAGGGTGCCGCATTCCACCTCGCCCTCGAACACCTTGTCGTAGATCTCGCTGCGAAGCGCGGCAGAGCCCTGAAAGCGCTCCAGATTTTCATAGTTCAAGAAGGCCACATTGTTCTCGTCTCGGTCCGGGTTGATCTGATAAATTGCAATCTTCATGTGCGTTCCCGCTCCTTTCTTTCTCTCATAAGTCCTACACGGATTTTCAGCTCGTCATTCACATCTTTCCCACGGGAGGGCGGCTCGTCATAGACCTGGTATTTTCCCTGCAGCCCGCCAACAATTCCTTTCACAGCACCTCGTCCGACGGCATCGTTATCCAAATGAAGATGGATTTTGCGGACGGATGGGTGCTCGTCAAGAAATCTGCTCAAGGCCACCGGCACAACATTCTCTCGTTTAGTCTGGAACACACCGGCTAAAGACAAATAGGTTTCGCTTTTCCAGTCGCGCCCGGCCAGCAGCACCAAGGTTGCGAAGCTCAGCAGGTCAATGGCGGATTCAAACACATGAATGTGCTCCGCATTCGGCTTTCCCTCCAAGAAAAAAGAGAAGCGTTTGTCGCTGCCGGTCAGTTCGCCTTTGTAGCTGCTGACGGTGCTGCGCAGAGCACCATATCTCGCTTTACCGTCCTTGTCATGCCCGACAAACACCGCATTGTGGAAATCTGCTGACTCAAAGAGCAGCCTGTTATCCAGGCAATAGCGGATAATAACCGGGTTAATCCCTCGACTATAAAGATATTTCTCCACCTGTTCTGTCGTTTCGGACAGCTCCGGCATCAGCAGCTCCGTGCTTCTTCGCTCCTTCTGGCGATAAAAAACGGGAGGCTTTTCTGCCTCCCGTCCGAGAATGATTTCTGCTGCCTGCGTGAAAGGAATGCCCTTCACTTTGATGAGATAGTCCAGCGCCGATCTGCCGCCAATGCCCTGAGAGAACCAGCACCACTTGCCATTGCTGATTCGCAGGGAGTCGTGCTCTCTGGTGCAGTAAGTGTTTCCGGATACATGGACGAGCTCTTGGGGTTCATAATTGCGGAGGTAAGTCAAAAGGTCCATTTCCTTGGCCTTGGCAACATCCTCCGCAGCAATATAGCGCATAGGGCATCACCTCGCTTCACGCCGGTCTCTCAGGAAATCGACCCGGATGACCGCATTGGCACGGCACTCGATGGTATCACGGATGTTGTCCATGTGGTCGGTCTCCCGCTTTTCAAAGTCCTTGAACACATCCGCAAGGGGACTGGGCGACTTCAGGAGCGCCTTGCACTGCTTATCGGATAAGTCGTATTCCTCCAGTGCCAGCACGATGTCCTCCCGTACCGTGTACTCGTAGCAGTGGTTCAGGATTTCATTGGGCGGCTGGGAAAGCAGCCACTCCCGATACTTCTCTTGTTCTGCGAACACCTTCTTGTATAAAGCGGTGTTCAGTTCTTCGTTTGTCATTTTGCTTTCCTCCTATTATGTTTTATGAACAACACGCTTGAATTTCAGCGGACTGTTTTCGATATATTCCGTGATCAGGCGTGATTGTGCTTTGGTTTCCGGGTATGCAGTTATGGAGATAGTTTTCTTGCTCCAGTCCAGGGTATAGGTGTCGGCAGCCACATTTGTTATGTGATGGGTGGCCAGAAAGTCCCGGAAATTTTGCATAGCTCTGAGATTGTCCGACATGATCACATTTACATAGGTTCTGTCCTTTGACAACTTCTCGCTGAACAGGCAGGCAAGTGCACAGCCCACGCCGCCAGCAAGAGAGACGATGAGAATCGCCCAATTGTTGTCACCTGAAACAATTCTCTTTGTCAGCCAGAAATAGATAAAGTCGGACAGTACCACCGCAATTCCGGCAAGTAACCACCGACTTCTTTGAATCAGTATTGTTTTTGTTGTGCTGAGTGCATTGTCAAGCACCTTTGCAAGGAACAGCACAGCATAGTAGATTAGGCTTCCCATATCATAAAATCACCCCTTCAATAGAAAAAGCCGCCTGATTTCTCTTGGAAACCATGCGGCTGCGTAAAGATTATTTGGTTTTGGGTCGAAATCAGATCATCCACACGGAGACAATGTATGTATCAAATACCCGCTCAAAGAGCGTCGGGATCTTTTTCATGATACCTTGCATCTCCTTCTATAATCTCATCCAGTGTTCTCGGCGTATAGTCCATATACGGCATCATGCAACCGACATTGATGAAGTTTCCGTTCGGTGTGCCATAGCCGGTGGCGTTTGCCTTTACCTCACGCCGAAGCTTTGCAATATATTCGTACTCTATGGTCCGATGGACATGACCGTAGAGCATGAATGCAGTTGGGGCAAAACCTGCACGGAAGAATGGGATCGGATAATGGCACATCACAACATGCTTGCCACTGTCCTTGATTTCCTTCAAATCCGTGATTTCCTGAAACATGCGCCTTGTGGCGGCGCTGAATTGCTTGGGATCGTGATTGCCCCGTATCAGCACCTTATTGCCGGCAAGTGAACCAACAATGGATGGCCACTCGCTTTCTTTTGCCCAGATGAAATCGCCAAGGATGTATACTGTGTCATCGCTGCGTACTCTGGCGTTCCAATTCTCTATGAGCTTGTTATTCATCTCATTGACATCCGCAAACGGTCTGTTATCAAACCGCAGAATATTTTCATGCCCGATATGCAGATCGGAAATATAAAAGTTTGCCAAACGCGCTCCTCCTCATTTCATCACCTTGATAATCAACTCGTTCACATCCTCTGTTGGCTTTCCGGCAGAAAGTAGCTTGTTGCGAAAAGCAAGAAGCGCTTCCCGCAACAGCCGCGCCTCGTCAGGGGACAGCTCAACAATTCGTTTCTCAGCTTTACGGCGAAGCATTTGCAGCACCTCCATTCCTTTCTGCCCCCATTGTATCCGCAAATGCGCATCATGGCAAATGTGCGAATGAAAATCTTCTGAAAAGCGAATACGGCAGCCTGTTGAAAGGCTGCCGTGGATCGACAAACAGGAAGTTAGCGATTTCTTTTTCCGGTATTCTCTGTCCCTCGGATTTCCTCATGATAGAAATAATCCACGATTACCGGATGTCCCTGCGGGACTCTTCCATAAGGCATTTCATTATCCACAAAGGGACAATCATACTTCTTAGCCATTCCCTCAGCTTTTACCTCAAGCGCTTCAAAGTAGCTGCGGTTATGCTTGTTATAGATCTCATCGTAAAGCGGTACAAGATCAGGATATTTTCCGGCGATATAATCCATAATTGTCTTTTTGAAAC
>ONZZ01000121.1_pt1 | contig 71315 bp, 59 predicted proteins | sample 1671101 | NCBI WGS metagenome assembly ONZZ01 (sample SAMN06348122, study PRJEB24527) | human gut metagenome | biome: human gut; feature: ankylosing spondylitis patient; material: feces | host: Homo sapiens | place: China | collected 2015-10
CAGCGCGTGCAGCTCTTCAAGCCACAGACTGCCAATGTAAGCGGGGTCGAGGGGCAAGACCCCTCGTCCTTTCTCTCGGGGGTTTAAGGGGGATACTCTCTTTCGAGAAAGAGAGTATCCCCCTTTTAGCGCGCATCTCCCGACGGGAGATAAAATTCAAAAAACACTTGTACGATTTTTCTCTCCGTGATAAAATACAATATTAAGACAAAAATAGGAGAAGACTGCCGCGTTTTGCGGCAAAAACACCCCGGAAAGGAGAGCACACATGCCGGTACACGAAGGACATCGCTCGCGCAAAAAAGAGCAGTTCCGCGCCCACGGGCTCGATGCGTTCGCCGACCACGAGGTGCTTGAGCTTCTCCTTTACTACGCCGTGCCGCGGCAGGATACGAACCCTATCGCGCACCGGCTGATGGAAAAATTCGGCTCGCTCGACGCGGTGTTTGCCGCCGATCGCGCGGCGCTTGAGGAGGTCGAGGGTATCGGCGAAAACGCCTCGACGCTCATCTCGCTCATGTTCCCGCTGATGCGCCGCATCCGCGCGTCCTCCGGCGCGCACGAGACGATCCTCAGCGATACCGAGCAGGCGGGCGCGTACTTTTTAGACCTCTTTCTCGGCGAGCGGGAGGAAAAGCTCTACGAAGCGTGCCTTGACGCCAAGGGCCGCCTCCTCGCTTGCCATTTGGTCGCCGAGGGCGACACTGAGAGCGTCCAGCTCAATATGCGCAAAATTGTGGAAAACGCGCTCAAGTGCGGCGCGAGCAGCGTGCTTCTTTCCCACAACCACCCGAGCGGCGTGGCGCTCCCCTCCCCCGCGGATAACGCGACGACGCTGTCGGTCTTCGACGCGCTGCGCACCGTGGGCGTCGAGCTCGCCGACCACATCATCGTCGCGGACGACGACTTTGTCTCCCTGCGGCACAACGGACTTCTGCCCGAAAGAAAGGGAAACGGATATGGAATTTAAGCTGCACGCGCCCTTCAAGCCCACGGGAGACCAGCCGCAGGCCATCGAAAAGCTGGCGCAGGGCGTGAAGATGGGCCTCGACGAGCAGGTGCTGCTCGGCGTCACGGGCTCGGGCAAGACGTTCACGATGGCAAGCGTCATCGAAAAGGTCCAGCGCCCGACGCTCGTGCTGGCACACAACAAGACCCTCGCCGCGCAGCTGTGCGCGGAGTTCAAAGAGTTTTTTCCCGAAAACGCGGTGGAATACTTCGTTTCGTACTACGACTATTACCAGCCCGAGGCCTATATCCCCCACACCGACACCTATATCGCCAAGGACGCCTCGACGAACGAGGAGATCGACCGCCTGCGGCTTTCGGCCACCTGCGCGCTGCTTGAGCGGCGCGACGTCATCGTCGTCTCGTCCGTCTCGTGCATTTACGGCCTCGGTGAGCCGGAGGACTTTGAAAAGCTGATGATCTCGCTCCGCCCCGGCATGACGATGGAGCGCGACTTCCTCTTAAAGCGGCTCATCGAAATTCGCTACGAGCGCAACGACGTCGCATTTGAGCGCAACCGCTTCCGCGTGCGCGGCGACACGGTGGAGCTCTACCCTGCGTACTACCGCGACAAGGCCGTGCGCGTCGAGTTCTTCGGCGACGAGATTGACCGGATCAGCGAATTCAACCCCGTCAACGGTCAGGTGACGCGCACGCTCCAGCACATCGCCATCTATCCCGCGTCGCACTATGTCACGACGAAGGACAAGCTCGAGCGCGCCATTGTCGAGATCGACAAGGAGCTCGACGAGCGCGAGGCGCAGTTTTTGGCCGAGGGCAAGGCCGTCGAGGCCCAGCGCATCCGCCAGCGCACGCGCTACGATATCGAGATGCTGCGCGAGCTGGGCTACTGCACGGGCATCGAGAACTATTCCCGCGTCATCAGCGGGCGGCCCGTCGGCTCGCCGCCGCTGACGCTCATCGACTACTTCCCCAAGGATTTCCTGCTTTTTGTGGATGAATCGCACGTCACGCTGCCGCAGGTGCGCGCGATGTACAACGGCGACCGCGCGCGCAAAGAGAGCCTTGTCGAGTACGGCTTCCGCCTGCCCTGCGCGTTTGACAACCGCCCGCTCAAATTCGACGAATTTGAGCAGCGCGTCCACCAGCGTATCTACGTTTCGGCCACGCCCGGCGACTATGAAAAGGACCGCGCGGGCCAGATCGTCGAGCAGGTCATCCGCCCGACGGGCTTACTCGACCCGAAGGTCGAGGTGCGCCCTGTCGAAAACCAGATCGATGATCTCGTCGGCGAGATCAACGCAAGATCGGCGCGCAATGAGCGCGTGCTCGTCACCACGCTGACGAAAAAGATGGCCGAGGACCTGACGCAGTATCTGACCGGCGTCGGCATCCGCGTGCGCTACATGCACGCGGACGTCGAGACCATCGAGCGCATGGAGCTCATCCGCGGCCTGCGCCTCGGTGAGTTCGACGTGCTCGTCGGCATCAACCTCCTGCGCGAGGGCCTTGACATCCCCGAGGTCTCGATGGTCGCGATTCTGGACGCGGATAAGGAAGGCTTCCTCCGCAGCGAAACGAGCCTCATCCAGACCATCGGCCGCGCCGCGCGAAACGCCGACGGCCTTGTCGTGCTCTACGCCGACACCGTCACCCCCTCGATGCGCCGCGCCATGGACGAGACCGAGCGCCGCCGCCAGATTCAGGACGACTACAACAAGGCGCACGGCATCATTCCGCAGACCATCCGAAAGGACGTGCGCGAGATCATCGAAATTTCCAAGAAGGACGAGGAATCCGCCCGCCGCCGCGGCAAGCGCAAGCTCTCCGAGCGCGAGCGGGACGAAGAGATCAGAAAGCTCGAAAAGCAGATGCAGGAGGCGAGCCGTATGCTCGAATTCGAGTACGCCGCCATCCTGCGCGACCGCATCATCGAGCTGCGCAAGGAAAACACGAAATAACGAGAAAGAGACAGAGCCTGTGAAAAAATACGCTTCCTATGCCTGCATTTTAGCGGCCGCCGCCTGCTGGGGCTGCATCGGCCTATTCAACCGCCCGCTGCTCTCGGCGGGCATCGAGCCGGCAAACCTTGTCGTCATCCGCAACCTGGGCGGTCTCTTTGTGATGGCGCTCTTTTTCCTCTGCACCGACCGCAGCGTCTTCAAAATGAAGGCAAAGCACCTGCCGATCTTTATTGCGACGGGCATCATCAGCGTCGTGCTCTTCACGCTCTGCTACTTCAACGCGCAGAAGCTTTGCTCGCTCTCGGTCAGCGCGATTTTGCTCTACACCGCGCCCGCGATGGTGGTTCTGATGAGCGCGCTCGTTTTCAAAGAGAAGATCACGGGCAAAAAGCTCCTTGCCCTCGCGCTGGCGCTGCTCGGCTGCGCGCTCGTGACGGGCGTTTTCACGGGCGGACTGTCGCTGACGACGAAGGGGATGCTCTTCGGCCTCGGTGCGGCATTTTTCTACGCGCTCTATTCGATTTTCGCGCCCTTCGGCCTGCGGCACTACAGCCCGCTCGCCGTCGTGTTCTGGACGTTCGTGTTCGCCGCGCTCGGCGCGCTGTTCGTCGCCGACTGGGGCAACCTTATGACGGTTCTGAGCGTGCCGCAAAACGCCCTCCTCGCTGCGGGACTCGTGCTGCTCTCCACCGTCGCACCCTACATCCTCTACACCAAGGGCCTCGCCAACGTCGAGAGCGGCAAGGCCAGCATTATGGCGAGCATCGAGCCGGTCGTCGGCACGCTCGTCGGCACCCTCGTCTTCGGCGAGCCCATCAGCGCGGGCGTGTTCTTAGGCCTCGCCTGCATTTTAGCTTGTGTTTACATTCTGCGGTGATTTTATCCCCGTTTTCCACATAGGAGGTCCCTTATGGCAAAGAATAAAGAAGAAAAAACCAACGTCATGCGCGTGCTCGAGCAAAAGAAGATCGCCTACACCGCGCACACCTACCCGCATGAAGAGGGCATGGCGGTCGACGGCGTCACGGTGGCGAAGTCCATGGGCTTTGACCCCGCCATCGTCTTCAAGACCCTTGTCGCGCGCGGCGCGAGCAAACAGTATTACGTCTTCGACGTGCCGGTCGCGGAGAATCTTGACCTCAAAAAGGCCGCGAAGGCTGTGGGCGAAAAGTCCATCGAAATGATCCACCAGAAAGAGCTGCTGCCGCTCACGGGCTATGTCCACGGCGGCTGCTCGCCCGTGGGGATGAAAAAGCTCTTCCCCACGGTGATCGACGCCTCGGCGGAAAACCTTGAAACGATGATCGTCTCCGCCGGCAAGATCGGCTATCAGGTCGAGCTTGCGCCCCACGACCTCGCCGCGCTCGTGCGCGCAAAATTTGCGGATATCATTGTTGAATGAGGTTGACATAAAAAATTCAGACGAGTACGCTGGTCTCGCAGCTGCGAATCCAGCAACAGGAGTTATCGATTCATGCCAAGTAAGATTTTTGTCAAAGGCGCAAGAGAAAATAATCTCAAGAACATCGACGTTGAGATCCCACGCGACGCGCTGACCGTCATCACGGGCCTGTCCGGCAGCGGAAAGTCGTCGCTCGCGTTCGACACCATCTATGCCGAGGGCCAGCGCCGCTATGTGGAGAGCCTGTCGTCCTACGCCCGTATGTTCCTTGGGCAGAAGGAAAAGCCCGACGTCGACTATATCGAGGGCCTTTCCCCCGCCATTTCCATCGACCAGAAGACCACCTCGCAGAACCCACGATCCACCGTCGGCACGGTGACGGAGGTGTACGACTATCTGCGCCTGCTCTGGGCGCGCGTCGGCACGCCGCACTGTCCGAACTGCGGCAAGGAGATCCGCCAGCAGTCCATCGACCAGATCATCGACCAGCTCATGGCGCTGGGCGAGGGGACGCGCGTGCAGATCATGGCGCCGGTCATCCGCGGCAAAAAAGGCGAGCATGTCAAGATTTTTGAGGATGCGCGCAAGTCCGGCTATGTCCGCGTCCGCGCCGACGGGAACATGTATGACCTCAGCGAGGAAATTTCCCTCGAAAAGAACAAAAAGCACAATATCGAGGTCGTCGTCGACCGCCTCATCCTCCGCCCCGACGTCGTCCACCGCCTGACGGACTCGTGCGAGACCGCGGCGGCGCTCTCGGGCGGTCTCATTCTCGCAAATATCCTGCCAGATGACCGCGATATCCTCTTCTCGCAGAACTATGCGTGCGAGGACTGCGGCATCTCCATCGAAGAGCTGACGCCGCGCATGTTCTCGTTCAACAACCCGTTCGGCGCGTGCCCGACGTGCACAGGCCTCGGCACGCAGCTCAAGGTCGACCCCGAGCTCGTCATCCCGAATAAGAGCGTTTCCCTGCTCGACGGCGCGATCTGCGCCTCGGGCTGGAACAACGTGCGCGGCGACGGCATCTCGCGCATGTACTTTGAAGCGGTGTCGAAAAAGTACCATTTTTCCCTCCGCGACCCTGTGGAAAAGCTCTCCAAAGAGGTCATGGACGTCATTCTCTACGGCACAAAGGGCGAAAAGCTGGAGCTCCAGTATGACCAGCCGCGCGGCAAGGGAGTTTTGTATCAGGCGTTCGAGGGTATCATCCCCAACTTAGAGCGCCGCTACAAGGAGACGCAGAGCGACGGCGTGCGCGAGGAGTTAGAGTCCTGCATGAGCGAGTGCCCCTGCCCCAGTTGCGGCGGCAAGCGGCTCCGCCGCGAATCCCTCGCCGTCACGGTCGGCGGACTTAGTATCAGCGACTACTGCGAAAAATCCGTCGTCGACGCGCTCGACTTTGTGGATAAGCTGACGCTGACCGAGCAGCAAATGCGCATCGGCGAGCGCATTTTGAAGGAGATCAAAAACCGCCTCGGCTTCCTGCGCTCGGTGGGTTTGGAATACCTGACGCTCTCGCGCGCGAGCGCGACGCTCTCCGGCGGCGAAGCGCAGCGCATCCGTCTCGCGACGCAGATCGGCTCAAGCCTGATGGGCGTGCTCTATATCCTCGACGAGCCGTCCATCGGCCTGCACCAGCGCGACAACGACAAGCTGCTCGCCACGCTCAAGAGACTGCGCGACCTTGGCAACACGCTCATCGTCGTCGAGCACGATGAGGACACGATGCGCGCGGCGGATTACCTCATCGACATCGGCCCCGGCGCGGGCGCGCACGGCGGTCAGGTCGTGGCCTGCGGCACACCGCAGGAGGTCATGGCGAACCCGAATTCCCTGACCGGCCAGTATTTGAGCGGAAAGAAAAAGATCGAAGTGCCGAAAGAGCGCCGAAAAGGCAACGGCAATTTCCTCACCGTGCGCGGCGCGCAGGAAAATAACCTCAAAAACATCGACGTCTCGATCCCGCTCGGCACGTTCACGTGCGTCACGGGCGTGTCCGGCAGCGGCAAATCGTCGCTCGTCAACGAGATCATCTACAAAAAGCTCGGCGCGGACTTAAACCGCATGAAGGTCCACCCCGGCCGCTGTAAGGCTATCGAGGGCGAGGAATTCCTCGACAAGGTCATCTGCATCGACCAGAGCCCCATCGGCCGCACGCCGCGCTCCAACCCCGCAACGTATACGAATTTATTTAACGACATCCGCGACCTCTTCGCCTCGACCCCGGACGCGAAGGCGCGCGGCTATGCCGCGGGCCGCTTCAGCTTCAATGTCCGCGGCGGCCGGTGCGAGGCCTGTTCGGGCGACGGTCAGCTCAAGATCGAGATGCACTTCCTGCCCGATATCTACGTGCCCTGCGAGGTCTGCAAGGGCAAACGCTACAACCGCGAAACGCTCGAGGTCCACTACAAGGGCAAGAGCATCGCGGACGTGCTGGAAATGACCGTGGAGGAGGCGCTCGAATTCTTCCGCGACCTTCCAAAGCTCGAAGCCAAGCTCCGCACGCTCAGCGAGGTCGGCCTCGGCTATATCCGCCTCGGCCAGTCGTCTACGACGCTCTCCGGCGGCGAAGCCCAGCGCGTCAAGCTCGCGACCGAGCTTTCTAAGCGCTCCACGGGGCGCACAATCTATATCCTCGACGAGCCGACCACGGGTCTCCACACGGACGATGTGAAAAAGCTCCTTGAGGTTTTGCAACGCCTTGTCGACGCGGGCAACACCGTGCTCGTCATCGAGCACAATCTGGACGTCATCAAGTGCGCGGATTATCTGCTCGACCTCGGCCCCGAGGGCGGCAGCGGCGGCGGAACGCTCGTCACCTGCGGCACACCCGAGGAGGTCGCCGCGTGCGAGCAGTCCTATACGGGCCAGTATCTCAGGAAAATGCTGCGTTAAGATTCACCCATCGCCCGTCCGCGCCGTAGAATGGCGCGAGGTGATGATATGCGGCTTTTACAGGACGGCGTTGTCGCGGCGCTCGCTGCCATCGGCTTAACGGCGGTGATCTTTCTGCTTGTTTCGGCCATCGTGCACCCGCGGCGGCACGGCACCATCCCCGCCACGGCGGTCATCGAGACGTGCGGCGAGGCAAAGACGCTCGAATACACGGTGCGCGCGCTGCTGCGATCGCGCTATGAAGAGGGCGGCTTTTCGCGCGTCGTCATCGTGGACTGCGGCCTTGCCGACGAGCCGCGCCGCGTGGCGGAGCTCTTGTGCCGCAGCGAATACGAGGTCTACCTCTGCCAAAGAGAAGAACTGACCGATTTTTTCACTTAGGAGACAGTTATGGGAGAAGAAACGACCATCATGGGCACGGTCCTGTCCGTCGTTTTCCAGAATGAGGAAAACGGCTATGCCGTGCTGCGCCTTGTGACGGACGACGGCGAGCTTTTAACGCTCGTTGGCTGCGTCCCCTGCGCGGCGCCGGGCGAAAATCTGACGGCGACCGGCTCGTTTTCCTCCCACCCGCAGTACGGCGAGCAGTTTTCCGCGAGCGAGGTCGAGCGGTACCTGCCGTCGAACGAGACGGAGATTTTAAACTACCTCGCTTCCGGCGTCGTGCGCGGCGTCGGCCCCGCGACGGCGGAAAAGCTCGTCGCCAGATTTGGCATCGAGACGCTGCAGGTGCTCGAATCCGAGCCGGAAAAGCTCACGGCCATCAAGGGCATGACCGCCCGCCGTGCGCAGGAAATTTCAAATGCCTTCAACGAGCAGATGGGGCTGCGGCGCGTGATGGAGTTTCTTGCCCATTACGATCTGCCCGCCGCGCTCAGCGTGCCGCTTTACCGCCGCTTCGGCGCAAACGCCATGGCCGCGCTCGAGCGCAACCCCTATCTTCTCTCCGACAGCGCGTTCGGCGTGGACTTCTCCCTCTGCGACGAGATCGCGCTCTCCATGGGCTTTGGCGGCGACGCGTCGCTCCGCACCGAGGCGGGGCTGACATTCGAGCTCTCCCACAACCGCGACGCGGGCGGACACGTCTTCCTCCCGCGCGAAAAGCTCCTCGCCGCGACGGCCCAGCTTTTGGACTGCGATGTCGACGCGGTGGAAAAAAGCCTCGACGATCTCATCGCCATCCACCGCATCGTGCAGGAAGGCGTCGCGAACGTGACGGCCTGCTATTTGCGTCAGTCGTGGGAGGACGAGACCTATGTTGTCACGCGCATCGAGGCGATGCTCGCGGACAAGCCCGACGCCCTGCGCGGCGTCGAGCGCGTCATCAAAGAAATCGAGCGCGAGCAGGGCGTGCAGTACGCGCCGCTTCAGCGTCAGGCTGTCGAGCTCGCGGCAAAGGAAGAATTGCTGCTGCTGACCGGCGGTCCCGGCACGGGCAAGACGACGAGCGTGCGCGCCATCGTCGCGCTCTTCGAGCGCATGGGCCTGAATGTCCTGCTCGCCGCCCCCACGGGCCGCGCCGCCAAGCGCATGGGAGAGCTATGCGACCGCGACGCGCAGACCATCCACCGCATGCTCGGCATGACCTTCAACGACCAGACTGGCGAGGTGACGTTCACCAAAGGCGAAAAGGAACCGCTCGAGGCCGATGCGCTCATTGTGGACGAGACCTCGATGGTCGACCTCTCGCTGATGCGCGCGCTGCTCGCGGCGCTGCGCCCGGGCTGCCGCCTTGTGCTCGTCGGCGACCCCGACCAGCTGCCGAGCGTCGGCGCGGGGAACGTATTTTCCGACCTCATCCGCAGCGGGCGCATCGCGACCGTCGCCCTGCGCGACATTTTCCGTCAGGCTGAGCAGTCGATGATCGTGCGCAACGCGCACCTCGTCAACACCGGCATGCCGCCCAAGCTCAAAAACGCGGCGGCGAACGACTTTTTCTTCCTCCCCCGCCGCGACAGCGTGCGATTGGTCGAAACCGTGGTCGAGCTGTGCAAAACAAGGCTGCCCGACAAGATGGGCATCCCCGCGGACGAATTGCAGGTGCTCACCCCAACCCGCCGCGGCGACGCGGGGACGCGGTCGCTGAACTTTGCCCTGCAGGCCGCGCTGAACCCTCCAAAACCCGGCAAACAGGAGCGCCGCTTCGGCGAGCTCATCTTCCGCGAGGGTGACCGCGTCATGCAGACGCGCAACGACTACGACGTCGTCTGGCAGAAAGAGGACGGCACCGCCGGCACCGGCATCTTCAACGGCGACGTCGGCAAGATCGCAAAGATCGACCCGAGCGGCGAGCTTTTGGAGATCGTCTTCGACGACCGCACCGCGACCTACACGTCCGACATGCTCGCGGAGCTCGACATGGCCTACGCCATGACCGTACATAAGGCGCAGGGCAGCGAGTACCGCGGCGTCGTGTTCGTCGGCGCGCCGTGTGCGCCGTCGCTGATGGTGCGCGGCGTGCTCTATACCGCCATCACCCGCGCGCGAGAGCTGCTCGTCATCGTCGGCGACGATTCCGCCGTGAACAAAATGGCGGAGAATGACCGCCGCAGCCGCCGCTACAGCGGCCTCAAGTGGCGGCTTCGGAAAGGTGGAGAGGAAAAATGAGCTTTTTGGAATCGCTCGCGTCCTTACTTTTTCCACCGCGCTGCGCGTTCTGTGGAAAACCCGGCGTTCACGGCGTGTGTTCTGAGTGTGAAAAGGCGCTCCCCTACTGCAAAACGCCGCTCCATGAGAGAGCGGAGATCGGCGCGTGCCTTGCCCCGCTCAAGTACGAGGGCATCGTGCGCGAGGCGCTGCTGAACTACAAATTCCACGCGGGACAGAGCCGCTGCACGGGCTTTGGCGATGTTTTAGCGCAGGCCGTTGCCGAGCATTTCGGCGGAGAGTTCGATTTGGTTACCTATGTCCCCGTGTCGAAAAAGCGCAAACAAGAGCGCGGCTACGACCAGTCGTATCTCTTGGCGCGCGAGACCTGCCGCCACTGGAGCGTCGCACCCGAAACGCTGCTGCAAAAGACGAAGGACAACGTCGCGCAGTCGTCGCTTTCGTCCCGTGAGGAGCGGCAGAAAAACGTCGTCGGCGCATACGTTGCCGTCAATGAGGATAAGATCAAAGGCAAGCGCATCCTGCTCATCGACGATATCCTCACCACCGGCGCCACGCTCCGCGAAGCCGCGAGAGTTTTACGGGAAGCTGGCGCGGAAAAAGTCATCTGCGCCACCCTCGCCGCGGCGGACGAAGACTAAAGTCTTCAAAAAAGAGGCGACGCCTCTTTTTTGAGAAAGTTTTGCTGCGCTTCGTGCCTCACAGGTTCGACATGCGCTCCGCGCAAAGTGTTTTTACCCACGTACACGCCGCGGGTAAAAACGATTCAAATGTTTCGCGTCTGCGGACGCGAAAATCAGCGGTGCAGGGGTATGTTTTTCCTTATTTTCCCCTGATACCGTGCGGAAAATCGCGCACAATGCTATTGCAAACTCAATTTCGAGCCGTTATAATAAAAACATCATGGGAAAGTATGAGCATCGCTCATTTTAGTTTTCAGAAAAATAAGAGGTAACACGCTATGTTTTCTTTTACCAAAGACATCGGCATGGATCTTGGCACCGCGTCGGTGCTGATCTACATTAAGGATAAAGGCATCGTGCTCAACGAGCCCTCGGTCGTGGCGCTCGACAAGAACACCGGCAAGCTCTTGAAGGTCGGCGCGGACGCGCAGGCCATGCTGGGCCGCACGCCGGGCAACATCATCGCCATCCGTCCCCTGCGCGAGGGCGTCATCTCCGACTACGAGGTCACTGAGCGTATGATCAAGGAATTCCTGCATAAAGTCATGGGCTTCCAGCTCTTCAAGCCGCGCATCATCATCTGCGTTCCCTCCGGCATCACCGAGGTCGAGGAGCGCGCGGTCATCGACGCGGGCATTCAGGCCGGCGCGCGCCGCGTCTACCTCATTGAAGAGCCTGTCGCCGCCGCCATCGGTGCGGGCATCGACATCACCCAGCCCGAGGGCCACATGATCATCGACATCGGCGGCGGTACGTCCGATATCGCGGTCATTTCGCTCTCCGGCGTCGTCGAATCGTCCTCCATCAAGATCGCAGGCGACCAGTTCAACGAGGCCGTCGTCAAGTATATGCGCCGCAAGCACAACCTGCTCGTCGGCGAGCGCACGGCCGAGCAGATGAAGATGCAGATCGGCTGCGTCTTCCCGCCGGAAGAGGAAATGACCATGGAGGTCAAGGGCAGAAGCCTTATCACGGGCCTTCCCGAGCTCATCTCCGTCTCGTCTGCGGAAATGCTCGAGGCCTTTGAAGAGCCCGTCGAGCGCATCATGGAGGAGGTCCACCTCGTGCTTGAAAAGACCCCGCCCGAGCTCGTGGCCGATATCTCGAACAACGGCATCGTCATGACCGGCGGCGGCAGCTTAGTCCGCGGCTTTGATAAGCTCGTTACCGCCCGCACCGGCATCCACGCCATGGTGGCCGAGAACGCCATCCAGTGCGTGGCCGAGGGCACGGGCAAGAGCCTCGACAGCATTCAGGACATGCAGGACGGCACGATGAACCTGAGCCGCCGCAAGCAGATCAACTAAGAAAATTCGGGAGGATATCATGGCGGTCTTATCAAATCTCCGGCCGGAAAAGGTATTCTACTATTTTGAAAAGCTCTGCTCCGTTCCCCACGGCAGCGGAAATACGAAGCAAATCAGCGACCTGTGCGTCGGCTTTGCGAAGGAATTGGGCCTTAAATACCGTCAGGAGGCGTGCAACAACGTCATTATCTGGAAGAACGGCTCTTGCGGCTATGAAAACGCCGCGCCCATCATTTTGCAGGGCCATATCGACATGGTCTGCGCCAAGACCGAGGACTGCACCAAGGACATGACGCGCGACGGGCTCGACGTCCGTACCGACGGCGAATGGGTCTGGGCAGACAAGACGTCGCTTGGCGGCGACAACGGCATCGCCGTTGCGATGATCCTCGCGATTTTATCCGACGAAACGCTCCCCCATCCCCCCATCGAGGCGGTCTTTACCGTCGATGAGGAGGTCGGCATGGACGGCGCGTTCGCGCTGGACTGCTCGGACTTGAAGGGCAAAAAGCTTTTGAACCTCGACTCTGAGGAAGAGGGCGTTTTCACCGTGTCCTGCGCAGGCGGCGTGCGCCTTGACTGCGCGCTCGAACTCAAGCAGGAGCGCGCGGACGGCATGACCGGCTACCGCGTGACGATCTCGGGTCTCAAGGGCGGCCACTCCGGCATGAACATCAATCAGGGCCGCGGCAACGCCAACTGCCTGATGGCGCGCACGCTGTATAGCGCGATGGAGCGCTGCCCGTCGCTGCGCGTGAGTGATCTCACGGGCGGACAGTTCGACAACGTCATCTGCCTGAGAAACGACGCGCTCGTCGCGCTCTCCGCGTCCGACGCGCCCGCGTTCGAGGCGTTTATCAAGGAATTCGACGCAACGCTCAAAAATGAGTACGCCGTTACCGACGGCGGCATTTCCCTCGTGTGCGAAAAGGCTGACGTTCCGGCCGCATTCTCCGCAGCGGACACGTCGAGACTGCTGCATGTGCTCCTTGCCCTGCCGCAGGGCGTGCAGGAGATGAGCGCCGACTTCCCCGGTCTTGTGCAGACTTCTCTCAACCTCGGCGTGATGCGCACGGACGAGCACGGCGTGAAGTGCTCCTTCTCCGTCCGCTCCTGCATCGCCTCGCAGAAGGATATGCTCATTCAGCGCGTGAAGGCCATCGTCGAATTCGGCGGCGGCACCGTGGGCGAGCGCAGCAACTATCCCGGCTGGCAATATGACCGCGATTCTGCCCTCCGCAAGGAGATCGAAGCGGTCTACCGCGACCTCACCGGCCACGACGGGAAGATCGAAGCCACCCACGGCGGCCTTGAGTGCGGACTCTTCATCGAAAAGATCCCCGGCCTCGACGCGCTGTCCATGGGACCGGAGCTGCACGATGTGCATTCGGTGGAGGAGAGGCTGAACGTCGCCTCGACGGAGAGGGTTTACAAACTCGTTTGTGAAGTTCTCAGGAGAAGTAAATAAGTTCCCGCTACGCGGGAGCTGATGGTTTCCCTCTGCACAGGGGAACGAAACAAAGGGGCCATTCTCTTTCGCGAAAGAGAATGGCCCCTTTGGAACCCCAAGAGAAAGGCTTTTGATTGGCAGTCTCAGGTTTGAATAACCTTTATGCCTCCGGAGTGGGAATGCCTGCGCGCGGCGCTGCCGCGTTTAGAGCTGCAAGACGACTTGCCTCTGCTTCTACTATCCGCTGCCGCTCTGCCTGTCTCGTAGTAGTACAGACTAATTTCCGCCTACCGGAGTACTCATCAATGCGGCGAGCGCAGCAATGCCGCATTCGGTAAGCAGTCTGCCGCCGGACAAACGTCACACGCGCCTCACGACAGTAAGGCGCGGTTGCAAGACGTAGCGACTCGCAGAAGATTTATGGCGAAGCCATGTACACCGCACCCGATTCCGCAGGCCGAGTAGTTCTTCAAGCCCCAGACCGGCAATGTCGGGGGTCGAGGGGGGACGCCCCTCGTCTTTCTCTGGGGGATTCAAAAGGGGTATTCTCTTCGGAAAGAGAATACCCCTTTTGGTGCCGCGGCGTGCGCGCCGCGATTGAACCCGCGCCCTGTGGGCGCGAAAAAAGGAGCCTCAAAAGAGGCTCCTTTTTCAGTGGCATCAGCCATTATATCCAAAGAAATTATTGAAGAAATCCCAGGGATTGGAGTAGTAGCCGTTGCCGCCGTTGCCGTACCCGCCGTTGCCGTACCCGCCGTTACCATTGTAGCTGTTGTCGGTGCTCTGGTCGGAATTGTTCGTTTCCGCCGATTCGGGAACAGCGTCGAAGGTGAGCTCTACCTCGATCGTCTTACCCTCGCGGTAGACGGTCAGCGTCACGGTGTCGCCCGCGCTGTAGCTCTTTTTAGCGGCGACGAGGTCTTCATAGGAGGAGATCGTTTTGTCGTCCATCTTCGTGATGACATCGCCCAGCTTGAGCCCCGCCTTGGCGGCGGCGCTGTCCGGGTCAACGGAGCAGACGAAGACGCCCTCGGTCACGTCGTAGCGGTACTGCTGCGCCATCTGCGCGTTCATCGTCTGCGGCGTGATGCCCATGTAGGCCTTGCTCGTCACATAGCCGTTGGTCATGATGTCCTTGACGAGCGACACGACGTCGTTGATGGGAATGGCAAAGCCGATGCCCTCCACGGTGGTGTTCGAGTAGCTCGAATACTTGGCCGACACGATGCCGATGACCTCGCCGTAGCTGTTGAAGAGCGGGCCGCCGGAGTTGCCGGGGTTGATGGAGCAGTCGACCTGGATCATGTTAAAGGGCGTGCCGTCCACATTGATGGCGCGGTTGACGCAGGAGACGATGCCCTCGCTCATCGAGAACGTCAGCTCGCCGAGCGGGTTGCCGACAGCGGCGACGGATTCGCCGATGGCGACCTTGCTCGAATCGCCCAGCACCACGGGCGTCGCGCCCGTCACGTCGATCTTGAGAACGGCGATGTCGTAGTCCTCATCGCTGCCGATGACCTTGGCGTCGTAGGTCTCACCGTTGTAAAGCGTTACCTTCACGCTGCTCGCATCAGAGATGACGTGGTGGTTCGTGAGAATGTAGCCGTCCTCCGTGATGAAAAAGCCCGTGCCGCTCGCGGCGGTCTGCACGGTCTGGCCGAAGTAGTTGGTCGTGGCGGAAACGTTGATGGACACCACGCTGTTGACGTTTGAGGCGTAGACCTCCGACATCGACATCTGCGTCTTGCCGTCGACCTTGACGGTCTGCACCTGCGCGACCTCGCGGTCGCTGACCTGAACGCTCGTCTTGTTGACCTTGGTCGTCGCGCCGCTCACGCCTGCGCCGATGAAGCCGCCGACGAGCGCGCACACCAGCGCCAGCGCCACGATCTTGCCGGAAAGACCGCTGCCGCCCTTCTTCTTCGGGCTGCCGCCGGGATTCTTATCCCACGGGTCCTCGGCGTAGTTCTTCGTGTCGATCGGGGCGTTGGGGTTCTGCTCGTCGCCCTTGCGATAGCTGTAGTGATACAGGTTGTTTTCGTCTTCGTACATGATGATGACCTCCTATGGACTGAGACCCTTGCTGGCAGCCTCTTTGCTTTCGATGCTGCTATCATAGGGCATATTTATGTATATTTCTTGAACGCTATTTGACGATTTCTTAAATTCCCGATGACTTTTTTAAGTTTCTGTGATAATCGCGCGATTCCCCTTGCGATTTATTTCCCGTCATACTAAAATGAAACGCGACTGAAGAAAAAGGAGGCGGCGCACATGCTTCGCATCGACAATCTGAAGCTCCCCGTGGGGGTAAAGGAAGACAAGCTGCGCGCGGCCTGCGCTCACGCGCTGCGCGTGAGCGAGGAGGCGCTCGTCTCTGTCAAGCTCCTGCGCCGCTCCATCGACGCGCGCGAGGGCGTGAAGCTCGTCTGCTCCTGCGCGGTCGAGGTCAAAAACGAATCCGGCGTTTTACGGCGCTGCAAGAATAAGAATGTGCAGCCCTACGCGCCGAAGAAATATACGCCGCCCGCGCCTGTTTCAGCGCCGGAGGTCTCCCCTGTCGTTATCGGCGCGGGGCCCGCGGGCCTTTTCTGCGCGCTGCTGCTGGCCCGCTGCGGCGCAAGACCCATTTTATTAGAGCGCGGGCGCGCGGTCGAGCAGCGAAAGCGCGACGTCGAGCACTTCTGGCGCACGGGCGAGCTTGATCTGACCTCGAACGTGCAATTTGGCGAAGGCGGCGCGGGCGCATTTTCCGACGGCAAGCTCAACACCGGCACAAAGGACCTGCGCCACGGCTATATTTTAGAGGAGTTCGTCCGTTTCGGCGCGAGCGAGGATATTTTAGTCGACGCCAAGCCCCATGTCGGCACTGACAAATTATATGTGGTGCTGCAAAATCTCCGCCGCGAGATCATCGACCGCGGCGGCGAAGTTCGGTTTTCCCACAAGGTTGTGGATATCGAGCAGAACAGCGGCAGCGTCACGGCGCTGCGCGTGAGCGCCCCCGAGGGGGAGTACACGCTGCCCACAAAGCACGTCGTGCTCGCGCCCGGCCACAGCGCGCGCGATACGTTCGAAATGCTGCAAAAGCGCGGCGTGCCGATGGAGCCCAAGCCCTTTGCCGTCGGCGTGCGCATCGAGCACCGCCAGCGCGACATGGACTTAGCGCAATATAAGGAGGCGGCGGGCACGCCCGGCCTCCCACCCACGTCGTACAAGCTCTCCTGCCACACGGAAAAGGGGCGCGGCGTGTTCTCGTTCTGCGTCTGCCCCGGCGGCGAGGTCGTCGCCGCCGCGTCGGAGGAAAAGCGCGTCGTGACAAACGGCATGAGCGAATTTGCGCGCGACGGCGAGAACCTCAACGGCGGACTTTTGGTCTCCGTTACGCCGGAGGATTTCCCGTCCGGCGATACCCTCGCGGGCGTCCAGTTCCAGCGCGAGCTGGAGGACGCGGCCTATCGCCTTGGCGGTGGAAATTACGCCGCCCCCGCCCAGCGGGTCGAAGATTTTCTCAAGCATCGCCCGTCAACGGGAGCGGGAAAGGTCGTCCCGACCTATCTTCCCTCCGTCCGCTGGTGCGACCTGCACAGCTGCCTCCCGCCCTTTGTGTGCGAGGCGCTCGAAGAGGGCCTTCCGATGCTGGGACGGAAATTAAGGGGCTTCGATGCGCCCGACGCCGTCCTGACGGCGGTGGAGACGCGCTCTTCGTCGCCTGTGCGCATCGTGCGCGACAACTTGAGTTTTCAATCCGCCCTGCGCGGTCTATATCCCTGCGGCGAGGGCGCGGGCTACGCCGGCGGCATCATGAGTGCCGCGGCCGACGGCCTGCGCGTCGCAGAAATGATTTTGGAGGAATTGAACCATGAATGAAAAAATCGGCGTCATCATCGACTTCCTGACTCCGGCATACGAAAAGACGCTGCGCGACACCGCCGCACGCTGCGGCTACGACATCGTCTTCTTCCCCTCGTCCAAGGCGGCGGAGGGCAATGTGGACGACTGCACGATCCTCTACGGCCATCCGTCCCAGCGCGTTATCGCGGGCGCACGCAATCTCAAGTGGTACACGAGCTGCTGGGCGGGCGTGGACCGCTTCTGCCGCGACGACCTGTATCAGAATCCCGACTGCCTGCTGACGAACGCCTCGGGCGCTTACGGCACGACGATCGCCGAGCATTCTGTCATGGTCTCGCTGATGCTGCTGCGCCGCCAGATGGAATACACCGAGATCATCCGCGAGGGCGGCTGGCGCGTGCTCCCGGGCGGCATCCACTCGCTCCACGGCGCGCGCGTCACGTGCCTCGGCACGGGCGACATCGGCACGGAATTTGCCCGCCGCGTGCGCGCGTTCCATCCCGCGAGCCTGACCGGCGTCAGCCGCAGCGGCCGCGCGAACGCGGACTTTGACGCCGTTCATCCCGTCACGGAGCTCGATCAGCTCCTGCCAGAGACTGACCTTCTCTTCATGTCTCTCCCCTCGGTGAGCGACACGGTGAACATCCTGAACGCCGAGCGCATGGCGCTGCTCCCGAAGGGCGCTTACGTCGTCAACGTCGGCCGCGGCACGGCCATCGATCAGGACGCGCTGATCAAAGCGCTGGATTCCGGGCACCTCGCCGGTGCGGCGCTCGATGTCGTCGTGCCCGAACCGCTGCCTGCGGATCATCCGCTGCGCAAGGCCAAGAACCTCCTGCTCACGCCGCACGTCGCGGGCAACATGACGCTCGGCTACACCTGCGAGCGCAACGTGCAGCTCTTCTGCGAAAATCTGGAAAATTACGCCGCGGGCCGCCCGATGCATCACCTCGTCGACCGCAGAAAGGGCTATTAAACCGCGCCGCGTTCCGCCGCTTTGCGGCGGGCGCAGCACATAAAAAGGCAGCAATATGAAAAATTCCCGCATCAAAAACGGTATCATGCGCATTGTGCAGGGTATCATCATCGGCGCGGGCGCGATTTTGCCGGGCATCTCCGGCGGCGTGCTCGCAGTCGTATTCGGCATCTACCGCCCCGCGATGGAGCTGCTCACGCACCCCAGGCGCGCGCTTCAACGCTACTGGCGGATGCTGCTCACCGTTGGCATCGGCTGGGCGATCGGCTTTTTGGGCGGCGGCAGTGTGATCCTTGCGCTGTTTCACCAGTCGGAAACCGTCGCCACGTGCCTCTTCATCGGGCTCATCCTCGGCACGCTGCCCGACCTCTGGCACGAGGCGGGTACGCAGGGGCGCGGCAACGGTTCGTACATCTCGCTGATCGTCAGCTTCCTCGCCCTGTTCGGCGCGCTGATGGCCGTCAAGTTCAGTTCATTTGCCGAGATGCCCGCAAACTTCTGGGGCTTTCTCTTCTGCGGCGTGCTGTGGGGCTTCAGCTTCATCATCCCGGGGATGACGTCGTCGTCCATCCTGATGGCGGTCGGCCTTCTCACGCCGCTGATCGACGGCATCGCGCAGCTTGATCTTGCCGTGCTCATCCCCTGGGGGCTTGGCATGGTCGGCGTGATGGCGCTGTTTGCCCGCATTGTGAGCAGGCTTTTCGACACGCACTACTCGATCGCCTGTCACGCCGTCATCGGCATCGTGCTTGCCTCCACGATCATTATCATTCCGACGGGCTTTGCCTCGACAGCGGAGATGGTCTGGGGCATCGCGTGCGCCATTCTCGGCGCGGTGCTCGCGTATTTTGGCAGCAAGCTCCAGCCGCAGGAAGACGCGGAGATTGAGGCGAAATAAAAGCAGATACAAAAAGCTGACGGTCAAAAGATCGTCAGCTTTTTACGGTATCATCATTTGTGAGCGCTTCGCTTTTGCGCTTGCGCTTGTAGTGGTACATCGTCCGGTCGGCGCGTTTGATCGCATCTTCTACGCTGCCGAGCACCGGATTGAAGCACGCATAGCCGACCGACACGTGCGGCAGGTGCTCGTTTTTCACTCGCCGTGCCGTCAGCTCGCGCAGGAATTCCGAAAGATACTTTTCCGCCGCCGTGTCGGAGATTTGCGCGATGACGCAGAATTCGTCGCCGCCGATGCGGTAGCAGTAGCCGACCTTGGAGAACACGGCGTGGATCGTGCTGCCGACCTCGGCAAGCACCGCGTCGCCCACGCCATGGCCAAAGGTGTCGTTGACGGACTTGAACTCGTCCACGTCGAAATAGTAGATGACTGCGTGCCCGCGCAACGAGGCGAGACGGCTCTCATAGCTGCGGCGGTTCAGAAGACGAGTCAGCGTGTCGATTTTCTGCGTGAGCTCGGAATACAGGATGTAAACCATCAGAACATCGACCGCTGAGCACGCCCACATGATGTGCACTCCGGCACCGTACTGGAGGAACAGCCCACAGAAGAAAAAGACCGGCAGGATGATAACGAGCGCCCGATACAGGCCATAATGGTGCGAACTCTCGCTCAGCAGCTGACCAATGAACAGCAGAACGCCGCTGGCATAGGCCAGCACGTAGACCCAGTAAAACGTTTCGTGATGATAAACGTTTTGTGCGTCGACCGAGAAGATGAAGCCGAAGAAAGCCGACAGCACCTCGAGCCCCGCGTGGACGCCGATGAGGGTATAAATGAGCTTTTTATGCTTGAGCGGCGTCATCAGGTCGCTGCAGAGCACCGTGATGATCGGCGCTGTGGACAGCTCGATGGTCTTAACGAGGATGTGCAGCGTCCGCAGCGACGGATCGGCTCCGTTCATCCAAACGCCGAACCATTCCGATACCATGCATGCGATCACCAGTACGGAGATCGTGTAAACCGTCTGCTTTTTGTCATGCTCCATCAGATCATTGCCGCTCACGAGCATGTCCATGATAATCATAATAAAGACCGAAAGGAAGATGGTAGCCGAGTAGAAATCCGACATGGCGCGAACCTTCCTTTCTGATAGTTATCTTCTTACTATATCACAATTGAGAAAAACTGCAACTAAAAAACGTCGAATCCTGTCGTTATTCCAAAATTCACACAGAATCTGCCAACAATTCGCTGTACTGCGCAAGGCTCTGCGTGGCGAGTTGCTGCATCGTCGACCAGTCCGCCGCGCCCGCACTTCCCTGCACCGCCACGGTGCGAAAACCTGCGTCCTTCGCGTTTTGGATGGCGGAAAGCGAGCCGGAAAAGACGATCGTATCGTCCTTTTGCGAGTGCAGGCGCTTCATCGCGCGCTCGAACATCGTGCCGCTGTCCGCCTTGCAGAGCGCGACGGATTCTGTCAGCACGAAGCGGAAATAAGAGTTAAGCCCCGCCTTTTCGAGCGCTTTTTGCGCGTCCTCCGCGCTGAGCGCCGTCACCGCGCCGAGCCACACGCCCTCCATCTTAAAAAGTGAAAGCGCCTTGTCGAGTCCCTCGCGCGCCGCGCCGTCGGGGGTGAAGAGTGTATCGCCCAGTGTAAAGATTGCGCTTTGCAGCCGCATATTCGGTTCCTCCTGCGTTTGAATGATGATTGCCTCTTATTATAATGCGCCCCGCCGTCATTTGCAATCGCGACGAAGAAGAATATCCTATGCAGCACGGTTCTGTATAAATTTGCGAATACATTCACAAAAGGATCTGAAAGACAGGGACTTGACGCACTGCTTTGTGAAAAATGATGAACAAAAATACAGATTCAACGCTGAAATTTGGCATGATTAGGTATGAATATTCTCTTGACTATGTATTTTTATTGAGTTACACTAAACGTATCAACTTTCCGCCGCTGTGTGTGGCGGCATAAGACCACTCTGGAGGACGAAAACCATGAAACATTATCCAAACTCTGTCAGCAAAGCGCTCGCGCTGCTGATGGCCCTGGTAATGACGCTCTCGCTCGCGGTCACGTCCGCGTTTGCCGTCAGCTACCAGGACATGAACCCCAAGGACGATGCGCTGCTGGGAACGAAATTCCCGGTCGACGCGACCATCACCCTTGTCACCGATGAAAACGGCAAGGACGTGTCCCTCTCCATCCCCGTGTCCGGCATGACGAAGGATGCGCTCGCCGCGGCCGTCAGCGCCGGTACCGTCTCGCTCTCGCTCGAGCGCGACGATTCCCGCCCCTACGTCAACGAGGAGCTGTTCCCCTACGCTTACGCGGGCGGGGATCTTGACAGCTGGATGACCGAGGGCAAGGACGAGCACCAGTTCACGGACATCAAGCTCTCCGCAAGCGAGAAAAACGGCAAGGCCGTGCTCGACGTGAGCTTCCATGTGAACAACTACTTTTATTCCACCAACCGCAGAACCGGCGTGACGACGCCCGATTACAGCGTGCCCCATGTGAACGGCGGCTACTACATCGACCTGTGCGGCTACTTTGATCTCGTCGCCAAAAACAGCGGCAAGGATCTCGGTTCCGCACCTGTCAAGGTTGCGCCGTATGAAAACTTCAACACCATGTGGGAGATCTACAAGGAGCTCGATACGATCGTGGCAAACGGCACGAAAAACGGTCTCTACGTGGAAGAATTCTCCATGGGCCAGTCCACCGCGGGCCGCGATATGCCCTATCTGATCGTCGCCGACTCCAAGGCGAGCGTGACGAAGTGGCTCGCCCTGACCGAGCAGGCCGAGACCGATCCCGATGCCGTGCTCGCCCAGATCAAGTCCGGCGCGCTCGATGAGATCCGCGTGCCCGTGATGTACTCCAACATCCACTCCAACGAGGTCGCCGCCACCGACGGCGTGCTCGATTTCGCCAAGATGATCACGAGCGAAAAGACCATCGACTATAAGACGCTCACGGGCTTCACCGCCGCGGGCGAAAAAGAGCTCAAGGAAGAGATGGGTCCTGTCGGCGCGGAGGGCAGCGTCGCCATTCCCGACCTCGTCAAGGACAAGGCCAGCTACCTCGGCTATATCACGGCCGACAACAATGGCAGATCCGGCAAGGTCGACCTTGAAAAGTACTACACCGTCAAGGACAACACCGTGAGCGTCAAGAAGGATATCCTCTCCGACGTGTTCTTCATCCTCGTCCCCGAGGAGAATGTCGACGGACGTACTTACCTGACGAGACATTCCACCAATGGCTATGACCTCAACCGCGACAACTCCTTCCAGACCACGAGCGAGACGGCCAACATGCAGCAGCTCATCGGCACGTTCAACCCCATGTCGCTTGCCGAGTTCCACGGCCGCGTGCAGGCCTTCCAGTGCGAGCCCTGCGATCCCCCGCACGAGCCGAACTTTGAATACGACCTGCTCGCCGAGCACCTCATCACCGGCGGCGAGGCGCTAGGCATCGCGGCGGTCGCCAACAACGATGGTTACAACAGCTATGTGATCCCTCAGCGCGATTACCTGAGCTACACCGGCAGCGGCACGGAGACCTACTGGGAAGACCCGTGGGACGATATGTCCACGAGCTACACTCCCCAGTTTGCCATGCTGCAGGGCACCGTTGCCTATACCGTTGAGCTGCCCGCCTACAACGACGATACCGCGCAGGCGGCGCAGTACGGCATCCTCGGCAACGCCGCCTATGTTGCCGCCGAAAAGATCTCCTATCTTGAATCCCAGGTCACCATCTTCCAGCGCGGCGTGAAGAACTTTAACTCCGATGCCTTTGAGCTGGTCGGCCAGTGGTTGTGCGACCAGAACGACGTCGAGGGCGCGGAGATGGACGTCTTCCGTCCCGAGTACAACGGCACGGGCCAGAACGGCAACTTCTATCCCGAGTGCTACATCATCCCGCTCGACGGCAAGAACCAGACCAACCTTCAGGCCGCGGCCGACATGATGGAGTGGCTCACGAGAAACGACGTCAAGGTCAACGTGACTGAAAAGGAATTCACCTATGACGGCGTTACCTACCCCGCCGGTACGATGATCGTCTCGATGTATCAGGCCAAGCGTTCTGTCGCCAACGGCGCGCTCTATGACGGCACGCTCATCAACGGCTGGACGATCCTCTACTCCGAGGGCATCACCTCCTTCAATGAAACGCGCGGCTTCGACATGGTCACTGTGGCCGGGCCCGCCGCCTACAAGAGCATCTCCGCCGTCTGCGGCGACGCGATGGATCACGACGACGTGCTCGCCTATACCAACTCCCTTGGCTCCTATTTCACGGGCGAGAAGAACAAGGACGTTGTGATCTCCAACGCCTCCGAGGATTCCACCGCCGCCGTCAACGAACTTCTCAAGGCCGGCAAGACCGTCGGCATGGTCACGAGCGGCGACCACATGGGCGATTTCATCTGCTCCTACGCCGACTATCAGACCGTCGCGGGCAAGTATCTGCTCTCTGCCGCGGGTGTCGACAAGACGAGCGTGAAGGCGAAGATCATCACCAAGTCCCCGACCGTCTACATCTCCGGCACGCCTGCTGAAAGCGAGAAGGGATTTGTCTACACGCCGCAGATCAGCCAGAGCGCCGGCTGGAACTATGATACCGCCGCGATGAACCTCATGGGCTTCACCACGACCTCCGACGTGACCAAGGCGGACGCCGCCGCAGGTGCGACGAAGCTCGACGCCGCCGCAAAGACCGCCGTGAAAAACGGCCTGCCGTACATCGGTTACAGCTATTCCGCGGCGTCCTCCGCCTCTGACCTCATCGCCGGCGTGGAATACACCGAGCTGGACGGCGCGATGGACTGCCTGACCCCCGTTGTCTATCCCAACAAGACCCTTGTGAACGCGAGCTACATTGCTGACGGCGACGATATCCTCTACGCCTACGGCCTCGGCTTCTTCTCCAAGGTCCCCGCCTCCGCGACGGTCCTCGTCAAGAGCGATAAGACCAAGACGCCCACCGAGGGCTTCATCCCCACGAACACCGCCGAGCGCGCCGCGGGTTTCAAGGCCTACTTAAACGGCGGCGTGCAGGGCTTTGCCTACAAGGAAAGCGGCATGAATGTCGTTCTCTTTGCCAACTCCCTGACCAACAAGGTCCACCAGAGAGACGAGTATGCGTACCTCAGCAACTTCCTCTTCTCCTCCGTCCTGAGAGACAAGAACTATGACGGCTCCGCGTCGCTTCCCTTTACCGATGTCGCCGACGACGCCTACTATGCCGACGCCGTTGTCTGGGCCGTTGCGAAGAACATCACCTCCGGCGCGACCGCCACGACCTTTGCGCCGAACGCGAGCTGCACGCGCGGCCAGATGGTCACCTTCCTGTGGAGAGCCAACGGCAGCCCCGAGCCGAAGTCCATGACCACGTCCTTCACCGACGTGAAGAGCGGCGCGTATTACGAAAAGGCCGTTGCGTGGGCGGTGGAAAACAACGTGACCACCGGCACGAGCAGCACGACCTTCTCCCCGGATGCTTCCGTCACGCGCGCACAGGCTGTCACCTTCCAGTGGAGAGCGGCCGGCGCACCGGCGGCTGAGGGCACGAACGCCTTTGCCGATGTGAGCGCGAGCGCCTTCTACGCCCCCGCCGTGCAGTGGGCCGTCAACGCGGGCGTGACCACCGGCACGAGCGACACCACCTTCTCCCCGAACAGCAACTGCCTGCGTGCGCAGATCGTTTCCTTCCTTTACCGCTCCGCCAAGTAAGCGGCCACACAAAAAATACGCTGCGGAGCAATCCGCAGCGTATTTTTTGTTCCGCAGCTTCCACAGGGCGATCAGTTCCTGTGGAAAAGGAGCGAAAATTTTTCCGTCCCGCCTGTTGACATAGGGGACATCGCAGACTATAATACTTCAAAAATGAACAGTTCAAAAAAGAAAGAAGGAAGGGCATGAACCGAAGCATATCGATCTCCCGAAAGATCGCTCTGGCCTACAGCGAAGTGTGCAAGCCGCTCTGCAAGGAGCTGGGCCTGCCGCAGACGGCCTTCGACATCCTGATGTTCCTGGGGAACAACCCGGACTATAAAACGGCCAGCGAGATCGTGGAGATCCGCCGCCTCAAGGCAAATCTCGTGTCGGTCAATGTGGAAAAGCTCGTGCAGGAGGGTTATCTCACGCGCTGCGCGGTGGCGGGCGACCGGCGGAAGACGGAACTTCTCTGCACCGAAAAGGCAGTGCCCATCCTCGCGCGCGGGCGGCAGCTCCAGAAGAATTTTTCCGAGAGCCTCTTTGCAGGCATGGACGAAGCGCGGCGGGAAGCCTTCGCCGCGGCGCTCGCGGAGATCGAAAGCAATCTTGATGCAATTCTGGAGGCAAACGAACCATGAGTATCCTGACGACCGTTCTGGTCACATTTTTTGCGGGCATGGGCGCGGGGCTCGGCACCGGCTTTGCCGGGATGAGCGCCGCCGCAGTCATCAGCCCCATGCTGATCACCTTTCTGGGCGTTGAGCCCTACATGGCCGTGGGCATCGCGCTCTCGTCCGATGTGCTCGCGAGCGCCGTCTCGGCCTACACCTACCACAAAAACAAGAATCTCGACATCAAAAACGGCCTCATCATGATGGCGAGCGTGCTGCTCTTCACCGTCATCGGCAGCTACGCGGCAAGCCTCGTCCCCTCGGCGACGATGGGCGGCTTCTCCGTCTTTATGACGTTCCTGCTGGGCGTCAAATTCATCCTGCGCCCCGTGATGACCACGAAGGAAACAATGGCGCAGGTGGACGCGAAAAAGCGCGCGGTGCAGTCGCTCGTCTGCGGCGCGATGATCGGCATGATCTGCGGCTTCATCGGCGCGGGCGGCGGCATGATGCTACTGCTCATCCTCACGAGCGTCATGGGCTACGAGCTGAAAACAGCCGTCGGCACGAGCGTTTTCATCATGACCTTCACCGCCCTGACCGGCGCCGTTTCCCACTTTGCCATCGGGGGATTGCCGGATACGCTCACATGGGCGCTGTGCGTCGTTTTCACGCTCATCTGGGCGCGTATCGCCGCAGTCTTTGCCAACCGTGCGCAGCCCAAGACCCTCAACCGCGCCACGGGCGTGGTGCTCGTGGTGCTGGGCATTGCCGTGATGGGCTTTCAGCTGCTTGCGTGAAAATGCGTCCCTTTGACGGGCACTTCGATTTTCTTCGCCATCACAAGACCTCCTGCGTCCCTTCGTTTCCGATAGGAAGACACGAGGTCTTTCCTTTTGCCGAAAACAAGAAAAACCTCACTTCCGAAGAAGTGAGGTTTTGGTGGAGACTGCTGGACTCGAACCAGTGACCTCCTGCGTGTGAAGCAGGCGCTCTAACCAGCTGAGCTAAGCCTCCAAGTTGGTGACCCGTACGGGATTCGAACCCATGTTACAGCCGTGAAAGGGCCGTGTCTTAACCACTTGACCAACGGGCCATATGAGACACGGGATGCTTTCGCATCCCGTGCTACATGGTAGCGGCACCTGGATTTGAACCGGGGACACTGCGGGTATGAACCGCATGCTCTAGCCAGCTGAGCTATGCCGCCAAATATTCCTGCTCGACAGGACAGAAGCTACTATACCAAATAAGATAGCCTTTTGTCAATAGTTTGTCCAAAAATTTTTGCGATTTTCCGGAATCGGGGAGAGGGGCGCGCCCTCTCCCCCGCTTTTCATCGGCGAACGACGTTTTTTCCCTCCGACCAGACGGAGATGATGTTGTGCCGGTGCATCATGTAGATCGCGCGCTCGAAGCGCTCACGCACCGAGAGCGGATGCGCGGCCTCGGTAAAGTCGGAGTCGTCGACGACAATGGCGTGGAGCTTGTCGCCGGGGACAAAGCCGCCGTGCCCGCCAAAATACTCGTGTCCTGCGCTGGAGCCGAGGTAGTAGCCCTCCTCGACGGTCAGAAATTCGTCCTTTCCGTCGCTCTGCATGTGGCGGAACTTCGACGCGCGGATGGACATGGTGATGACCTTGTTCATCGCCAGCAGCGCGCCGCCCGCAATGTCGGACCCGAGCGTGACGAGGTTGCCCTCGCGCAGCAGCGTCCGCACGGGCGCGACGCCCGAGCAGATGTTGATGTTCGACCCCGCGCAGTGCGCCGTGACGACGCCGTGCTCGCGCATCGCCTCGCGCTCGCGCTCGTCGGAGTGGACGCAGTGCGCCATGACGGTGTGGTCCTTCCACAGCCCCGCGCGGTCGTAGCTCTCCCAATATTGCGCGCAGTCGGGGCAGAGCTCTTTGACCCACGCGATCTCACCCTTATTTTCAGACAGGTGCGATTGGACGTACAGCCCGCGCTCCGCGGCGAGCTTGCCGAGCCAGCTCATCAGCTCGTCGGTGCACGATGGGGTGAAGCGCGGCGTCAGGATGGGCTTGACGGTCTGGAAGCGCCCGCACGCGTCCAGCCAGCGCAGCGTTTCGCGCTTGGACTGCTCGGTCGTCTCCTGAAGCTCGGGGCTGCCGTTGCGGTCCATGTTGACCTTGCCGACATAGCCCGTGACGCCCGACTTTTCGAGCTCTTCCATCAAAATGAGCGTCGCGTCCGTGTGGAGGGAGGAAAACATGCAAACGCGCGTCGTGCCGCTCGTGATGAGGTCGCTCGCGAGCTTTTTGTAAATGCGGCGGGTGTAGTCGCTGTCTTCAAAGCGCGCCTCGGTCTTGAACGTGTAGGTGTTGAGCCAGTCGATCAGCGGCAGGTCCATGCCCATGCCGAGCATGGGGTACTGCGGCGCGTGCAGGTGCATGTCGACAAAAGACGGCATGATGAGGCTATCACCGTAGTCGATGACTTCCGCGTCGGCGTTCTGCGGCACGGCCTTTTCAACGCTTTGGATGCTGCCGTCGTCATGCAGGACGAGGCAGCCGTGCTCGACGATCTCGAGCTTGCCGAGCGCCGGTGCGGAAACGAGATTGCCCTTGAGGATCTTCATATCAGTCACTCCTGTTTTAGCTTTGTGCAAAAGAAAAAGCGCCCCGCCCGGGGACTTCTCCCCCGGCTGAGCACCCATAGCAGAGCCTTTCGGCGGCTCCGTAGAAACTTTCGCGCCATGTAAGCGAAACTATATGAGTTTTTCTCCGCTGCCATCACCATACCACGCGAAAGCGAAAATTGCAAGCGAAAAGCGGCGGGCGCGCTATGTCATATCGGCGCAAGTGCGCACATAGGATTGTCCCAAGAGGTGAATCACGATGCAAAAGAAACGGACAGGACGGATGCTGTGTTCGCTCGCGCTCTCGGCGGTGACGCTCTGGGGCGTGAGCGTCACCGCGCCGGCGAAGGACGCGCGCGATGCGCTCCGCTCGCTCAAGGACGAGACGCTGGGCGTGATGCTGCTGAGATATGAACGCGGCAACGGCGGCGAGGACTTTCTCAGCCTGCGAACGTCGCTCGCGCTGCACGCGACGCCGCTTCTGCGCGAGGGCGAGGAGAACATCGCGCAGGCGTGGTCGGCAGAGCTTGAGCAAAAGCCCGATGACAGCGCGGACGAAACGGGCGACGCGCAGGACAGCGAGGGCACGGTGCTCACGCAGGAGGAGACGCCGGACGAGATCGCCGTGACGGAAAACGGCTCGCCCGCCCGCACGCTCAAGGCGTCCGACCCCTCGGGCTATACGGTATTCGGCAATGTGTACATCAACAACGGCTCGGATGCCGCGCTCGACGCCTCGATGCTTGCAGGCGATTATGCAGCAAAGCTTGGTGCGGAGGGGCCGCAGGTGCTCATCATCCACACCCACGGCTCGGAGAGCTACACCATGCCGCCGGGGCAGGAATACGACGTGTCCGACACGTTCCGCACGCTGGACACGAACTGCAACATGATCCGCATCGGCGACGAAATGGCGCAGGTGCTGACCGACGCGGGCATCAGCGTCGTGCACGACCGCTCGCTCTACGACTATCCGAGCTATTCGGGCGCGTACAACCGCTCGCTCGCGTCGATCGAAAGCTATCTGCAAAAGTACCCCTCGATCTCGTTCGTGCTCGATGTGCACCGCGACGCGGTGCAGGACGCGAACGGCCAGCAGTTCAAGCTGCTGTGCGGCGAAGATAAAAACGCCGCACAGCTCGAATTCGTCATCGGGTCGAACGGCGGAGGCCTGAGTCACGATCTCTGGCGCGAGAACTTAAAGCTCGCCTGCGCTGTGCAGGAAACGCTGTACAAAGACTATCCGACCCTCATGCGCCCCGTCACCGTACGCAACTCCCGCTACAACCAGCACATGACGACGGGCTCGCTCCTTGTTGAGGTCGGCACGGCGGGCAATTCGCTCGAAGAAGCCGTCAACGCCGCGCGGCTTTTTGCCGCGGGCTTTGCCAAAACGATACAAAACGGGACGTAACGGCGCTCCCGCCGCCAAAATAGACGGAAAGAGGCAAAAAAAGCACAAATTCTTGTCAAAGTTGCCGTGTTGCATTCTGCACAAAAATCCTGTTAAATGGAAGTTACCATTTCAATCGAAAAATTTCGTCAGAAATTATTTTTTCAGGAGGGGTAATTCCATGGAGCTTCTTCAGGAGCGCATCCGCCGCGAGGGCAGAGTCCTGCCCGGCAACATCGTCAAGGTCGACGGTTTCCTCAACCACCGCGTCGACACCCGTCTGCTCGAGGACATTGCGGACGAGTTCGCCAAGTATTTCGACACCAGCAAGATCACCGTCGTTCTGACGGCGGAGGCCAGCGGCATCGCGCTTGCGACCATCTGCGCGCAGAAGTACGGCGTCCCCATGCTCTTCGCCAAGAAGGCCAAGAGCGACAACATCGAAAGCGGCCTGTACCAGAGCGAGGTGTTCTCCTACACCTACAAGAAGAGAGTCACGCTGCTCGTCTCCCAGGAGTGGCTGAACGCGGACGACCACGTGCTCATCATCGACGACTTCATGGCCAACGGCTTCGCCGTGCAGGGCCTTGTCGATATCGTCAACGAGGCGGGCGCGAAGCTCGAAGGCATCGGCATCGCCGTGGAAAAGGGCTTCCAGGGCGGCGGTGACCGCTTCCGCGCGAGCGGTATCCCCTACAAGGCACTCGCCGTCATCGAAAAGGCGGACGAGAACGGATTTGTCTTCCGCGAGGAATAAGTTCTTCAAAAAAGAGAGGCTGGCCATTTGGCCAGCCTCTCTTTTTTGAGCAGGTTTGCACTGCGCTTCGTGCCTTGCCGCCCGTAGGGCGTCTGCGACACGCGCTCCATGAGAAGTGTTTTTTGGCACGCGCATGTCGCGCCAAAAAACGATTAAAATTTATTTCGCGTCTGCGGACGCGAAAGTCTGCGACGCTGGCGCCTGTTTTCTGCCCGCAAGGGCAGAAAATGCGGCGGGGACGCGATGGGAGATAGTGCGTGGATTTAGGGTGCGGGGGCCTGTTTGCCGCCGGAGACGGCAAATGCGGCACGGGAGGGATTTTGCCTGTTTGCCGCCGGAGGCGGCAAATGCGGCGGGAACAATTACAGTTAGTTGCCGTTCATTGCTTCTGTGGGAGCGTAGTAGTTTTCTGAGGCGATGATCGTGCCGTCGTTCAGGGTGACCATCATGCGGTCCATGTCTTTGTCGATGTCGATGCTTTTCACGTCGAGCTGTGAAAAGTTGCTCGCGTAGAAAAATGTGAGGATCGGATACTCGTTGTCCCCCCAGTTGATCTTGGCTTCGACGCCGTCTCTGCACGAGGGCTCGTAGCCGTCCATGGCAAAGGTCCCGACGAAGTCAGTGGAAGACCATGTTTTCCTGAGCGTGCCGGAAATGGTGATGGAGGAGGGCGCGTAAGTCGTACTGCTGTCCTCGTAGACCCTTGCGGGGACGGTCTTGTCGATGGTTTTTCGTGTCCCGCGGATGCCGAGCAGGACGATCGCGCAGAGGATGGCGAGCAGAAGAATGAGGGCCGTTTTTCTCTTTTTGCGGTTCATCGTGTGCATCTCCTTGTCCTGTTAAGTTTTGATGTAAAATTGCCCCTCAGAAAAGCGTGCAAACCCACGCGAGGGCGGCGGAGAGGGGGATGTAGAGCAGAAAGTGCGTAAGATGCGCTTTTTTGTTGTACCCGAACAGCTGCGGGGCGGCGATGCCCTTGACCTCGGGGTAAAAATGAGGAAAGAAGTTCGAATGGCACAGCAGCACCCAGTCGAAAAAGAGAATGTCGTAGGCCTCCATGACATAGAGGATCACGAGATACCGCGTGAAAAACGCACCGAAGGTGACACCGTTCCGAACGCCGTCCCACGCGGCGAGGACTGCCGCACCGAGAAACAGCAGCATCGCCAAGATGCCGAGGCACCAGCCGAGGATATGCGCGCCGCGGAAGCGCTCGGCTTTTCTCTCAGGAACGGCGGCGAAGACCTCACGCGGCGCGGAGGAGAAGAATTTCTTCTCCTGAATGAGCCCGATGCCGGCGTACAGCAGGAGAAAATATGCCGCCATGACGAGAAACGATGCAAGCAGGGTGATCTTCATTTCTGTTGATGCCTCTTTTGCTGTCGGTTTTTAATGCCTTACAGCCGGTAGAGCGCGGGCCGCCGGTCGTGGAAAACGGGGACGCGGGCGCGGAGGGGCGCGATGGAGGAAAGGTCCAAGTCAGCGGTGACGATCTCTTCTTCCCCGCCGCCTTGGGCTAAGACCGCGCCCAGCGGGTCGATGATGCGCGAAAAGCCGCCGTACAGCGTGCCGTCGCGCTCGCCGCAGGCGTTGCACGAGACGACAAAGAGCTGGTTTTCGATCGCGCGGGCGGCGGTGAGCGTCTCCCAGTGGTATTGGCGCGCCGCCGTCCACTGGGCGGGCAGGAACATGACCTGCGCTCCGCGCAGCGCCAGCGTGCGCCACAGCTCGGGAAAGCGCACCTCGTAGCAGATGAGAAGGCCGCAGCGCACGCTATCCAGCGTGAAGGTGACGAGGTGGTCGCCGGGGGTGTAGACCTTGTGCTCGCCCATCGGCGTGAAGGGATGGGTCTTGTCGTATTCGGCAATGCACGCGCCCGCGCGGTCAAAGACGCAGGCGGTGTTGTAGATTTTGCCGCCGCGTCTGTTCGATACGCTTCCCGCGACGATGTTGACGTTCAGCTCGCGCGCGAGCGGGGAAAAACGCGCGCGGACGGCCTTTGCGTCCTCATCGCTCGCCGCGGCAAGGTCGCCCGCGGGCATGAAGCCCGTGTTCCACGTCTCGGGCAGGACGACAACGTCGGGGCCGTTTTCCCCGACAGCGCGGCGCACGAGCGCCTCCGCGCGGTCAAAGTTCGCTTTGCTCTCCAGCGAGCGCATATTCATCTGGATCACGCTGACCTTCATGGTGGTGTCCTCCAAAATCGTTTTGATACGGTCATTATACGAAAAGAAAGCATGCATTGCAATGCACAACAAAAAGAGGACGGCAAATGCCGTCCTCTTTTTTGCTGAAAAAAGCCTCGCAGAGTTTTACCCGCAAGGGGTATGCGGCATCCGTAAAGCAGCAGAGTTGCTAACGGCTGCCCAAGCGCCGCGTATGGCAAAATAAGCCTCGCAGACTTTGCCGCCCGCAAAATAAGCGTCGCAGACTTTGCGCCGCGCACGGCGCAAATAAATTGAAATCGTTTTTTGGAACGACATGTGCGTGCCAAAAAACACTTTGCACGGAGCGAACGTGCGCGCCTTTGGCGCGTGCGCTGAGCGCAGTGAAATTCTGCTCAAAAAACTGACTTTGTCAGTTTTTTGAAGTGCGCAGCGCTCTGATTGCATTGAGAACCGCTAAGACCATCACGCCGACGTCGGCGAAGATGCCCATCCACATGTTGGCGATACCGATGGCGACGAGCAGCAGGCACGTCAGCTTCACGCCGAGCGAGAAGACGATGTTCTCGTACACGATGCGGATGCACTTGCGCGAGATCTGGATGCCCTTGGCGATCTTCATCGGATCGTCGTCCATCAGCACGACGTCCGCTGCCTCAATGGCGGCGTCGGAGCCCATCGCGCCCATCGCGATGCCGATATCCGCGCGGGAGAGCACGGGCGCGTCGTTGATGCCGTCGCCGACGAAGGCGAGGCAGTCATCCTTGCCCTTTTCACCCAGCAGGCGCTCGAGGCGCGCGACCTTGTCGCCCGGGAGCAGCTCTGCGTGCACTTCGTCGACGCCGAGCTCCTGCGCCACATGGTCAGCGACCTTCTTGATGTCGCCCGTGAGCATGACGGTCTTCTGCACGCCCGCGCGCTTGAGGGCCGCGATGGCATCGCGCGCGTCGCTCTTTACCACGTCGGAGATCACGATATGGCCGGCGTACTCGCCGTCGACCGCCATGTGGACGATCGTGCCGACGCTGCGGCACTCCTGCCACTTGACGCCGAGCTCATCCATGAGCTTGCCGTTGCCCGCGGCCACACTGTGGCCGTCCACGGCCGCGACCACGCCGCGGCCGCTGCGCTCTTCGATGTCCGTCACGCGGGAGCGGTCGAGCTCCACGCCGCAGGCCTTCTGTAAGCTCTTGCTGATGGGGTGCGAGGATGCGCACTCGGCGAGTGCCGCGTATTCAAGCAGCTTGCGGTCCTCCATCGGGCTGTGGTGCACGCCCGTGACCTCGAACACACCCTGCGTGAGCGTGCCGGTCTTGTCGAAGACGACGATCTTGGTCTTGGACAGCGCCTCCAAGTAGTTCGAGCCCTTGATGAGAATGCCCTCGTGTCCTGCGCCGCCGAGGCCCGCGAAGAAGCTGAGCGGGATGCTGATGACCAGCGCGCAGGGACACGAAATGACAAGGAACGTGAGCGCGCGGTAGACCCACACACCCCAGGAGGCGGCGTTGCCCATCAAAAGATTGATGACCGGGGGCAAAATGGCCAGCGCCAGCGCGCTGTAGCACACGGCGGGAGTATAGACGCGGGCAAACCGGGAGATGAACGCCTCGGAGCGGGATTTGTGCGAGCTGGAGTTTTCCATCAGCTCCAAAATCTTGGACACCGTAGACTCGCCGAAGGCCTTCGTTGTCCTGACCTTCAGAACGCCCGTCATGTTGATGCAGCCGCTGATGACCTCGTCGCCGGTCATCACGTCGCGCGGGAGGCTCTCGCCCGTCAGCGCCGCGGTGTTGAGCGTGGACGCGCCCTCGACGATCTCACCGTCGATAGGAATTTTCTCGCCCGGCTGGACGGTGATGACCGTGCCGACGGCCACGTCGTCGGGATCGACCTGTTCGAGCTTGCCGTCGTGCTCGATGTTCGCGTAGTCGGGACGGATGTCCATCAGCGCCGTGATGTTGCGGCGGGACTTGCCGACGGCGTAGCTCTGGAACAGCTCGCCGATCTGGTAGAAGAGCATAACGGCCACGGCCTCGGCATAGTCGCCGCTCTTTTCATAGATGGCGAGCGCGATGGCGCCGATCGTGGCGACCGCCATCAGGAAGTTTTCGTCGAACACCTGATGGTTGCAGATGCCCTTCCATGCCTTGCGCAGAATGTCGTAGCCGATGGTGACATAGGCGGCGAAGTAGAGCGCGGTGGAGACGAGCGTCGGCATGGGAATGAATTTCGCGGCGAGGAACAGCACCGCCGCGATCAGGATGCGGCAAAGCATCTTTTTTTGCTTTTTCGTCATAAAGATGACCTCCTTGAAGGGGGAGAATTTGAATTTTGCCTAAGAACGCGCCCCGGCGCGTTCGTCCGGGGCGTGGGAGGGAGAAGATCTCTTACAGATAGATCTCGCAGTCGTCCTCGACCTTCTTGCAATTCTTGAGGACGGCCTTCATCACGGCCTTGGGGTCCTGACCCTCGACGAACTCGACGGTCATCTTCTGGGTCATGAAGTTCACGACGGCGTCGGCAACGCCCTCGGTCTTCTTGGTGGCTTCTTCCATGAGGTTGGCGCAGTTGGCGCAGTCGACTTCGATCTGATAGGTCTTTTTCATGGTATGTTTCTCCTTTTCGGCACAAAATATTTAACGATTAAGTGCTTGTTTAATCTTGATGACCGTACTATAATGTCCGCAAAGGCAAAAGTCAAGGGCTGCACGCATGTCTCTTCCGTTCGGGCGAAACAAACTTCCAAACGGGATACGGACGCGCCCGCAGGCCCCAAAAAGAAAGGCGGAACAACGATGAGCGAAGTGCATTTACCCCACCAGCACAGCGACGAGGGCACGATGCGGGAGCTGCAGGAATCGGTGGAGACGATCGGCAGCTTCCAGACCGTGGCGGACGTGTTCAAGCAGCTCTCCGACAGCAGCCGCGTGCGCATTTTCTGGCTGCTGTGCCACTGCGAGGAGTGCGTCATCGACCTCTCCGCGATGGTCGGCATGAGCTCGCCCGCGGTGTCGCACCATTTGAGGCAGCTGCGTGAGAGCGGACTTCTCGTCTCGCGCCGCGTGGGGAAAGAGGTCTACTACCGCGCGTCGGACAGCGAGCAGGCGCAGCTGCTGCACCGCATGATCGAGCGCACGATGGAGATTTCCTGTCCCGAGGAGGAGAGCAAGGCCGCCACCGGCGCGCCGCATCTGCCCCCGCTCGATGCCGAGGTGTACGAGGGCGGCGGCACGAGTGAGCAGATCGAGACCATCCGTGCCGTGCACGACTACCTGACGCAGCACCTTTCAAGCCGCGTGACGATCGACGAGCTGTCGCGCATGTTTTTGATGAACCCCTCGACGATGAAGGCGCTCTTCAAGTCCGTCTACGGCAGCTCGCTCGCCTCGCACATCCGTGAGCACCGCATGCAGCACGCGGCAAAGCTGCTGCTCGAGGGCGACGAGAACGTCGCGCAGGTCGCGCGCGCCGTCGGCTACGAGAGCCAGAGCAAGTTTTCCACCGAATTCCACAAGGCCTTCGGCGTCCTGCCGACGGAGTACCGGAAATCACAGAAAAAGTGAGTTAGAGGAGGTCGAACGTCCCCTCTTTCCACGGAGTTTCGCGGAAGCCGATGCGCCAGCCGACGTGGTCGACCGCCGCAAAGTGCAGCGACGAGCACGCAGTGTGAAGCTTCCCCTGCGCCGCTTCGCCCACAACGATGGCGACCGGCCCGTCCGCGCCGCCGATGATGCCGAAGCAGAAGTCGTTCTGCGCCTCGGGCGCAAAGGAAGCGGTCTCACGTCTGACCTGACGCGGGCGGTCGCTCTCGGCGCAGTCCTCGACGAAGATCGAGTGTTCCGACGGCTCGGGCGTGAGCGTAAAGCTGATGGCCGTGAAGTGCGTCGGATAGTCGAACCGCGGGTCGAGATTCATCCGCTCGCGCGGCAGTTCCTGCGGCTCGACCTCCTGCACGGCGAGCGTATACTCTGTGCCGCGGTAGGAGAAGGCAAACGTATCGCCCGCCTTGTCCGCGCGAAAGCGCGGGCCGAGGACGCGCACCTCGTCCGCCGTCATCGTGACGGCGAGTGATTTGAGCTTTGGCGCGCGCTTCGTGACAAACGGGAACGCCGCGCGGCGGATGCTCCAGCCATACGCGCGGTCAAGGCCGTAGTGCGCCATGGCGGGCTCTGCGTCGGCGCAGAAGCCGGGCTGCTCCGGCAGGAAGATGACGCCGCAGCCGTGGCTCGTGCGGAGCTTCGCACCGTTCAAGGCGAGGCTGGGGGTAAAACCGAGGCTGAGCGGGTGCTCGCGCTCCATCTGTTCGCGTTCGTCGCGCGAGAAGTCGATGGACTCGTCGCTTTCGGGATCGATCCCCCACTTTTCCATAAAGCCGCGCAGCGCGGAAGCCTCCGTGCGCATACAAAAATCAACGACAATGCCCTTTGAACAAACGTAAACCGACGGCACGAACCAGTCGCGCCCCGCCCACGAAAACCACTTTTGTACGCTCATCTCCCTGCCCGCGCGCTCGCGCCCGTGGTGGCCCCAAAAGCTGCTGTCAAAATAGACCTTCCAGTCCTCTTTCCGTTCGGGCGCGTCGCCGTTCATTTCGGGGTCATAAAAGTCCTCGGTGAATTTGAGCTTGCTGAGATCGAACTCCGCTTGCAGCTCGCGCAGGTATTGCCACGGCCGCTCCATCGGCGTGAGGGAAAAGACTGTGGAAATCTGCGAGAGCACCGCCTTCTGCTCGTCCGTCGGCGGATTCTCGGCAAGGAAGGCGTCGAATTGCGCCTCGTCCCACTGCCACGCCTGCTCAAGCGCCGCGCTGTCGCCGGTCGCGAGCAGCAGGCGCAGAAAATCGCTGAAATCGCGCGCGATGACGTGCACGCAGTCCTTGCCACCGTTCATCGGGCTCACGGCGAAGACCGTTTCGCCAAAACCGCGGACAAAGCAGAAGTGGATACCGTCCACGCCCGCCCAGCCGAAGATAGAAGCGCCCTTGGGCGTGCAGAAATAGGGATCGTTGTCCTCCCGCCGCATCACGCTGAGAGACGATAAGTCAAGATGCTTGCGCAGAAATTTTTGATAAAACGCCGCCATGGAAAGCCCTCCTTTGGAGTTCAGGTTTTCCATAGCATACCACACGGGTGCGGAAAAGTCACCGGAATTGTAAAAGCTGTGGATTTTTCGCGCCGGAAGCCGCGCCGCGGCCTTGCCACGCTCTCGCGAACATGATATACTATATTGCTAAACTATCGAGATTCGGGAGGAAACATCCCTTGGAACGCAAAGAAGTCATCGTCAGCGAGCAGGAGCTCGCGCGTCAGAAGGAATTTACGCGCAAGATGCGCGAGATGAACGACCGCCGCACCCGCACGCCGCTCGCGCTGGTCGACACGTTCGGCTGCCAGCAGAACGTGGCAGACGGCGAGGTGCTCATGGGCATGCTGCGCGAGATGGGCTACGAGCTCACGCGCGACGAAAATCAGGCCGACGTCATCCTGCTCAACACCTGCGCCATCCGCGAGCACGCGGAAAAGCGCGTTTACGGCCACTTGGGCCGCCTCAGCCACACGAAGGCCGCCAAGCCGGACCAGATCATCTGCCTCTGCGGCTGCATGGCGCAGCAGAAGGTCGTGGCCGACAAGGTAAAAAATTCCTACCATCACGTCGACCTTGTGCTCGGCCCCCAGGCCGAGTGGCGCCTCCCCGAGCTGCTGCACGAGGTGTACACGAAGAATAAGCGCGTTTTCTCCATCGAGAACGAGCATGGCCGCATCGCCGAGGACCTTCCCATCGTGCGCGAGGGCGGCGTGCGCGCGTGGGTGAGCATCATGTACGGGTGCAATAACTTCTGCTCGTACTGCATCGTGCCCTACGTCCGCGGCCGCGAGCGCAGCCGCGAGCCGGAGAAGATCATCGAGGAATGCCGCGGCCTCATCGCCGAGGGCTACAAGGAGATCACCCTCCTCGGCCAGAACGTGAACAGCTACGGCAAGGACTTGGGCACCGATTACGACTTTGCAGACCTGCTCGCCGCCATCAACGCCATTCCCGGCGACTATTGGCTCCGCTTTATGTCGAGCCAGCCGAAGGACGCGACCAACAAACTTTTCGACACGATGGCACGCTGCGAGCACGTTGCAAAGCAGCTCCACCTCCCCGTCCAGTCCGGGTGCGACCGCGTTCTGAAAGCGATGAACCGCCCCTATACGCGCGCAAAGTACGAGGAAATGATCGCCTACGCGCGAAGCGTCATGCCAAGCATGGTGCTCACGAGCGACGTCATCATCGGCTTCCCGGGAGAGACCGAGGACGAAGCGATGCAGACTGTCGATCTTGTAGAAAAGACGCAGTTCGACGCGCTCTTCACCTTTATTTTCTCCCCGCGTCCCGGCACGCCGGCGGCAAAGATGCCGGATCCCGTTTCCCGCGAGGAAAAGCAGGTCTGGTTTGAAAAGCTCGTCGACGCGCAGAACGCCATCAGCGCAAAAAAGCACGCAGCCTACATCGGCAGGACGGTGAAAGTCCTTGTCGACGGCGAGAGCGACGATCCCGAATTTCCCCTCGCCGCGCGCACGGAGGGCAACCGCCTCGTGCGCATGAAGGGCGACAAGGCCCTCATTGGCACCTTTGCCAAAGCGAAGATCACCGACAGCAACACCTGGGCGCTCTACGGCGAAGCGGTAGAGGAATAAAGAAAAGGGGGCTTTTTGATGAAAGTCGTCATTTTGATGGAAAACAGCACGTGCAGAGACACCGTCGCCTGCGCGCACGGCCTGTCGATGTATATTGAGACCGACAAGCACAAAATTCTTTTCGACATGGGCCCCGACGCGCAGTTTATCGACAATGCCAAGGCGCTCGGCGTCGATTTGACGCAGGTCGACATCGCCTTTTTGTCCCACGCGCACAACGACCACTGCGGCGGCCTCGAAGCGTTCTTGAAGCTGAACGACCGCGCCAAGGTCTATATGCAGAAGGCCGTCTGGGGCCAGTACTACGTCGTCACGCCCAGCAAGTGCGCCTACATCGGCATGGACGCGGTGCTCAAGAATTACGAGGACCGCTTCGTTCTCTGCGATGGCGTGCAGAAGCTTGACGAAGAACTGACGGTTTTCTCCGCCGTTCCGGGCCGCGAGCTGTGGAGCGGCGCGAACGACACGCTGCGCGAGAAGATCGGTGAGGACTATCCGCGCGACACGTTCCGCCACGAGCAGGATCTATTGGTCACGGAAAACGGCAAGACCGCGCTGTTCGCGGGCTGCGCGCACTGCGGCATCGTGAATATCCTGAAAAGCGCCGAGGACGTGCTCGGCAGAGCGCCCGACGCGGTGTTTGCGGGCTTCCACCTCTATAACCCCTCGCTCGGCAAGAGCGAGCCGGACGAGCTGGTCGACGCCGTGGGCGAAAAGCTGCGCGGCGACAAGGTCGCGCACTACTTCACGGGCCACTGCACGGGCAAGGAAGCCTATGAAAGATTGAAACGTAAGCTCGGCGACCGCCTCGGCGAAATGCCCGCGGGCTCCGACTTTACCGTGTAAATTTTAGATTTTAGAGAGAAAGAAAGCGAGGACGAATCATGGCCGAGATCACGCCGATGATGAAGCAGTATTTGGAGATCAAGGAACAGAATAAGGATTCGATCCTCTTTTTCCGCTTGGGCGACTTCTACGAGATGTTCAACGAGGATGCTCAGCTCGCCTCGCGCGAGCTCGATTTGACGCTGACGACCCGCGACCGCGGCAAGGCGGCGGAGGATCAGACACCGATGTGCGGCATTCCCTATCATTCGAGCGACGCCTACATCGCGCGCCTGATCGCCAAGGGCTACAAGGTCGCCATCTGCGAGCAGACCGAGGACCCTGCGCTCGCCAAGGGCCTTGTCAAGCGCGATATCATCCGCGTCATCACGCCCGGCACGGTCATCGACAGCGCATGCCTCGACGACCGGCGCGGCAACTTCCTCTGTGGCATCTTTTTGGACGGGCAGAACGCCGGCGCGGCCTTCTGCGACATGACGACCGGCCACACGCACGTGACTGCCTTTTCGGGCGACGACCGCGCAGAGCACCTGTATAACGAGTTATCCCGTTTCTCCCCCGCCGAGGCGGTGCTGAGCGCGGGTGCTTACGACAACGGTGAGCTGGTCGAATACCTTCGCGATAAGCTGTCCTGCGCGGTCGAGCGCGGCGAGAACCGCTTTGAGCTCAAAGCGTGCGAGAAAGCCATCCGCGCGCAGTTTGGCGAGGAGCGCTTTGCAAGCCTTCCGCGCAACAACCCCGCCGCGGCGCTGGCGCTGGGCGCGCTGCTCTCGTATCTGCACGAGACGCAGAAGACCGATCTTTCCTACATCAAGGATTTAGAATACTACGAGCAGGGCCGCTTCATGGAGCTTGACCTCTCCGCGCGGCGCAATCTGGAGCTGACCGAGACCATCCGCGCCAAGGAAAAGCGCGGCAGCCTCCTCTGGGTGCTCGATAAGACGAAGACCGCCATGGGCGCGCGCAATCTGCGCGCGTGGCTGACGCGCCCGCTGCGCGATGTTGCGGCCATCGAGCGCCGCCTCGGCGCGGTCGAGGCGCTGACGAAGAACACCGTCGCGCGCGAAGAGCTGATTCTATCGCTCTCTGGCATCAGCGACATGGAGCGCCTCATCGGCCGCATCGCCTACGGCACGGCGGGCGGGCGCGACTTTGCGTCGCTGCGCAACTCCATCGAGCGCATCACGGAGGTCAAAGCCCAGCTTACGGCGTTCACGACGGGCAGGCTGCATGAGTTAGACAACGAGCTCGACACGCTCACCGACGTGGCGCAGAGCATCCGCGACACGCTCATCGACGAGCCGCCGTTTTCCGTGCGTGAGGGCGGCTTCATCCGCAAGGGCTACAATGCCGAAGTCGACCGCCTGCACGAGATTTTGTCGGGCGGCAAGGGGCTTCTCGCCGACATCGAGACGCGCGAGAAGGAAAAGACCGGCATCCGCACGCTGAAGATCGGCTACAACAAGGTCTTCGGCTACTATATCGAGGTCTCGAATTCGTTCAAGGACCTCGTCCCCGACACTTACATCCGCAAGCAGACGCTCGTGAACGGCGAGCGCTACATCACCGAGGAACTTAAAAACCTTGAGCAGGAGATTCTGACCGCGGGCGACCGCGACAAGGCGCTCGAATTTGAAATTTTCACCGCCCTGCGCGAATCCGTCACCGCCGAGAGCGTGCGCATCCAGCGCGCGGCGGGGCTCATCGCCGAGCTCGACACGCTCTGCTCGCTCGCGTCCGTCGCGGTGAACAACAACTATTGCCGTCCGAGCGTGGACGACAGCGGCGTCATCGAAATTCACGACGGCCGCCACCCCGTCGTCGAGCGCGTGCTCAAGGACGCGCTCTTCGTCCCGAACGACACCTATATGGGCGAGCGCGAGGACCGCGCCGCCATCATCACCGGCCCCAACATGGCCGGTAAGTCGACCTACATGCGTCAGGTCGCGCTCATCACGCTCATGGCGCAGATCGGCTCGTTCGTGCCCGCCAAGAGCGCGCGCATCGGCGTGGTCGACCGCATCTTCACGCGCATCGGCGCGAGCGACGACTTAGCCGGCGGCCAGTCGACCTTCATGGTCGAGATGACCGAGGTGAGCGAGATTTTGCATCAGGCGACGCCACGCTCGCTGCTCATTCTCGACGAGATCGGCCGCGGCACGTCGACGTTCGACGGCATGAGCATCGCCCGCGCAGTGCTCGAATTCTGCGCCGACCCGAAACGCTTAGGTGCCAAGACGCTGTTCGCCACGCACTATCACGAGCTCACGGAGCTTGAGGGCGTGCTCCCCGGCGTAAAGAATTACAGCATTTCCATCAAAAAGCGCGGCGACGAGCTCATCTTTCTGCGCAAGATCGTCCCCGGCGGCGCCGACCGCAGCTACGGCATCGAGGTCGCAAAGTTAGCGGGCCTTCCGAATGAGGTCGTCAAGCGCGCGAACGTCATCCTAAAAGAGCTTGAGCAGGGCGGCGCGTATCAGGCAAAGCCGCGCGAGGAGACCGAGCAGGTCAGTCTCGACGCGATCGGCGAGGCTGAGGTGCTCGCGGCCATCCGCCGCGCCCAGCCGGACACGATGTCCCCCATCGAGGCGATGCAGCTCCTCTACGAGCTCAAGCAGAAGCTCTCGTAATTTCCCCGGAAAAGAGGTCTCCCCATGGCAAAAAAGAAAACCGCCTCCGGCGGCATGAACCGCACCGAGCGCGTCGCCGGAACGATCTTCTTCCTCGTCTATCTTCTGGTGATGCCGCTTTTGGCAACAAGAATATTCGACCTTCTGGAGGTCGTGCTCGACACCACCATCAACGATTCCCTGCGCAATGTGCTCTATTACTACACGCTCTTCGCCGTCACGGTGCTGCTGTTCCACTCGTATCTGGCGCACACATCGGGCCGGTTTTTAGACAACCTGAACCGCGCGCTTTCGACGATGCTGCTGGGACTTCTCGTCTTCTACGGCGCGAACGAGCTAATATTCCGCGTGTGCAACGTGCTTTTTAACAGCCGCACGAACTTAAACGACATGACCATCGCCGCACAGGTGGCCTCCGCCCCGCGCATGACGGCGCTGATCGTCGTGCTGCTCGCGCCGTTTGTGGAGGAGGTGCTCTTCCGCGGCCTCGTGTTCGGGTGTCTCAAAGAAAAGAGCAGAATATTCGCCTATATCCTCTCCTGCGCGCTGTTCGCGTTTTTACACGTGTGGACGGCGGCGGTGTCCAACTGGGACTTAGGCTATCTCATTTTGATGCTGCAATACCTTGTGCCCGGCCTTGTGTTTGCCTGGGCGTATGAGCATTCGGGCACGCTGTGGACGTCGATCCTGCTCCACATGCTCGTCAATGCCCTTTCCCTTTTCACCATCGCTTCCTAAAAGGAGGAAATCAATGCCCCATATTCAGCAATTATCGCCGCATGTCGCCGACCTCATCGCCGCGGGCGAGGTGGTCGAGCGCCCTGCGAGCGTTGTCAAGGAGCTGCTGGAAAACGCCATCGACGCCGGCGCGCAGAGCGTGACGGTGGAGATGAAAAACGGCGGCATGACCTATCTTCGCGTCAGCGACGACGGCTGCGGCATCGCGCCAAGCGAGCTGCCGACGGCTTTTCTGCGCCACGCGACGAGCAAGCTGCGCACGGCGGAGGATTTGGCTGCCATCGGCACGCTGGGCTTCCGCGGCGAGGCGCTCGCGGCGATCTCTTCCGTTTCTCGGCTCGACATTTTCTCGCGCGAGCGCGGCGCGCTCAGCGGAGCAAAGCTCCATCTGGAGGGCGGCGTCCCCGGCACGGTCGAGGACGCGGGCTGCCCCGAGGGGACGAGCATCATCGTGCGCGACCTCTTCTACAACACGCCCGCGCGCTTAAAGTTTATGAAGCGCGACAGCGCGGAGGCCACGGCCATCGCGGGCCTTGTCGGCCATCTTGCGCTCTCGCATCCGGAGGTGTCGTTCAAGCTCATCAAGGACGGCACGCAGACGCTTTTGACCCCCGGCGACGGCGCGCTGCGCTCCGCCATTTACGCCTCTCTCGGGCGTGAGTTCACGCTCTCGCTCCTTGAGGTCAAGGGCGCGGACGGCGACATGGGCGTCACGGGCTTTGTGACCTCGCCCATCGCCTCGCGCGGCACGCGCGGCATGCAGACGTTTTTCGTCAACGGGCGGCTCGTCAAATCCCAGCTTCTCACCGCCGCGCTCGAAGAAGCGTACTCCAACCGCATGATGAAGGGCAAGTTCCCCGGCTGCGTGCTGCTCGTCGAGCTGCCGCGCGACATGGTGGATGTGAACGTCCACCCTGCCAAGACCATCGTGAAGTTCGTGGGCGAAAAGCGCGTGTTTGATCTCGTTTACCACGCGGTCATGGCCGCGCTCGACAAGCGCGAGGAGGCCGAGCGCCCCCAGCCGAAGCCCGCGTCTCAAGTACAGAATCCGCGCGGCGATTTCTTCGCCAACATGACCTCGCAGCAGTACCGCGAGAGCAGGAAGACGGCGGAAAAGCCCGCCTATACACCTGCCGGTGCGCGTCCCGTGTCCGCGCCGCAGAGCGCGCCGGTGAAGCCCGCGCCCGCCCCGCAGTGGCAGACGAGAGTGCCCGCCATCGACACGCAGAGCGGCGGCAAAGCGGCGCTTTCCGACTATGTGCGCCATGAAACGCCCGCGTCCGCGCCAGTACTGTCAGCACAGCAGTCACAGCCTGTGGAAAAGTCTGTCCATTCTGTGGAAAACCATGACGACGAGGTCGTCACGCTGCCGATGCCCGAGGAAAACGCCCGCCCCGTCGTGACTGGCCCGATCATCGGACCGGCGGCGGAGACTGCGGCAGAGCCCGAGCCGGAAGCGCCCGCCGTCCCCGTGTTTGCCCCTGCGAAGCAGGAAGAGCCCGAGATCGAGCAGACGACGTTCGTTCCCCCGTCCGCCGCGCCGTGGCGCATCGCGGGCGAGGTGCTCGACACCTACATCGTCTGCGAGGACGAGGATAAAAACGTCTGGCTCATCGACAAGCACGCCGCGCACGAGCGCGTGAATTTCGACCGCATGAAGGCCAACCAGGAGCCACTGATGTGTCAGGCCCTGCTCGCTCCCCTCGTGGCGGAGTTCGCCGCCGAGGAGTACAGCGCGCTTGCGGCGAATTTGGAGCTTTTGCGCGAATTCGGCTTTGAGTGCGAGGAGTTCGGCGGCGGGAGCCTGATCCTGCGCGCCATCCCCGCCGATATCGACAGCGGCGACGCCATCCCCGCGCTCGAAGAGCTTGCCGACAAGCTCGTCACCGCCCACACCGCCGACCCCGCCGCCGCGCGCGACGCGCTGCTGCACACGATGGCCTGCAAGGCGGCCATCAAGGGTGGATGGAAGAGCGATTTAAGCGAGCTGCGCGTGCTCGTCGACAAGGTGCAGAGCGGCGAGGTGCAGTTCTGCCCGCACGGACGGCCCGTGAAAGCCAAGCTCACGAAGTACGAGCTCGAAAAAATGTTCAAGCGCGCGTGAGCGCAGGAGGGAGAAGATGAAACTCGTATGCGTCGTCGGCCCGACGGGCTGCGGCAAAACGTGGCTCGGCGTCGAGCTTGCGAAAATGCTCGGCGGCGAGGTCGTCTCCTGCGACTCGATGCAGATCTACCGCGGCATGGCCATCGGTACCGCCGCGCCGACGGCGGAGGAGATGCAGGGCATTCCGCATCACATGGTCGGCGTCGCCGACCCGCGGGAAAACTACTCCGTTGCCCGCTATGCGGACGACGCGGCGAAGTGCGTCGACGATATCCTCTCGCGCGGGAAGCAGCCCGTCATCGTCGGCGGCACGGGGCTTTACCTCAATGCCCTGCTCGCCGGTCACGGCTTCGCCGGCGGTGACAAGGACGGCAGATACCGCGCGGAGTTGGAATCCCGCTGGGACAAGGAGGGCGGCGAGGCGATGTTCGCCGAGCTCCGACGCATCGACCCCGAGACCGCCGGAAATCTCCATTTGAACGACAAAAAGCGCATCCTCCGCGCGCTCGAGGTCTACTACGAGACCGGCAAGACCATGGCACAGCACAACGCGGAGACGAAACTCATCCCTCCGCGCTACGATTCCGTGCGCATCGGCCTTGCCTATGAGGATCGGGACGACATGAAGCGCGCCATCGACCTCCGCGTCGACAAAATGGTCGAGGCGGGGCTTTTCGACGAGGTCAGAGCGCTGCTCGATTCCGGACTTCCCCGCGACGTGACGGCCATGCAGGCCATCGGGTATAAGGAGACGCTTGCCTACTTGGACGGCGAGGCCGCGCGCGAGGAGGCCATCGACGAGATCAAGCTCCGCTCCCGCCAGTATGCCAAGCGCCAGCTCACGTGGCTGCGGCGCGACCCCGGCATCCACTGGTTTTATTGGAAAAAAACGAGGATTCTCCCCGATTGCCTCGCTTTTTCGACAGAAATTCTCCATACCTATGGCGTATCCTGACTTTAACGCGGACAAGCCGTCCGCAAAAAAGAAAGGAAAGAAAAGCCATGAAAAAAATCGCAAACCTTCAGGACCTATTTCTCCTCTCTGCGCGCCGCAATCGCACGAGCGTGACGGTATTTCTCGTCAACGGCTTCCAGATGCGCGGCGTCATCACGGGCTTTGACAGCTTTGTCGTCATCTTGGAGAGCGACGGCAAGCAGCAGATGCTCTACAAGCACGCGATCTCAACGATCGTGCCCATCGCGGCCATCGACCTCAAAGGCGCGGAGGAAAGCGAGGAGTAAGCACGCCTGATCCGGGAGTGTGCCATGAAATCTACATCCGTTTCCACAAAGATCATCACGATCCTGCTCCTTTTGGCGGTCATCGGGTATTTCGCCGTGCAGGGCTACAACTACTTTGTCAGCCCCGAGACGACGACGCTCGTCTACCGCTATCACAGCGAGCGGTCCATTGCCCTGCGGGGCTACGTGGTGCGCGACGAGCAGGTCGTGGACTGCAATGAAACGCTCATCGAGCTCAAGCACGCCGAGGGCGAGCGCGTGGGCCAGGGCGACACCATCGCCTCCGTCTACCGCTCGGCCGACGCGCTGAATGCCACGCAGCAGCTCGAGACACTGCGCGCGCAGAAAGAGCAGCTTGAGTACGCCAAGAGCGCCTCGAGCGACGCGGCCACCGCGCTGCGTCTGGATACCGACATCCGCGAGCAGATCATCTCCGTGCGCGCGGCCTACGAGTCGGGCGCGTACAGCTCGCTCGACACGCTGATCCCCCAGCTCAAAACGACGGTCTTGAAGCGCGAATACGCCTATAACGGCAGCGATGACTTAACGGCGAAGCTCGACGAGCTGAACGCGCAGATCACCGCGCTCTCGGGCGCGGCGAGCGGCGGCACGACGCGCATCACAGCGCCCGTGTCGGGGACTTACAGCGCCGTGGCCGACGGGTACGAGAGCGTGCTGACACCGGAGGTCCTTGAGACGATGACGCCCTCGCAGCTTTCGTCCGCCGCGCCGCAGAGCGTTTCGACCACGGTGGGCAAGCTCATTCAGGGCAGCGCGTGGTACTTCGCCGCGAACGTGAACGAGGAGAACGCCGCGTCCCTGAAGGAGAACAGCAGGCTGACGCTCCGCATGGCGTCGGGCGTCGGCTTTGACCTGCCCGTCACGCTCACGCGCATCAGCGCCGCGGAGAACGGCAAATGCCTGATCGTGCTCAAGAGCACGCGGTACTTATCCTACATGACGCTGCTGCGCGAGCAGAATGCCGAGCTCATCATCAGCGCATACGACGGCCTGCGCGTGCCGAAAAACGCGCTGCGCGTGGATGAAAACGGCGTGTCAGGCGTTTACTGCCTCGTCGGGCGCGTGGCGTACTTCAAGCCTGTGAGCATCGTCTATCAGGGCAGCGACTACTGTCTGGTGGAGCCCGGCACGATCGAAGCCGCCACGGAGAGCCAAAAGTCCCTTTACACCCTGCGCCCGAACGATGAGGTCATCGTTTCGGCAGGGGAACTATATAACGGAAAGGTCGTAGATTAGAAATGAGCATTGCTGAAAACATCGCGCGCGTGCGCGCAAACATTGCCGCGGCCGCCAAAGAGGCGGGCCGCGACGTAAGCGAAATTACCCTCGTTGGCGCGAGCAAGATGAACGACGCGGACGCCTGCCGCGCCGCCATCGCCGCGGGCATCGACGTGCTGGGCGAGAACCGCGAGCAGGAGATGACGAAAAAGCTCGCCGAGCACGCCTATGACGGCGCGCCCCTGCACTTTATCGGCCACCTCCAGCGCAACAAGGTGAAAAATGTCGTTGGCAAGGTCGCGATGATCGAATCGGTCGGCTCGCTCGAGCTGCTCTCTGCCATCGACAAGCAGGCCGAGAAGCTGGGCATCGTGCAGGATATCCTGCTTGAGGTGAATATCGGCGGCGAGGAGGCCAAGAGCGGCTTTGCGCCCGAGAGCCTGGAGCAGGCGGCGGAAGAGGCCAAAAAGTGTGCAAATGTCCGCGTGCGCGGCCTCATGTGTATCCCGCCGGTCGCCGAGGGCGAGCACGGCAGCCTGCCCTACTTTGAAAAAGTTCATGCACTTTTTGTTGACATCAATGCCAAGTTGTATGATAATACACTTGATATACTGTCAATGGGCATGAGCGGAGACTACGAGGACGCGGTGCGCGCAGGCGCGACGATGGTGCGCGTCGGCACGGCGATCTTCGGCGCCCGCAATTATACGATTTGATCGAGGAGGTCTTGATACCATGGGTATTTTGGATGATCTGAAAAAGTGGGCTCACCCCTACGAGGATGAGGACGAGGAATATGAAGATGATTTCCCCGATCTGAGAGACCGCGGCGACACGGGCGCCTTTGCCGACCGCCGCAGCGCCGAGCGCAAGGCGGAGGATCGCCGCAACAAGGTCGTGAACATCAATGCGACCACGCAGCTCAAGGTCGTGCTCGTCAAGCCCGAGCGCTTTGAAAACGCGAGCGAGATCGCCGACCATCTGAAGGAAAAGCGCACGGTGGTCATCAACCTTGAGTCCACGAACAAGGACATTGCAAGAAGACTGATCGACTTCCTCTCCGGCGTGGCCTACGCGGGCGAGGGCAAGATCAAAAAGGTCGCGGCCAACACGTACATCATCACGCCCTATCATGTGGATATCATGGGCGATCTGATCGACGAGCTGGAAAATAACGGCCTCTACCTGTAAAGAAACGGAGAGTGGGATAGCATGCTGACACCGCAGGAAGTTTCCGGCCGCGCTTTCAGCAAAGCGGCCTTCGGCGGATATAATATGGCGATGGTCGACGAGTTTCTCGACGAGCTGACCGACGATTATACCTCGCTCTATAAAGAAAACGCCGCCCTCAAGGCCAAGCTCAAGGTGCTGGTCGACAAGGTGGAGGAGTACCGCGCGACGGAGGATTCCATGCGCGCCGCCCTCCTGACCGCCCAGCGCATGGCCAACACCATGGTCGAAGAGGCCGAGGAGAAGAAAAAGACCATGCTCGCCGGCGCGGAGGACGAAGCCCGCGCCAAGATCGGCGCGCTGCAGAGCGATGTCGAGCTTGAGCAGCGCCGCCTGAACGCGGCCAAGGCCGCGACGGCGGAATTTTTGCAGAAGACGCGCGAGCTTGCGCAGGCGCAGCTTGCGCTCATCGAGCGCGCGCCCGACCTGACGCCCGAGGAGATCGCGGGCGGCGAAAAGACCGAGCAGAAGACCGAGGCCGACGTGAACGCCATCGAGGAAAAGATCCTCGCGTCCTTCTGCCCCGCGGCGGAGGAGGCCGCGCCCGAAAAGACGCAGGAGACCGCTCCGGCAGAGGAGCAGAGCGCGCCGAAGGCTGAGGAGCCCAAGGCAGAGCCGCTCGAGCCGGACGACAGCCCGTTTGTGGAAACGGCCAGCCATGCCATCCGTCTGGATGACCTCAAGTTCGGCCGCAACTATCACGGAGAAGAGTAACAGCAAAAGGGCGGTTTTGGCCGGCTCCACAGAGGAGCCGGTTTCAGACCGCCCTTTTATTTTTTCTTTGGCCGCAGCGCGGTGAAAAGGAGACGACATGAACAAAAAGCCCATCATCGCCTTTCTCTACGACTTTGACAAGACCCTCTGCACGACCGACATGCAGGACTATACGTTCATCCCCTCGCTCGGCTACACGCCCGGCGAGTTCTGGAGCATCGCGAATTCCTTCGGCTTTGAGAACCGCATGGACGGCCTGCTCGCCTACATGTACACGATGATCGAGGAGTGCCGCAAAAAGGGCATCCGCCTGGACCGCGACTACCTCGTCTCCTGCGGGCATGCGATCGAGCTGTTCCCCGGCGTGCAGGACTGGTTCTCGCGCATCAACGCCTTCGGCGAAACGCTGGGCGTGGAGATCGAGCACTACGTGCTCTCCTCCGGCCTGCGCGAGATCATCGAGGGCAGCGGCGTGAGCCACGAATTTAAGGAAATTTACGCCTGTGAGTTTTTCTACAACGAAGAGGGCCTCGCCTCGTGGCCGAAGCTCGACGTCAACTTCACGAACAAGACCCAGTTTGTCTACCGCATCAACAAGGGTATTCTCGACGTTGCGAAGGACAAGGAGCTCAACGCTTCGATGCCCGACGACTCCAAGCGCATCCCGTTCACGAACATGATCTACATCGGCGACGGCCTTTCCGACGTGCCGTGCATGAAGATGATGCGCGCCTACGGCGGGCAGGCGGTGGCCGTGTATCAGGACAGCAACCGCGCGGGCGTGGAGGACCTGCTCGCCAAGGGGCGCGTGGACTTCATCTTCCCCGCGGACTACCGCGACGGGACGCTCTTTGACGAGACGATGAAAAATATCGTCCGCAAGATCGCCATCGCCGACGCGCTGGCCGAGGAAAACCAGCAGCAGCTCCGCTCGCTCGGCCGGAGCGAGGTGCCGCAGCAGGTGGGGCTGTTCTGATGGTCAATTTGCGCTGCCCCGTCTGCGCTGGGGCGCTTGAAAAACGCGCGGGGGCCTATCTCTGCCCGAAAAACCACAGCTTTGACATCGCCAAGAGCGGATACGTCAACCTCCTGCTCAACTCCTCGCAGGGCCACCACGGGGATGACAAGCTCATGGTACGCGCCCGCCGCGACTTTTTGGACAAGGGCTATTACGACCGCTTCATCGCCGCCGTTGCGGACGCCGCGGCGGAGTTCACGCCGCCGGAGGCGACGGTCCTCGACGCAGGCTGCGGCGAGGGAATTTATTCTCTTGCCGTTCTGCGCGCCATCGAAAAAGCGGGCAAGCACGGCGAGCTTTTAGGCGTCGACATCTCGAAGACCGCGCTCCAGTACGCATCGAAGCGCTCGCCGGACTTCACGCTCTGTGTCGCCTCGTGCGCGCACCTGCCGGTCGAAGACGGCAGCGTCGACGTGGTGCTCAATATCTTCTCCCCTTTCGTGCCGGAGGAATTTGCGCGCGTGCTGAAGCCGGGCGGCTATCTTCTGCGCGCCTATCCCCTGCGCGAGCATCTGTGGGAGCTCAAAGCGCTCATCTACGACACGCCGCGCGACAACCCGCCCACGCCGCTTACGACTGAGGGCTTCACGCTCGTCGAAACGCGCGAAGTGCGCGATATCATTCATTTATCCTGTAATGAGGATATTCTATCTTTGTTCCGCATGACACCATACTATTATAAAACTGGCGCTAAAGACCAGCAAAAGGCTGAGCAGGCTCAGGAGCTTAGTGTCAAACTGGCGTTTGGGCTGGCGATTTATCAAAAGGATTGATAATGTTCCCGCACCTGTGCGGGAGGGAGTTCCCTTCGCCGCACAGGGGAGCGAGCCAAGGGGGCCATTCTCTTTCACAAAAGAGAATGGCCCCCTTTAAATCCCCCAAGAGAAAGGTTTTTGATTGGCAGTCTCGGGCTCGAATGACTTTTGTGCCTCCGGAATGAGAGTGTCTGTGTGCGGCGTTGCCGCGTTAGCATTGCAAGACGATTTGGCCTACTCCTACTATCCGCTGCCGCTCTGCTGATCTTGTAGGAGTACAGCCTAATTCCCGTCTATTGCCAGTCCCTACAATGCGGCGAGCGCAGCATTGCCGCATTCGGCAAGCAGTCTGCCGCCGAGCAAACGTCACTCGCGCCTCACGATAGTAAGGCGCGGTTGCAAGTGGTAGCGAATAGTAGGGGTTCATGGCGAAGCCATGTACACCGCACTTACATTGCGCAGCGCGTGCAGCTCTTCAAGATCGAGACTGCCAATGTGCGGGGTCGAGGGGGAAGGCCCCTCGTTCTTTCTCTTGGGGGATTAAAAGGGGGATATTCTTTTTCTGAGAAAGAGAATATCCCCCTTTAACGCACTCCCGCACGGTGCGGGAGCCCCCCCGCCGCGCAGCGCGCGGCATTATAATCTTTTTCCATACATGAAAAGATCACATTTGAGCATGCCATTGTACAACTTACGTTTCTTATCGGCAAAGCGCCCGTAGCAGCGCTCAAAGTCAGGATGTGACGACAGCACATACACCCGCCAGGTGTCGGGTAATTTGTCCATCGCCTTGCCGAAGGCTTTATAGAGCTCGCCCGCCTCTTCGCGCTCAAGAAGCCGCTCGCCATACGGCGGGTTCGTCACGATGCGGCCATAGAGCCCGCCCCAATGGAAGCGCGTGGCGTCGTCGACCTCGAACTTGACGATGTCGTCGACCTCGGCGAGCTCGGCGTTGTGGCGCGAGAGCTCGACGGCGTCGGGGTCGATGTCGCCGCCCCAGATCTCGTACTTGCCGTGGAATTCCTTGTCCATGGCCTCGTCCGCCGCGTCGAGCCAGAGCATTTTATCGAGCGTGGCCCAGTGCTGGGCGGCAAAGCTGCGGTTGAGGCCCGGCGCACGGTTGCGCGCGATGAGCGCGGCTTCGATGGCGATGGTGCCGCTGCCGCAGAACGGGTCGCAGAACGGGTCGCGGCCATTGTAGTGCGAGAGCTTGACCATCGCGGCGGCGAGCGTTTCCTTGAGCGGGGCGGCCACGCCGTGGGCGCGGTAGCCGCGCTTGTAGAGTCCCTCGCCCGAGGTGTCGAGCCCGACGGTCACTTCGTCCTTCATGATGGAAAAGCGCACCTGATAGCGCCGCCCCGTTTCGGGGAACTGCGCGATGCCGTAGGCCGCGCTCAGGCGGTCGACGACCGCCTTTTTGACGATCGACTGGCAGGCGGGCACGGAGTGGAGCGTCGAGTTGATGGAATAGCCCACGACGGGGAACTCCCCCTCGCGGGGGATCCAGTCCTCCCAATGCACCGCGCGCACGCCCTGAAAGAGCGATTCAAAATCCGTCGCGCGGAACTTGTGCAGAACCAGAATGACGCGCGCACCGCAGCGCAGATTGATGTTGAGCCGCGCGATGTCGCGCGCTTCGCCGTGGCAGAGGACGCGGCCGTTCTCAACGCGCACGTCAGAAAGTCCCAGTTTTCTGATCTCATCGCCCACTAAGCTCTCAAGGCCCAAGAGGCAGGGAATGACAAATTCCAGCATAATAACGCTCCCGAAAAAATGATTTGACTTTAGTATAGCGGATGGGAACAAAAAAGGCAATCGCCGCGTCAAAATAAGCATGGTAAAGCGGTGGAGCGTGTGGTACAATAGGAAAAACAGCGCGGAAAGCGCGCTGTCACATGAATGTAACATCAAACTTGCGCGAAATTTTTCGAAAAAATACGGAATGCAACACTAAAGTTGCTGGAAATGGACGCGCGGTTTTGCTATCTTATCCTCAGACAGAGAAACGGAGGGAACGCAATGGCATTTGGCGAGCGGCTCCAGGAGGTCCGCAAACGCAGCGGACTGACGCAGGAGGAATTTGCCGAACAGCTTCAGGTCTCGCGCCAGTCGGTCTCGCGCTGGGAGTCGGGCCGCGGCTACCCTGAGATGGAGAAGATCATCTTCATCTGCAACCGCTACGGCGTAACGATGGACGGGCTGTTCAAAGAAGAAGTCCCCACTCCCGGCGAGCCGCCGGTCGAAGCCCCGCTGCTGTCCGCGCGCACGCTCGGCAGCGAGTTGTCGAACCTGTACGCGAATCTGTCGCCCTACAACAAAAGCATCGGGATCATGCTGCTGACCGTCATCGCGATGATCGGTCCGGCATACGTCTACTGTATGCGCAGTTTGAAAGGAGGAGCAGATGAAATGATGACCATTATCTGGATCGCCGCCATCATCATCTTCGGCATTGCCGAGGCGGCGACGGCGGGGCTGGTGTCGATCTGGTTCGTCGTGGGCGCGGTGGCCGCGCTGGTGGCGACGGAGCTGGGCGCGGCGCTGTGGCTGCAATTCGCGGTCTTCCTGGTCGTATCCATTCTGGCGCTCATCGCAACAAGGCCCCTTGCGCGCAAGATGCTGGATAAGACGATCGTGCCCACGAATGCCGACCGTGTGCTGCACCACGAGGCCAAGGTGACCGAAACGGTGGACAACGAGAACGCCACGGGCGCTGTGTACATCGACGGCAAGACATGGACGGCGCGCAGCGAAGACGGCAATATCATCCCTAAGGGGAAAATGGCAAGGATCGTTCGCATGGAGGGCGTCAAGCTCTACGTGCGCGAGAGTAAAGAACCCAGCGAGAGAAGAGAGTAACCCCAAACTACACAACATTTTAGGAGGAAAAGAACTATGGAATGGATCGGCTATATCGGTATCGGCATTTTAGTGCTGCTGGTGCTTCTGGTGCTCGTCACGAACATCCAGATTGTGCAGCAGTCGCGCGCCTACGTCGTTGAGCGCCTCGGCGCCTACAGCGCGACATGGGGCGTGGGCCTGCACTTCAAAATTCCGTTTTTCGAGCGCGTTGTGAAGAAGGTCAGCCTCAAAGAGCAGGTGGCCGACTTCGATCCCCAGCCCGTCATCACGAAGGATAACGTCACGATGCAGATCGACACGGTCATCTACTTCCAGATCACCGACCCCAAGCTCTACACCTATGGTGTCGAGCACCCGATGAACGCCATCGAGAACCTGACGGCGACGACGCTGCGTAACATCATCGGCGAGATGGAGCTCGACCAGTCGCTCACGAGCCGCGATGTCATCAACGCCAAGATGCGTTCTATCCTCGATGAGGCCACCGACCCGTGGGGCATCAAGGTCAACCGCGTGGAGCTCAAGAACATCCTGCCGCCGCGTGAGATCCAGAACGCGATGGAAAAGCAGATGAAGGCCGAGCGCGAACGCCGCGAGTCCATCTTGCAGGCCGAGGGCCAGAAGCAGTCCCAGATCCTCGTGGCCGAGGGCGAAAAGCAGTCCACCATCCTGCGCGCGGACGCCGAAAAGCAGGCGGCCATCCTCAAGGCCGAGGCCGAGCGTCAGGCCGCCATCCTCAAGGCCGAGGGTGAAGCGCAGGCCATCCTGAACGTGCAGCAGGCACTTGCCGACTCCATCAAGATGCTCAATGAGGCCAACCCCAACGAGCAGGTCATCAAGATCAAGGCGCTCGAATCGTTCGAAAAGGCCGCCGACGGTCAGGCGACGAAGATCATCGTCCCGAGCGAGATTCAGAGCCTCGCCGGTCTCGCCGCGAGCTTTAAGGGGCTGCTTGAAGACGAGAAGAAGTAATTTCAAAGAAGAGGCTCTGCCTCTTCTTTGAAAAGATTGCACTCCGCTTTGTGCCTTGCCGCCCTTGGCGGCTGCGACACGCGCGGAGCGAGAGGAGTAAATCGCCACGCGCCGGTCGCGGCGATTTACAACCTCAATTTTTTCCGCGTCTGCGGACGCGGAATTCTGCGAAGCATTTTGTCATAGTCAAAAAAGGAAGAGGTTCCCATCGGGAACCTCTTCCTTTTTTGATGTAAGGTGTTGCGAACTCAGCCCTCGGAATCCGTGCGGTTTCTCCAGGAGATCTCCTGCTCGAGCTCGTAGCGCAGCTTCTTGTTCTCCTCGACAAGCTCGTCGTAGTGCTCGCCCTGCACGTAATACTTGACGAACGTGAACGTTGCCTCGTCAAGCTCCTCTTCCGTGTAGGACGGGAGAAGCGAGCCGTTCTTGCGCTGAAGGCCGGAGATATTCACGACCACCAGGCGGCGGTGCTGCTCGGAGAGCTGGAAGAGCTGGAGCTTTGCGGGAATTTCAAGCCCTAAGTCATAGGTGCTGTTCACGCGCTCCATGATGTTGCGGTACTCAGGCTTGGCCGAGACGATGACACCATGCTGCATAAACAGTTTCTTGAGGTAGTCCACAGAAACGTCCTCGCGGGTGATCGTGCCCTTGCCGAGACCTGTGAGCATCGTGTTAGACAGATTCAGGCTGACGTAAACTTCTTCGCCGGTCTTGGGATAGCTCATAATTTGCCTCCATTAAAGTCTGCGCCGCAAGCGCGGCTGGGATTGATATGACATTTTTATGGTAGCATGGCGGAGCGGAAAATACAAGCGGCAGGTTGTATGAACTGTCGCTTACAAATTTGTCGGAATCGCCGCCGCGGCGGGATTTTCCTTGACAAGAGCGCGCGCCGCTGATACACTTTCCTTGTCTATTACGGGTGCGCACCTACCGGCAGTCAGGCGGAAGTCTGGCTGCCGTTTTGCATCCGGCATTTGAATAGGAGGGAATATTTATGGCTTACTTCTGGCCGCTCATTCTCGTTGTGGCGTCGAACAGCGTGTATCACATCTGCGCCAAATCGCTGCCCGAGAGCGTTGATCCGCTCGCGTCGCTCACGGTCACGTATCTGATCGGCTCAATCTTTTCGGGCATCCTGTATTTTGTGACGAACCGCGGCGGGGCGAACCTTCTGCACGAATACAGCCAGATGAACTGGGCGCCGTACCTGCTCGGTCTCGCGGTCGTCGGTTTGGAAGCTGGCAGCATGCACGCCTACAAGGCGGGCTGGCCGGTCAGCGCGTTTCAGGTGTCGTCTGCGGCGGCCATCGCGACGATTTTGGTGTTCATTGGGTATCTTGTCTACCACGAGGCCATCACGGTCAACAAGCTCGTGGGCCTTGCACTGTGCCTTGTCGGGCTGTTTTTCCTCAACAAATGAGTTGTGCCGCGGCTTTTGCCGTGGTATGATGGGGAAAACTTGTTTTAAAGAAGGAATTTTGATCTATGAAAGCTGCACGCGACTATCCGATCCTGACCGTCACCGCCAAGGGCACGCGCTGGCTCGAGAGCGGCCACCCCTGGGTGTACGACTCCGACGTCGCCCGCGAGCCGGACGAGAGCGAGTGCGAAAACGGTGCGCTCGTCGACGTGGTGTCGGAAAAGGGCAAATATCTCGGCACGGGCTTTTTGAGCAGACTCAGTAAGCTCCGCGTGCGCATTGTCTCGCGCAACGCGAACGACCGCTTTGATGAAAGCTTCTGGCGGCGGCGCGTGCGCTACGCCTGGGACTACCGCAAGGCGGTCATGGATGGGCAGACCGGCTGCTGCCGCCTGATCTTCGGCGAGGCGGACGCCTTCCCCGGCCTGACGGTCGACCGGTTTGAAAATCTTCTCGTCACGCAGACGCTCTCGCTCGGCATGGAAAAGATCAAGGACATGCTCTTCCCCCTCATTGTCGAGGTGCTGGAGCAGGACGGCGAGACGATCGACGGCCTTTTTGAGCGCAACGATGTCGTGCTTCGCGAAAAGGAGGGCTTGACGCAGAACAAGGGGTGGTTTCCTCTCCCCGGCAAAAAAACGCCCGAGAGCCCCATCACTGAAATTTGCGAGAACGGCGTTTTCTACCGTGTGGATGTCGAAAACGGGCAGAAGACGGGCTTTTTCCTCGACCAGAAGTTCAATCGCCTCGCCGTCGCGCACCTCGCGCACGGCAAGCGCGTGCTCGACTGCTTCACGCACACGGGCTCGTTCGCGCTCAACGCCGCCAAAGGCGGCGCAGAGCACGTGACGGCGGTGGATGTGTCCGAGAGCGCCATCGAAATGGCGCGCGCGAACGCGGCGCGCAACGGCCTTGAGGACAAAATGGACTTTCTCGCCGCCGACGTCTTCGACCTGCTCCCGCAGCTCGAGGCCGCGCACGAAAAGCCCTATGACTTCATCATCCTCGATCCCCCGGCGTTCACAAAGTCTCGCCGCACGGCGAACAACGCCGAAAAGGGGTACAAGGAGATCAACCTGCGCGCGATGCGCCTGCTGCCGCGCGGCGGCTACCTTGCGACCGCGTCGTGCAGCCACTTCATGCCCGCCGAACGCTTTGAGCGGATGCTGCGCTCCGCCGCCGCGGACGCGGGCGTCGAGCTGCGGCAGATCGAAGCGCGCACGCAGAGCTGTGACCACCCCATCCTCTGGAACGTGCCGGAGACGGATTACCTCAAGTTCTACTTATTCCAAGTGGTATAAATTGATATAAAAAATCCCCGCTGTTTTTACAGCGGGGATTTTTTTGGTTGTTTATTTGTTTTCGTCAGTGTTTTCCGCGGAAGTATCCGGCGTTTCGGGCTCAGTCGAGGGCTTGTCCTCAGTCTGAGCATCTTCGCCCTTGTCCTCCGGCGGCATTTCGATCTTTTCACTCGTCATCGAAATGTGCTTGGCGGGCGCTTCGATCACGCTCGGCTGCGAGGGGCGGAAGCCGTCCTCGCTCTTGCGCGTGGAAGCGTAGGCCTCTTCGACGGCCGAGGGATCGCGGCCTTCGAGGATAGCGACCATTTCACCGCCCGTGATGGTCTCCTTTTCAAGGAGGTAGGCGACGACCTTGTCCATATCCTCGCGGTTGTCGCGGATGACCTGTACGGCGTCCTTGTAGCACTCGTCGAGGATACGCTTGACCTCGCGGTCCATGATGGCGGCGGTATCCTGCGCGCAGTCGAGGCCGTAGCCGCCGTCAAGGTACTGATTGCGCACCGACCCGAGCGCGACCATGCCGACCGCGTCGCTCATACCGTACATGGCGACCATGTTGCGCGCGATGCTCGTCGCCTCCTGAATATCCTGCGAGGCGCCGTTGGTCATCGTGTTCATCACGACCTCTTCGGCCGCGCGGCCGCCCATCGAGACGGCAATCTTCGCGATCAGCTCATCGCGCGTGCGCAGGTTCGTCTTGTCCTCTTCAGGCATCAGGAGCGTGTAGCCAAGGCTTCCCTCGGTGTGCGGGACGATCGTGATCTTCTGCACGGGCTCGGCGTTTTTCTGCTTGTAGGCGACCATCGCGTGGCCGACCTCGTGATAAGCGACGAGCTTCTTTTCAAACTCGGTGAGGACGCTGCCTTTCTTCTCGCTGCCCGCGATGACGAACTCGAACGCCGCGAGCATGTCCTCCTGCGTAACGAGCTTGCGTCCCTTGCGCACGGCGCGGAGCGCCGCCTCGTTGGCGAGGTTTGCAAGGTCCGCGCCCACGCAGCCCGCGGTCGCGAGCGCGACCTTCTTGAGATCCACGTCCTCGGCGAGCTTGATGCCGCGCGTGTGGACCTGCAGCGTTGCTAAGCGGCCGGCGAGGTTCGGGCGGTCGACGGTGATGCGGCGGTCGAAGCGGCCGGGGCGCAGCAGCGCCTTGTCGAGCACCTCCGGGCGGTTCGTCGCGGCAAGCACGATGACGCCCTTGCTCGGGTCAAAGCCGTCCATTTCGGCGAGCAGCTGGTTGAGCGTCTGCTCGCGCTCGTCGTTGCCGCCGCCGTAGCGCCCGCCGTCGCGGGATTTGCCGATGGTGTCGATCTCGTCGATGAAGATGATGCAGGGGGCGACCTTCGACGCCTCGGCGAAGAGGTCGCGCACGCGGCTCGCGCCGACGCCGACGAACATCTCGACAAAGTCAGAGCCGGAGATCGAGAAGAACGGCACCTTCGCCTCGCCCGCAACGGCCTTGGCCAGCAGCGTTTTACCGGTACCGGGAGAGCCGACGAGCAGCGCTCCCTTGGGGATCTTTGCGCCGATGGCGGTGTACTTTTCGGGGTTGTGCAGAAAGTCGATGATCTCGACGAGCGATTCTTTCGCCTCGTCCTGACCGGCGACATCCGCGAACGTCACGCCGGTGGATTTTTCCATGTAGACCTTGGCGTTGGCCTTGCCGACATTGCCGATGCCGCCGATCCCGCCCATGCCGCCGGACTTTTTCGTGATGAAGTTCATCAGCAGCATGAACGCGCCGACCATCAGCACCGTGGGCAGAATATAGCTCACCATGAACGTGAGGATCGGCGAAACGGGCGGCTGATAGGGCTTGGTGTAGGTCACGCCGTGCTCATCGCACAGGGTAATCAGATTTTCCGTCGCGTCGGGAATGATGGTGGTGAAGAGCGTATAGTTCTGATCATAGCGCTTGCCGTCGTCATCCGTGTAGGTAAAGCCGTCGACCGGCGTGATGGTGAAGACCGTGTCGCCGAATTCGATGGACTTGACCTTCCCCTCCTCCACGAGTTCGACAAGCTCGCTGTATGCGATCTCGCACGAAGACTCGGCGGTGCGGGCCTGATCGAGCATGACGGAGAGGTAGTTCACACCGATCGTCAGCAGCAGCGCCCATAGGACGATCGACCACATGCCCCCGCCGCGCCGGCGGTTCTTGTCGCCGCGATTGCGGTTGTTTCTGTTGTTTGGCTCCATGTTGTTCCTCCTGTCGGGAGACAGAAAAATGCGAAGATGCGCACTTTTTGAATTAGTGATTTCAACTATACCATATATAAGAAAATCGCACAAGTTTTCTATGGTGAATTTTCGATGAACTTTTGCTTTGCGCCCTCTTTATCTTGCCCTTGTTCTGTGTTATAGTTGCAATGGAGTATTCTATAAAAATTTGTCACAAGGAGAAATTTCTTTTATGGATAAGGAACGCAAGGAAAAGACCGCGCGCGTGCAGGACGCGGAGGCCGACGGCATCATCGAGGGCCGCAACGCCGTGATCGAAGCGCTGCGCGCGGGCACGACCATCGACAAAATTTTCATCCAGAAGGGCGAGACCGATAAGACGCTCGGCCACATCGCCTCGACCGCCCGCGCCGCGGGCGTGGTCGTCGTGGACGCGGACAAGCGCAAGCTCGACTTCATGTCCCGCACGCACGCCCATCAGGGCGTCATCGCGCTCACGAGCGTGCGCGAATATGTCAGTGTTGAGGATATTTTGAACATCGCGCACGAAAAAGGCGAAAACCCCTTGATTGTCGTCTGCGACGAGATCTCCGACCCGCATAACCTCGGCGCGATCATCCGCACGGCGGAGTGCGCGGGCGCGCATGGCGTCGTCATCCCCAAGCGCCGCAGCGCGGGCCTCACGAGCATTGTCGCCAAGACGAGCGCGGGTGCGGTGAGCTATGTGCCCGTCGCGCGCGTGCCGAACATCCCCGCGCTTTTGGAGCAGCTGCAAAAAGAAGGCGTCTGGGTCTTCGGCACGGCGGCCGAGGGCACGAGCGACCTCTACTCCGCGGACCTCAAGGGCCCCGCGGCCATCGTCATCGGCAGCGAGGGCGACGGCATGACGAGACTGGTGCGCGAAAAGTGCGACTTCCTCGTCAGCATCCCGATGAAGGGTAAAATTTCGTCGCTCAACGCCTCCGCGGCGGCGGCCATCCTCCTCTACGAGGCGGTGCGCCAGCGCCTGGGGCAGTGACGGTAAAGAAGGAACGATATGGACCCCAAAGACCTTGAATTTGAAGAAACGCTCGCCGACTCCGAGCTGCTGCTGAAAAACACGGCCCGCAGCATGGACGAGGACGCGGAATTCACGCTCGAGAGCATTCTGGCCGAGTACGGCAGCGGCACGCCCGCCGCGCCCGAACCGGAAGAAAAAGAACCCGAGCCGCCGGCGGAAAAGAAACCGCCGACGAAGGTCGTCCCCCTGCCGAAAAAGGCGGAGGCGGCGAAAAAAACGGTGGATGAAACGGCGGATGAGACCGCCCGCATCCCCGTCATCCCCTTCCCCGGCGCGAAAAAGGCCGAAGAGCCGATAGAAGCCGAACCGGAAGAGGAAACGGACGCGGAAACCGAAGAAGAACCGCCGCAGGACGGCGAGCCGAAGTCCATGAGCTTGCAGGACATCCTGGCCCAGACCGTGCAGGAGGCGCTCTCCGAGCGCGAGGACACGATCATCGAGGAGGAGCCGCCGCGCCGCGGTTTGTTCTCCCGCCGCAAGATGCGCGACACCGAGCAGCTCTACGACGACGCGGAGGAGGAAGAGGACGAGGAAGAAGAGTTCGAAGAGCCTGAACCCGAGCTCCCCGAGCCGCCGCTGACCGAAACACTCTCCGACTACCGCGCCCAGCTTTCGGGCGCGACGAAGGCGCGCCGTGGGGCGGGTATTTTCACGCTTTTGCTGTGCGTCATGGCGGTGCTGGAGCATTTTTCCATCCTGCCGGAGGCGTACACCGCTGATCCGATGATCCGCGCGCTGCCGCTGCTGGCCGTCGAGGCCATCGTCTGCGCCATCGGCTGGCGCATTTTTGCGGGCGCGCTGCGCTCGCTCAAACAGGGAAAAGTCACGTCGGGCTTTTTGTCGATGCTTCTATGCCTTGTCACGCTGCTCGATACGGCGCTCTATGCTTTTCTTCCCGCGCGCGCGGCGCTGTCGCTGCCGCTGCCGGTGCTGGGGGCGATGTCGGTTTACTGCGCGCTGCTGGGCGAAAGTCTGCGTCTGCACGGCATGTATGACACGTTCCGCATCGCGGCCATCGGCAATGCGCCGTATATCGTCACCGTGACGGCAGGGGGCGCGGCCAAGCGCGTGGGTCTGCCGGGCGGATTTTCGAATTCCGCGCGCGCGAACGACCCCTATTCCCGCTGGCAGAGCGTGCTGCTGCCGGTCTTCCTCGCGGCGGCGGTCGTGTTCGGCGTGCTCTCGACGCTCGAGACGAAGCAGAACGCGCTGCTTGCGTGGAACCTCTCGGTGATGCTCGCGAGTGCGAACCTGCTCGCGTTTCCGATGGTGTGCGCGCTGCCGCTCAAGCGCATCGCCGCGCGGCTTGCCAAAAGCGGCAGCGCCGTGGCGGGCTTTTCCGGCGCGGACGCCATCCGCCGGAGCAACTGCGTCATTCTGACCGACGGCGACCTGTTCCCGCCCGGAACGGTCACGCTCGGCGGGCTCAAAGTCTTTGGCGAGGAGAGCGGCAAGGTCATCTCCTACGCCGCGACGATGGCCCACGCGTCCGAAAGCGGCCTGAGCCGCCTTTTTGACAATCTTCTCGCCAGCGACGGCGGCTTCCGCGAGCAGGTCGAGGATGTCGACTTTTACGAAGAGGGCGGCGTCGGCGGCCGCATCCACGGCGAAACGGTGCTCTTCGGCACGGCGGGCTTTATGAGAAAGCGCGGCGTGAACCTGCCGCGCAACTTAGGCCTCAAGACCGGCGTGTTCCTCTCGGTCGACGGCACGCTGATCGCGGTGTTCGCCGTGAAGTACATGCCCGCGGAAAATGTCGACTGGGCGCTCCACGCCCTGCACCACAGCCGCATCACCCCCGTGCTCGCCGTGCGCGACGGCAACATCACCCCTGCGCTTTTAAAGCGCAAGTTCGGCACCGACGCGCGCGCGGTCTACCCCAAGCTCTCGACGCGCTTGGCGCTCTCCGAGCGCGGCGGCGGGCGGCCGTATGCGCTGCTCATGCGCGAGGGCCTCATGCCGTATGCCGAGGTCGTGCTCGGCAGCAAGAGATTGTGTGCGTCCGCAAGGCGCTGCACGGTGCTTGCATTTTTAGCCGCCACGGCCTCGATGCTCCTTGCATTTTATTTAACTTTTGTCGGCGCATACAGCGTGCTCACGCCGTTTTCTCTGCTCATTTACGTACTTTTGTGGTCGCTCAGCGCGCTGGTCGACGCCCTGCTCAGCGATCGTTATTGACACTTCGAACGAAGAAAACGAAAATTTGCGGAAAAATATGGTTGTAATGGCGAGAAAAACATGATATCATTTCTGCATTGAGTATTATCCCACCTTATGGCGCGAGCCGATCTGGGATTTACGATTTTCGGAAGGAGACTGACCCATTATGAGTGCAAAAGACATCCGCAATATCGTGCTGCTTGGCCACAGCGGCAGCGGCAAGACCACCCTCGCTGAGAGCATGCTGTATCTCACCGGCGGCACGGACCGTCTGGGCAGAATTGCCGACGGCAACACCGTTTGTGACTACGATCCCGAAGAGATCCGCCGCCAGATCTCCATTTCTCTGGCCGTGGCTCCCGTGGAATACGACAGCTGCAAGATCAATGTGCTCGACGTGCCCGGCGGCTTCGACTTCGCCGGTGAGGTCGCGGAGGCCGTTCAGGCTGCCGACGCTGCCGTCATCGTCTGCTCGGCCAAGGCCGGCATGAGCGTCGGCGCGGAAAAGGCGTGGAAATATTGCGAGAAGAACTCTCTCCCCCGTCTGCTCTACATCTCCAAGACCGACGAGGAGAACTCCGACTACAACGCCGCGTTCAACACGCTGCGCGAGCGCTTCGGCAAGAACATCGCCCCCGTCGTCGCCCCCATCTGGGACGAGAGCAAGAAGGTCATCGGCATCATCGACGTGCTGCATAAGCGCGCGTTCGAGTTCGGCCCCGGCGGCGGCCGCGTCGAGATCGAAGTGCCTGAGAACAAAAAGCCCGTGCTCGATGAGCTCTACGACGCGCTCAAGGAGTCCGTCGCCGAGACGAGCGAGGAATTTATGGAAAAGTTCTTCGCCGGTGAAGACTTCACCTATGCCGAGATGATCCATGGCCTGCGCCAGGGCGTTAAGGACCTGTCCCTCTTCCCTGTCGTGTGCGGCTCCGCCATTCAGGGCATGGGCACGCGCATCCTGATGGATACCATCGTCGAGCTTCTTCCCCAGCCGCAGGACGCCCGCGCCCTGATGGCCGAGAATGAGGACGGCGAGTCCTCCGAGTTCGTCGTCGCGCCCGGCGCACTGCCGACCGCGTTCGTCTTCAAGACCATTTCCGACCAGTACGGCAAGTATTCCTACGTCAAGGTGCTCTCCGGCTCCATCAAGCCCGATATGCCCATGGTCAACGCCCGCACCGGCGAGACCGAGAAGCTCGGCCGCCTGTACATCCCCAAGGGCAAGAAGTATACCGAGGTCAAGGAGCTCACCTGCGGCGACATCGGCGCCATCGCCAAGATGGACAAGGTCAAGACCGGCGACACGCTCTGCGAGCCGCGCAAGGTCGTCAAGATCGAGCCCATCCCGTTCGATGAGCCCTGCTACAGCGTCGCCATCGCGCCCAAGACCCGCGGCCAGGAGGATAAGATGGCTCAGGGCCTCAACCGCTTGAACGAGGAAGATCCGTCCTTCCGCGTCGTCAACAACGCCGAAACGCACCAGATGGTCGTCTCCGGCGTGGGCGACATCCAGATCGACGTGCTCGTCAACAAGCTCAAGAGCCGCTTCGGCGTCGAGGTCGTGCTCGACACGCCGCGCGTGCCCTACCGTGAAAAGATCCGCAAGACGGTCTCCAAGCAGGGCCGTCATAAGAAGCAGACCGGCGGCAGCGGCCAGTTCGGTGACGTTTGGATCCGCTTCGAGCCCAACGAGGAGAGCGAAGAGATGGTCTTTGCCGAGGAAGTCTTCGGCGGCAGCGTCCCCAAGAACTTCTTCCCCGCGGTCGAAAAGGGTCTGCGCGAGGCCTGCGTCCACGGCCCGCTCGCGGGTTATCCCGTCGTGAACCTCAAAGCCGTCCTTTATGATGGCTCCTATCACCCGGTCGACTCGTCCGAGATCGCGTTCAAGACCGCGGCGAACCTCGCCTACAAGGCGGCCATGCCCGAGGCGTCCCCGGTCCTGCTCGAGCCGGTGTGCGAGCTCAAGGTCACGGTGCCCGACCAGTACATGGGCGATATCCTCGGCGATCTCAACAAGCGCCGCGGCCGCGTCATGGGCATGACCCCGACCGGCAACGGCGAGCAGGTCATCGAGGCCGAGTGCCCCGAGGCAGAGCTGATGAGCTACGCCATTGACCTGCGCTCCATGACCCAGTCCCGCGGCTCGTTCGTGATGCACTTCGTGCGCTACGAGCAGTGTTCCGCCGACGCACAGGCGAAGGCTGTCGCTGCCGCGAAGGCGATGCAGGAAGCGGAATAATTGCTTCTGCACAGCAGAAAATAAGTAAAAAGAGAGGGCTTCTCGAAAGAGAAGTCCTCTCTTTTTCCGCGCATGGCGCGGAGGGGGAGCAGCCCGAAGAGGCTGCGGCTTTTCCCCACACCGTGTGGGGCTGCGGATAAGGGGGATATTCTCTCACGTGAGAGAATATCCCCCTTGGACCCCCAAGAGAACGCGAGGGGCCTTGCCCCTTGACCCCGCACATTGGCAGTCTGTAGCTTGAAGAACTGCACGCGCTGCGCAGTGTGGGTGCGGTGTACATGGCTTCGCCATGAATCCCTGCGAGTCGTGATCTGACAGCAACCGCGCCTTACTGTTGTGAGGCGCGAGTGACGTTTTCTCGGCGGCAGACTGCGTGCGAAATAGCGGCATTGCTGCGCTCGCCGCATTGATGGGACTGGCGGTAAACGGAAATTACTGCGTACTCCGGTATTTCACGGTTTTCCCGTTCACGTCATAAAAAGCAATATTGCCGGCATTTGTAGGCAGAACAATTGCAAAGGGACTGCTGCTATCAACGTCGATTGTTTGAACTGAGTTCCCATCATCTATTTTTAATTGAGCCACTTGTTCTTGATTCATAGAAATAAACGCTCGTTCTTCATACCCCTCTACCGTGAACTCTGTAATTTCACTTGCAACTCCTGAAAGATTTCCACCACCTCGAAAGAAATATCCAAAGGAGAGTCCAGGGCGGTTAACATAGATGGAAAATGTATGGTTAGTCATATCTTGAGGATAAGAAATGTAGGCTGCCATTGTGTTGGATACGGTTCCATCAGTTATCCAATCATCTTGTATTTTTTGTGAACTGCGAATATCTGATTCTATTTTGGCTGCTGTTATGCCAATATCATTACGAGTATAAAGCAGGCCAACAAATAAAATACTTACAAGGATAAGCCCTAAGGCTGCTTTAGACGCGATTTTCATCTGATTACCCTCCTCCATTTATTGTGTCAGTTATTTAATTATATCATGTGGCCTTCCTATATTTCAACGAGTAACTTCATGCGAAGTGCTGGTTATGTGGATATGTCAGAGAATTTCATGCTTTTTCTATCTTAGTAAAATTATAGTGGAATTGCTCACAGATCTTATGATATTATTTGTTTGAGGAAAGAGCATGGGGACTCTGAATTCTAAGGAAGCGAGGATACAATATGAAAATCAAACGCAGCGTTCTAATTGGCAGTATTGTAGTCGCAATTAGTATATTAGTCGTTACAATTTACTTATCCCATATTCACAATCAGAAAGAGCAGATTGACATTTACTTGACACCGCTCATTAAAGAAGCAACTCTGCTCTCATCTTCTATCCGAGATGTTACAGATAAAAAGAGCATTGATGTTGAAATTGAACTGGATATGGAAAAGAAGCAGTTCGCTTCATTTAAAAATACGGCGTTAGAGACAAAGAGAATTGCAGAATCAGAAATTATGGGATTTGAGGACTTCGAGTCCATTTTAGTGCACTGCCAAGAGAGAATCCGCGTAATGGTTGAAGCAAATCAAAATGGTGAACCATTGACTCCTGACGAGGTTTCATTTTTGAATACGTTGAATGACAGCGTATGTGCTTTAGTTGATGCTTTGAAAAATGATAATGGAATACTGCGTGTTACCAGTGCAAGACAGTATTCCAATGTAATCACAGCTTTTGTGGACGCAATCAGAGAATCGGAAAATTAAAGAGCTTTATTGGTGGAAAATGTGAGGCTGAGCAAAAACTTTAAAAATTATATCCATGAACACCGTTCTGCTTTGCCTGTTCACTCGCCGCCCTGCGGCGTTCCTCGCTATACGGCGCAGTCAGCCGAAAGCTCAACCGCCCTTTCTCAATTTCAAAGGTCAGCCCGCCTTGCTCGTCATCGTCGGTCTGGCGGCAGCATTGCGGGTACTTTGCCGCAAATGCTGCCAGCCGCTTTTTGAGATCGGTGTTGTGGGTCTGCACCTCAATGATGCGGCTATACTCGTCAAAATAGATCACAGTTATCTTTTGCTTTTTGGTAAGCCCTGTTCTCATAAAACCTCCTGCATAAAAAAAGCAGCAACTACCATTTCGGAAGTTGTTACCGCTTTTGCCACACGATGTCATACCCCAGCGCGTTCGCCAACTCTACCGCCTCGCCGTAGCGGAGCGAACCGCGCTTGAGTTTACCGGAGAGGTTGGGGACGCTGCGGCTCCAGCCGTATTCATCGGAGAGGTAGTCCACCACCTCGGTCATGGTCATGCCGGTGCGGACAATGTAGGACTTGATCTCGTTGCGATAGGTTTCAGATTTTCTCATGTTCGAATGTTCCTCCTGTTTTTTCGATGCGCTCTATGGTAAAATGGGTTTGTCAAATCGTGACACCCGTTCGCCATAGGGCGCTGGTTTTTGATGCACGGCTTTCGGCTGGAAATACTGCCAATTATACGTTGGTCATGGGCAACACCCGTAGCTTTTGCCGTTTGATGTGTCTTTGTGTGAAATGGCGAAATGTCAAACCAGACAGCAAACATCGTTCGCTGCCGGATAGCGCTCTGTTCCGTGCAGATAACCGCACAGAGTAGAAAACTATTTCGCCGTTTTCACTTGCTTTGATTTTTACGTTTGATTTTGCCGCTCTTTCCGAACGTCGTTCCTGCCCGGAGGATCGCTTCCGGCGTTTCGTTCTCCTTGGTGCGCTGGATGCGGCACTTCGCCAGAGAACATATCCCGTTCGGACGGTCATGCAATTTTCAAGGTTCAGGTGCGATTGCAAGACCATTTTAGCGAAAAATATAGCCCTCTCCCGTATATCCAAGAGGTCGGAAAACGCGCCGAAAAACGCAGATTTCCACGCTTATGGACAAGGCCGGAGAAAGGGCAGAAATTTGAAGGGAGGACACCACTATGCAGCCAAAACTCACCATTCAGGAACGGCTCAAAGACCTGCGCGTAGAGCGCGGTCTGACGTTGGAACAGCTTTCTGCGGAAACAGGCATCTCAAAATCTGCGCTGGGAAAATACGAAGCCGACGATTTCAAAGACATCAGTCCGTTCAGCATGGTGGCGCTGGCAAAGTTCTACGGCGTGTCCACCGATTATCTGCTGGGGCTGACAGAACAAAAAATCACCCAAACACAGAACTGGACGCTCTGCATTTGGGTGATGATGCAATCGAAGTATTGAGAACGGGCAAATTCAACCACCGGCTGCTGTCGGAGTTGATCTGCCACAAGAATTTCCAGCGGTTTATGCTGGACGCCGAAATTTACGTTGACCGGATCGCAGATATGCGGGTTAACGACATGAACGCCGTTCTGAAAGCAGTCCGGCAGATGGCGTTGATGAAAAACGGCGGCAACGAAAATGATCTGCACCTGCGGACGCTGGAAGTCGCGCAGATCAGAGAGGATGAGTATTTCGGAAGCTTGATTGCAGATGATCTGAAAGGTATCCTCCGTGACATTCGAGAGCAGCATCGCCCCGACACTATGACTGCGGATGAAAGCTCCCTCGTAGCAACCGTACAGGGGCAGTTGCAGGATGCGATGAACTTTGAGGGCAGCTCTGAGGAAAAGCAAATCCGTTCGTTCCTCGCTACCTTTGGTATTGATTATGACAAGCTCACCAAAGAGCAGTTTGTCTCGCTGATTGAAATACTCAAGCTGTCCAAGTACTTGAAAAGCCCCATCAACCAGCGCGGGAAAACGACCATGACCCACGGCAAGGGAAAACGGAAACGAAAATAAGTAAAATCGGCACCTGCTTTTTCAGGCAGGTGCCGATTTCTGTTACCCTATAATGCGCTCGAATTTTTGGCGTAAGTGACGTAAGTTTGGCGTAAATCCGCTTTTCCGCATTCAAAAAATCAAGCAATTTCAAGGCTTTGCGGTGTCTCTTAGTACATGCCGCCCATGTCGCCCATGCCGGCGCCGGGAGCGGCCGGTGCGGGGGGCTCGGGCTTGTCGGCGACGAGCGCCTCGGTGGTCAGCACCATGGAACTGACGGACGCAGCGTTCTCCAGCGCGGAGCGCGTGACCTTTGCGGGGTCGACGATACCGGCGGAGATCATGTCGCAGTAGACTTCCTTGTAAGCGTCGAAACCGTAGCCGACCTTGCCGCTGGTCTTGATCTTCTCAAGAACGACGCTGCCGTCGATACCGGCGTTGGCCGCGATCTGACGGATGGGCTCCTGCAGGGCCTTGACGATGATCTGGACACCAGTCTTCTCATCGCCCTCGACCTCGCTGATGAGCTTTTCCACAGCGGGAACGGCATTGACATAGGCAGTGCCGCCGCCGGCGACGATGCCCTCTTCCACAGCCGCACGGGTCGCATTGAGCGCGTCCTCGATGCGCAGCTTCTTTTCCTTCATCTCGGTCTCGGTCGCAGCACCGACCTTGATGACGGCCACGCCGCCGGCGAGCTTGGCAAGGCGCTCCTGCAGCTTCTCCTTGTCGTATTCGCTGGTGGTCACGCCGATCTGGGCGCGGATCTGCGCCACGCGGTCAGCGATGGCCTGCTTGTCGCCGGCACCGTCGACGATGGTGGTGTTCTCCTTGGTGACCTTGATCTGGCGGGCACGGCCGAGCATATCGATCGTGGTGTTCTTGAGCTCGTAGCCAAGCTCTTCGGAGATGACCTGGCCGCCGGTCAGGATGGCGATATCCTGCAGCATTTCCTTGCGGCGATCGCCGAAGCCGGGCGCCTTGACGCACACAACGTTCAGCGTGCCGCGCAGGCGGTTGACGATCAGGGTGGAGAGAGCCTCACCCTCGACGTCCTCGGCGATGATGACGAGCTTCTTGCCGCTCTGAACGAGCTGCTCGAGGATCGGGAGAATGTCGGAGATGACGGAGATCTTCTTATCGGTGATCAGCAGGTAAGCGTCGTCGATGACGGCTTCCATCTTTTCGGTATCGGTGACCATGTACGGGGTGATGTAGCCGCGGTCGAACATCATGCCCTCGACGACCTCGCTGTAGGTCTCGGCGGTCTTGGACTCCTCGATGGTGATGACGCCGTCAGCGCTGACCTTTTCCATGGCCTCGGCAATGAGCTTGCCGATGAACTCATCGCCGCTGGAAACGGTGCCGACGCGGGCGATATCGTCCGTGCCGTTGACCTTCTGGGAGTTTGCCTTGATCGCCTCCACAGCGGTCTCGACGGCCTTGGCCATGCCCTTCTTCATCACGACGGGGTTGGCGCCGGCAGCAAGGTTCTTCAGGCCCTCGCGCACCATGGCCTGCGCCAGAAGCGTTGCGGTGGTGGTACCGTCGCCCGCAACGTCGTTGGTCTTGGTGGAAACCTCGCGCACGAGCTGCGCGCCCATGTTCTCAAACGGGTCTTCGAGCTCGATCTCCTTGGCGATGGTCACGCCGTCGTTGGTGATCAGCGGCGCACCGAACTTCTTATCGAGCACGACGTTGCGGCCCTTGGGTCCCAGGGTGACCTTTACGGTATCGGCAAGAACGTTAACACCGGCCTCGAGCGCCTTGCGCGCCTCTTCGCCGGACTTAATGAGCTTAGACATAATTTTTTACCTCCTCGATTATTCCACAATAGCGAGAATATCGCTCTGACGGACGACGACGTACTCTTCGTCGTCCAGCTTGACCTCGGTGCCCGAATACTTGCTGGTGATGACCTTGTCGCCGGG
>ONZZ01000143.1_pt1 | contig 66381 bp, 55 predicted proteins | sample 1671101 | NCBI WGS metagenome assembly ONZZ01 (sample SAMN06348122, study PRJEB24527) | human gut metagenome | biome: human gut; feature: ankylosing spondylitis patient; material: feces | host: Homo sapiens | place: China | collected 2015-10
AATTCAATTATACACAGATTCCCCATTTTTTTGTGCCTTTTACCCCTCTTTTCGCCCCGTTACCCCTTTGAAGTCAATGGGTTGAATTTACGGAAGTGCCCTTAATCAACCTTCCGTCACTATCCCGTCGAACGCCAATCTTGATGACTTGGTTGCATCAGTTATCTGGCATCTCAAAAATGCTCCTGATGGAGAAGTCGGCATTCGTTACAAATGGTTTGGCGGAAAAGAAGTAAAAAATCACCAAATTGCTTTGAAACAGGTCTTTGTTGACGACAAGAAACCTCAAAACGAAGAGGCATTCAAAGCAATTTTGTCGGAGATTGCGTGGATAAAGTCAAGAAACGAGATCGTCTCTAGCTGGGACAACCTTATCGCTTCATCTGGTGGCCCTAAATTTTCTGAATTAACCAATCGCCCCGAAGTTGAGATCCCCAAGTATCTTGCTTCGATCAAAGATGCCCTGCATTGGTGGCAGGGCTATGGTCTTCCGATTTTAAAGAAGGTTTCTTCGCTCGGAATTGACATCAACCAATTCTTTGGCGTCAGTAAGATGACGACAAACGATTCCTTACGAGATGCCGTTTGGAGTCGGACCTTACGAATTTTAATTCCAGTTTCTCGCTATCTGTCGGTAAAACAATCCGGCGAAGATTTACAAAATGAACGTCGCCGATTTATCAATGCGGTCACACCGCCCACTGGGGTCACACCGGCTCCTATTGTGTATTTGCTACAAAAAAGTATTGTTGAAAACGACAAGATATACGGCAAGTTGTTACTCGAGCTCAATCGACTTCATCAATTGAAACCGATTGCGGAAGAACGTGAGAAACTCCTGCGCCAACTCGCAACCGTCGCGCCCAACTGGGCCGAATCGCTCAGAACACGCAAAGAAGGGTGGACTCAGGGTTTCATACCGAACGAAGTCACAAAAGCCATTCTTTGGAACACAGTCTTCGATTTACTCGACTTGTATAGCGACGGTTCGGAATATGAGAATCTTCAAAGTGAATCCCGGCGCTTGGCAAAAGAGTTTAGATCGGTTAGCGCAGAACTGGCTGCCGTAAGAGCGTGGCTTCATCTCGCACGTCGTCTCGAAAAACAACCCAATCTTTTGCAAAGTCTGCGGGGATGGATGGCGACGGTTCAAAAGATTGGAAAAGGAACTGGGAAAAAGGCCCCTCGCCTCCAGGTCCAGGCTCGCCAACAGGCAAAAGATTGTCAGTTGGCGGTTCCGATTTGGGTTATGACGACGCAACGTGCACTCACAACACTAAATCCCAAGGAGAAATTCGACGTCATCATTGTGGATGAAGCCAGTCAATCGGACTTAACGTCGCTTGCCATTCTCTTCATGGGGAAGCGCGTCATCGTCGTAGGTGACGATCAACAGGTCAGCCCGATGGGAATCGGCATTCAGGATAAAGACATCGCATACATCCAACGTGAATATCTTAAAAATATTCGCAATGCCCCTTTGTATGACGAGAATGCCTCGCTTTATGACATCATCAAAACCGTGAGTTCACCAGTACTTCTTCGAGAGCATTTCCGTTGCGCACCGGAAATCATCGGTTTTTCGAATTGGCTTTCGTACGACGGCAAGATTATGCCGTTGCGTGACATGTCCAACTGTTCCGTTCGACTTCATTTGGTGCCCTATCGAGTCAAAGGCGAAAGAACCGCTCAGGACACGAATCCGGAGGAAGCCAAGGCTATCGTCGCATTGATCGCAAGCTGTATCGAACAACCAGAGTATGAAGGCAAGACTTTCGGTGTGATTTCGATGTTCAGCGGCAAAGGACAAGGGCAAGTCGAACTTATTGACCGCATGCTTAAGGAGGCGCTTACCCCGAGGGAGTACGAAAAACGACGCATAACCGTAGGGATTTCTGCCAACTTCCAAGGGGACGAACGTGATGTCATCTTTCTGTCACTGGTACAAAACCGTACCGACCCAGACAAACTGATGCACAAGGAGGGCTTTGGTAGAGGCGACAGCACGAAGAAACGCTATAACGTAGCTGTGTCTCGTGCCAGAGACCAATTGTGGGTGATTCACTCATTTGACCCCGATGCAGATCTTAGCGGCGATGACATTCGACGCCGTCTACTGATGTACGTCCGCAATCCGCACCAAACCGAATCGCAGAAGGAATCAGTAACAGCTCGAACAGAGTCTCCCTTTGAAAAAGCGGTAGCCGAAGATCTATTGGCGCTTGGCGACAGCCTTGAACCGCAGCATTCTGTTGGTTGCTACCGTCTTGATTTCGTCGTTCGTGACGGAGACAAAGCCGTTGCACTCGAGTGTGATGGTGAGCGCTATCACGCCACGGCCGAAAAGATTGCCGAAGACATGGAGCGACAAGCCATCTTGGAACGCAGCGGTTGGACGTTCGTTCGAATTCGCGGCAGCGAATATTATCGTGACCCTAAAGCTGCAATCAGTCGCGTCTGCGCCAAGTTAGCCGATTTTGGTATTCATCCGAACTATGGACACACCGAGGAGGTCTCCCAACCAATTGAGTTGCTGGATCGCGTCAAAATCAGAGCAAGTGAAATTCTCAAACAAAAAAATTTTGTTCAGATCGGATCGGAGATTGACGATGAAATTTATGCGGATGAGGGAATTCTAGAGATAATCGACCAAAAGCCAAAAGAATTAATGAAGGACCTCAAGCAGACACTTGATGAGATCAAGGTCAATAAAGAAAATATCTTAGCGAAAACAATCTCTCATCAAGAATCACTTGCAGACGTTACCGAGTGCTCAGAGAAATCAATTGCGAATACGCGTACCGATACCGAGAACGGAAAAACGAGCAAAACTATACCTCGCGTTGACATATTCCACCCTAACAAATTAAAAGAATACAAGGAAACCGCAGTTAAATCGATTCAACCTCGGGATGTAGGTGCCTTCAGCGAAACTTCGGTCACTCCGAAAGTGTCGGAACCCAAGTCTGCTATGACTGTCGCTCAAACTAAGAAGCCGGCATCGGCCATGGCGACGGGGATCTTCACTGTGTTTGAGAACATACCAAAGGTTCAACAAACGTCCTCTCAAAACCAGGCTCGAAGTCAAACCACCTCAACCAACGTCAACGAGGAACAGAAAAAAGCGAATACTACAAGAAATCCAGTCATCACCACAACAAAAGCCTGGGGATGGAATTTGATCGCGAAGAACAAACAAGAAAAAATCCTCGAACAAGACATGTACATGTTCGAGATATTTAAGTCAAAAGGATGGCCGATTAATGACCGTCGTTACACCGAGCGAGGATGCCTATGGGTAATAGCGCCGGAAAGGGATTTCAAACCATTCGCGGATGAATTTTTAAGAAAATTCGGCTTAGAGTTTTATTACACAGACAAATCTGGAAGAGGAGGAAGAAAACCCGGATGGTGGTTAAAAGGGAATGTGCTTGATCGTGCTAAAAAACTATAAGAAGTCATCTTTCCAAATGGTTTGCGAACTAGCTCCGCATAACTGAAAGATTTCCCTTATTTAGGTTCGGCGCCCTTTTCTTCGCTCTCACTTCCACCCCGTACCTCAAAAGGAATCAGGCGACCCGATCGCTCGAGTCGCCCGATTCGTTCATGATGGCCGCGGTGTCCGCCCCCGTCTCCCTCCGTTCGGGACGCCGCGGCATCAAGCGTTCCCCAACGGTCAGTTGGGTGCGCCCTCCGGAATCGGCATGCGGTCCTTGAAGGCAGGATGCATGCCGAGGGGCGATTCGTAGCCGCGCTCCTTGAGTCGGTGCGACTTCGCGAGCGATTCGCCCGAGTGGCAGGCCGCGCAGTTTTCGGGCTTCAGAGCGTTCTTTTCGACGCCCAAGGATCCGCCCATATCGACGATGTGCTTCTTCGCCTTGTCGTTCCAGACGACTTCGTCCTTTTCATTCGTCTTCTTTGCGTAGCAGGCGTAGCAGGTTGCCGACACGGGGCTTGCTCAGAGGTCGGGCGTGCCCGCCTTGGCCGGATACGAACGGTCTTCGGCGTCGTACTTCGTGTCGATCGCGAGGGGCTTCCCTTCACGCGCGAGACGCGCCGGATCCCAGGTGCCCTGATAGTGGCACTTGCCGCAGGAGGCGGTCGAGGCGGCGTAGCTCATATGACGCACGTCGTCCTTTCCTTCGGCGCCCAGACGGGCGTTGTCGTGAATCGAGTGGACGAAGACGTTCCAGGCGGGATGCGAAACGAGGAGCTCGTCGATGAAGTGGGCGTCGTCCTTCGAAACACGCTTTTCACGGATGACCGAGGTCGGAACGGCTTCGGCGTTGTGGCAGGCGACGCAGCCCATCACGTCCGTGTCGGCCGTGGAGAAGACCGTGGGCGCGGCGATGTCGCCCGAGCGAACCGCACGGGGCGTGCCCTGGTCGTGGCCCGCGAAGTGCTTCTTTCCGGCAAGCGTTTCGGCCGTCTTCGTCTTTTCGCTGTGGCAGCCGCCGCACTTCAACTTGGCGTTGTCGCCCCCCTTGTCGTAGTCGTGGCAGAAGCCGCACTTCTTGTTGTCGGTCACCTTGGCGCGAAGCGAATGCGACCAGTCGATGAGGCCCGTGTCGTTGAAGTAGCGGTGCGTCGCCCAGGCGCCGTTCAGCATCGTGCCCGGCGCTTCGCAGGCGAGAAGCGAGAGGTCTTCCCCGTGGCAGAAGGTGAGGCTCGAAGTGACGAGGCCGGCGTCGGTCTTGAGGTCCTGCGGGAGCTCAAAGGCTTCGCCCGTGACCGTGCAGAGGCCGTCGGCGTCGCAGGTCGCCTTCGTGCGGGCGCGCTCCCCTTCGGGCGTCGTCTCGTCGCCGCGGTTGCGGATGTCGCGGAAGTCCGACTTCACGTAGATCGGCGTGCCGCGGCCCGAGAGGAAGCCCTTGGTGACGCCCCAGTTCGTGTAGAAGACGAGGTTTCGCAGCCACTCGGCTTCGGCGGGATTCCCCTTCGTGAAGAGTGCCTTGCCGTCCTTCCCGGTCACGCGGAAGGTGATCTTCGTGTGGGCCGCGCCCTTTTTGTCGCGCACGATGCGCGCGTCCGTGATTTCGACGCGCACGAGATCGCGGCGACGCTGCGCTTCAATGCGCTTTTGTTCGCCGATGTGAGCGACTTCGACGCTCTTGGGCGTATGGCAGCCCTTGCAGTCGGCGTTGGTGTACTTGTCGTGATTCAGAACTGACTGGACGTCGTGACAGCTACTGCAGGTGACGATTTCGACGTCCGTCTTCCAGTGGGCTTCCGGGCCGTTGCCGTGACAGTTCGTGCAGTCGGTGAGGTCCTTGCTCATGTGGCGGTGGTTCGCGTGGATGAGCGGCGCAAGCGTATGGTTCTTGGCTTCGAACTCGCGGTTCTTCTTGAGCCAGTCCTCCATGTCCTTGCGGGAGTCGTGGCACCAGAGGCAGTGCCCGTGACGATCGATCCAGTTGTCGAGGTCCTTGAAGATGCCGGCGGCCTGCGTCTGCGAGGCGGTGAGAAGTCCCGCCGCGAGAAGCGCCGCCCAAGTGGTGCGTGTCATGATGATCCTTGTTGTGTGAGGGCGATCCGAATGGATGCGCCCCCGGGGTCTTGCCCGCCCGAAGCCCGGAAGCCTGGGCGGACCGTGGAATGAAAGGGAAACGTCGGCGTCAGAAGCGCGTAACGAGCCCCGCCGCGACGCCGATTCGGTCGGCGTCCTGAACGTCTTCGCGCCCGTAGGCGTCGTGCTGCCAGCCCGCGGCCGCGTAGAGGAAGGACTTTTTGGAGAGCGTGTACTCAAAACCCGCCGACACCGTGGCGCGGTCGATGTCGATCGACGAGTCGGCGGCGTTCTCGGCCTTCATGTAACCCGTCGAGAGCTTCACGAGGAAGCCGTTCACGGGAATCGTGACGCCGACGTTGAGGCCCAGACCGTCGATCCCGTCGCGCGAGAGGTCGGCCCGGCCCGCGACCTTGTTGAGAAGGTTCGCGCCCGTGTCGATTTCGCCCATGGCGAGCTTTTGCACGCCCTCGAACCACTGGCCCGCGGCGAAGACCTTGACGGGCCCGAAGTCGTAGTGGCCGCCGAGCGAAACGCGGCGGGCGTCCTTGAGCCGGGCGTCCGCGTTCTGAAGGTTCCCGTAGGCAAGCGTGTCGAGAATGAGTACGGCGTGGGCGTTCCCCGTCGTGAAGGTGACGGCGGCGGCCGCGGCGCGGTCCACCTCTTCCGTCCCCTCTTCAAGACCCGCGTCGGTGATCTTTTCCTGTTCGGTCCCGAAGGAGTACTGAAGATGCGCCTGCCAGGCGCCGAACTTCGGCGTCGAATAGACGACCATGTTGTCGTAGGGCGCGAATTCGCCCGTCATGACGGACTTGTGACCCGGCACGTTGAGCCAGCCCGCGGAAAAGGGAGAGACCTTGGGTCCGAAAAGACCCGTCTGATTGAAGCCCGAAACGAAGGAAGCGAGGCGGCCGAGCTTGAGCGTGCCAAAGCGCCCTTCGAGGTAAACCTGCGCTTCGCGCCCGAAGAGCGCGCCGTGGAGGTTCTTCATGAGTTCGCCCGAATCGAGCGCCACGCCCGATTCGAGGACGAACCCCGCCTTGAGCGACGGAAAGAGGGTTTCGGAGCCCGAGAGACTCCAGCGCGACATGCCGTTCTGACCCGAAGCGAGCTGCAGGGTCGACGTGGATTCGCCCGCGACGTCGGTGACGGAGTAGTTGAGCCCCATGTCGAGGAGCCCGTGGATCGCGACTTCGCCCGCCGAAGTCCCGCCCGCTCCGAGGGCGGAAACCGCGAGGCCCGAGAGGACGAGCGCGTTTCGAAGAATGGGATTTTTGAGGTTGTGCATGAGTGGTTTGGGGTCGTTTGCAGGAAACGTCCCAAATCCTACCGAGGCACCGAAGAAATCGTCAGTGTGACTTATCCCTCAACATTCCCGCTTTTCGGGAATAGTGAGTGGGGAAATGCGAGACTCTTCAGGGAGAATACTCCCGTCACTCCCGTTTGACGGGAAAATGCGGAGCGCCGTTTATGCGCGTTCAGAGGCGAGACGCCGTCAGGCGGCATAGCCCGCGAGAAACTTCTCCTCCTCTTCGCGGTGGTTGACCGAACGAAAGAGTCCCCGCAGCCACGCGCATTCGGGATCGTCCTCCTCTCTTTCGTGCCAGACGATGCGCACCGGATAGACGGGCGACTCTTCGTCGAGCGGGAGGACGACGAAACGCGGATCCGTTGCAAGAAGGCGTTCCGCCGCGCGCCAGGAAAGCGTCATCGTCATGTCGGAGTGCGAGAGCAGATCGAGCGCCGGCAACAGATAGGGAATCCGCAGAACGCACTCGCCCCCGAGGTGGGGTCCGTAGACGCGGTCCGATTCTTCGCGGTCGCTGCGACGCACGACCTGACGCAGGACCGTCGTCACTTCGATGCGCGGATAACCGCTTACGGCCTCGCGCGTGAGTTTCCCGAGCGAAGCTTGTTCGAGAAGCGCGTGTCCCTGACGAACGAGCGTGACGAGTCGGTTCGCGGCGATCGTCATTGTGCTCATGGTTTCGGGCATCGGAACGACCGGCATGAAGGCGAGGTCGAGCGTGCCGCGCTCGAGCTCTTGGAAAACCTGACTTCCCGGAACGAAGCCGATCGCAAGCCGCACGTGCGGAGCGAGTTCGGCAAGCCGTTCGACGACGGGCATGCAGAAGGCGTAGGCCGCGTTCACGCCCGCGGCGATGCGGAAGGTCCGGTCCATCGCGGTGGGCGTGAGGGTCTCGGCGGGACGCAGCGCCTCCGTCTGGGCGAGCATGCGCCGCACGAAGGGCTGCAGACGCTCCGCCCGGGGCGTGGCGATGAGGTGCGGATTCGAGCGCACGAACAAGGGGTCGCCCAGGGCTTCCCGCAGTCGCGCAAGAATGCGGCTTGCGGCGGACTTGCCGACGCCGCACTCGCGGGCGGCGTCCTTCAGGGTGCGAAGACGAAGCGCCGCCTCGAAGAAGCGCAGGTCGCCGAGGCTCAGTTCGTACAGTCGGTCGTCGGACATGGCGGAAACTCTTTGTGTGTCAACCTTTCAAGCATAACGGACCGTCACAGCGCGCGGAAGTTTGGAATGAACGCCTCACCTTGAGAGAAATGAGCGGATCGGGCAACGATCGCGGGGAATGCGAGAAGAACGCGCGCGGGAACACCGCTAGGCTGAAAGCATGGGCTCTCGAGAAGCCGACACCAGCGAACACACTCAAAGGAGCAGAACATGCAACGCCGCACTTTCCTTCAGACTTCCGCCGCCCTCGCGGTCTCCGCGAATTTGCCGAGCCTTTCTTCGGCCGCCGGCACCAATCCCTTCCCCTATCCTTTGACGCACGCCGTGACCGACGCGTCCGCCCCGGAAGTGTTCTTCACGAAGGACATTTCGCCCGCCGGCTTGATCAAGATCTACGAACGCCTCGGCCAGAAGCGTCAGGGCAAGGTCGGCGTCAAGGTGTGCTTCGAGACCCCGAACGGTCCGCATCTTGATCCGAAGCTCGTTCACGCCTTTGCCGACCACGTGAACGGCAAGCTTCTCGACTGCACCTACTATCCGCCGCGCGACACGGTGGAGAAGCACCTGGAAGTCGCCAAGGGGAACGGCTTCGATACGTCCCGCATCGACATTATCGACGCCGACGGGACGGTGGACCTTCCGATCACGGGTGGCAAGCACCTGAAGTTCTCGCGCATCGGTTCGCACTACAACGACTACGACACGGTGATCGGGCTCTGCCGCTTCAAGTCGCACCACATCGATTTCTACGGCGGGATGCTCAAGAACCTCTCGATCGCCATTGCGCCCCTGCAGGGAAAATGGCTCATCCACAGCGTCGGCCGCACGGATCAGAGCTTCGTCTCGAGCGACGACCAACCCACGACGGAGGCCATGGCCGACTACGTGAAGGGCGTTATGGACGCGAAGAAGGGCCGCTGGGTCTTCCTTACGGTCCTTGACGCCGTCGATCCTACGGACGGCTGCGAAGGCGCGAAGAATCTCGGGAACATCGGGATTCTCGCGAGCACGGACCCGGTCGCAATCGACCAGGCCGCGATCGACATCACCTTCGGCGCGGCGGCGACGCCGGAACTCCGCCGCGAATGGGAAGAGCATCACTCGACCTTCCTCACGAGCAACGCCGAAGCCATCGGTGTGGGCAAGACCCACTACCGCTTCACACCGATCGACTAAACGATCTGCAAGTATGATTCCCTCTCGGGAATGAAAGTAAAGAGGCCGCCCGCGGGCGCCCCCTTCTTGATTTCGGCGAAACGCCTTGGCGTTCAGACGGTCGGCGCCACGCCAAGAAGCGTCAGAACGAGCGGCACGCCCGCGGCGGAAAGGAGTGTCGAGAGGAAGATCGCGTTGCTCGCTGCGCCCTCCTCCGCTTCGAATTCGTTCGCCATGAGAAAGACGTTGATCGCGACGGGAAGCGCCGAGAGAAGGACCGTCGCGTTCGTTTCGAGCTCTCCGAGCCCCATCGCGCGGCAAAGCACCCAGACGAAGAGAGGCTGCACGCCGATCTTCACGAAGGTGACGACCGAGCCCTTGGGGAGCGACGCAAAGAAGCTGTGGCGCGCAAGCCCCATCCCCACCGCCAGGAGACACATCGGCGTCGTGCTCGCCGCGACGAGTCCCACGGTCTGATCCACGACCTTGGGGAGTTGCCAGCCCGTGAGTCCCCAGGCCGTGCCGCAGAGAATCCCGAGCACGACCGGGTTTTTGACGACCTTGAAGAGCGACTTGAGGATCCGCTGCATGTCGGGCTTGCCGTCCTCGCGCCCGAATTCGACCGACGCGATCGCAAGCGTCCAGAGAAGGAGCACGTTGAAGACGATCAGAAGCGAAATCGTCGGCATGGCGGCCTGACCGAGACTCACCTCGACGATCGGGACACCCAGTTGCACGTTGTTGCCGAAAATCCCCGCCATCGCGAGGACCGTCGTCCCCGCCGCACCGCAGCGGAAAAGCTTTCCGTAGAGACCCCGCGCGAGAAAGAAAAGCAGAAAGCAGGACCCAAAGAACGGGATCAGAACGCGCCAGTCCGCCGGCGGCATCTCCGACAAGTGCGAGAGCATCTTGAAGAGAAGAGCCGGCATCAGAAGCTTGAAGGTGACGCTTCCCAAGGCCTTTTGCGCCGCCTCGGGGATGAAGCGGATCTTCGCGAGTCCCCAGCCGATGAAGACGAGCGAAAAGAGCGGCGCGCAGAGTTCGAGGTGATAGAGAAAGAGCTGCATCGAAGCTTCCCGGGATCAGTCGGATACCGCAAAGGCCGCGGCCTTCTCGGCGTGGAGAATCGTCGTGTCGAAGACCGGGAGCGGCGAATCCTTCTGTCCGACGAGAAGGCCGATTTCCTTGCAGCCGAGGATCACGGCTTCCGCGCCCTTGGCTTGAAGATCCCGGATGATGCGCACGAACTCTTGGCGCGATTCGTCGCGGATCACGCCGAGACAGAGTTCGTCGTAGATCACGCGGTTGACGACCTCGACGTCTTCCGGAGTCGGGATCAGGACGTCGAGCCCGCGCGCGACAAGGCGAAACTTGTAGAAGTCCTGCAGCATCGTGTACTTCGTGCCGAGAAGCGCGGTGCGGCGAACGCCCGCCGCGAGAAGCGCGTCGGCCGTGGCGTCGGCGATGTGCAGAAGCGGCACGCCCGCGGCGCGCTCGACTTCGTCGGCGACCTTGTGCATGGTGTTCGTGCAGATAACGATCGCGTCAGCCCCGGCGGCAACGAGTCCCTTGGCGGCGCGACCGAGAAGTTCCGCGCTTCCCGCCCAGTCGCCCTTCGCCTGCTGTTCCTCCACCTCGGCGAAGTCGACGCTGTAGAGGACGATCTTCGCGGAATGAAGGCCGCCCAGCGCTTTGGCGACGCGTTCGTTGATTTCCTTGTAATACGTGACGGTGCTCTCCCAGCTCATGCCACCTAAGAGTCCAATCGTTTTCACGATCTGTCCCCCTAAGAAAACGAAAACATGCCCATCATCCCAAAAAGAACACAGTGAGGCAATAAGGCGAAAACGTTATCCGCGAAGAAGGACTGACCAAGGAACTGCGCTTCGGGGCGAGAAATATGGCAAGAGATTTGATTCGAACAGCCGAGAAATCCTCGGTAGTTACGTCGCCCATTGCCAGAGAACTCTTTCGCCGGTTGTCGACACGTCAACCGTCGAAGTCATGAGCACAATCCGTTCCGGTCAGTTGGAAAGAAAAGCTTGACAACTGCACTTTCCTCCGGTTCGTCCGCATTCGGAGGGCTCCGCCAAGAGCTTTTGCACGAAACCTGTCGGCGAACAACTAAGAAATCCTTAGCTGTTCCCTTATGGTCAGCTCATCGACTTCAGTGAGCTTTTAAAAAATTTCAGTCGAACGGCGTTTCGCCGCGGCGGGGCGATAGAATGTGCGGCGTCCCGCATTCTTCCATCGATTTCCATGCGTCACTCCGCCCTCTTTTGCGCCCTTCTCGCACTGCCGCTTCTTCCGCAAACTTCCCATGCCGCCGACTTCGAACTCACGATCGTGCACGCGAACGACACGCACTCGGCCGCGGCCGGGATCGACGGCCGCTACGCCGCCTGCCGCGAAGACGACGCCTGCACGGGCGGCTACGCCCGCATCGTGGAGGCGGTCGAGACGCTCAAAAAGGAAAATCCGGCCGTACTGGCCCTGGACGCGGGCGACTTCTGGCAGGGCACGCACTTCTTTCGCACGGGCGGTCCCAAGTGGGCGCTTGCCGCCATGAAGCGGATGCCCTGGGACGCCGTGACGCTTGGAAACCACGAGTTCGACGCGGGCTGCGCTGAAGCGGAGCACTACGTAGAGAAGCTCCCGATGCCCGTCGTCGCCGCGAACATCCTGCCGAACCCCAAGTGTCCGATGAGCAAGGCGCCGCTCAAACCCTACGTCGTGAAGACCGTCGGCGGAGTGCGCGTTGGCGTCGTGGGACTTGCGAACGACGAAGGAAAGGATGTCTCGGCCGCCTGTCCGGCCACAACATTCGAAGACCGCGCCGCGGCGTTGCAAAAGGCGGTCGGGGCGCTCGAAAAGGAAGGGGTTTCACACATCGTCGCCCTCACCCACGTGGGCTACAAGGCGGACGTCGAGCTCGCGCGCGCCGTCCCCGAAATCGACGTGATCGTGGGCGGACATACGCACAGCGTGCTCGGCAACCACCCGCACTCCGAAGGCCCCTACCCGACCGTCGTTAAGCACCCGAACGGGAATGAAACGCTCGTCGTGCAGGCGGGGCGATCGACCCGCTATCTCGGCGTTATCAAGGTCCGCTTCGACGAGGCGGGACGCGTGTCGGGTTACACGGGGGACCTCACGGAACTCACGCCCGCGATGCCGCGGGACGATGCGACCGAAACCTTCGTGCGCCGCTCGGGCGAAGCGGTGGAAAAGGAGCGTAAGCGCGTTCTCGCGACGAACGAACAGCATTTCTACGACGGCCTCGACGACTGCCGCGAAGGCGAATGCCTCGCGGGCATGTGGACGGCGGACGCGCTCCTTGACTGGGGCCAAGCCTTCGGGGCGCAGGCAGCCTTCCTCAACGGCGGAGCGATCCGCGCGCCGCTTCCGATCGGCCCCGTGACCCACGCCGACGTTCTCGACGTTCACCCCTTCGGCAACCACGCGGCGGTGGTGACGATGCCGGGAAGCGTAATTCTTCAGGCGCTCGAACACGGGCTTTCGGAACCCGACCTCAAAAGTCCGCGTCTTCTGCAGACGGCGGGACTGCGTTATCGGGTGAATCCGGCGCGCCCGATCGGCTCGCGCGTCGCGTCAGCGGAAATTCGTGAGAACGGACGATGGTTCCCGATCGAACCCGAAAAGACCTACCGCATCGCGACGACCGCCTATCTTCTCGACGGAGGCGATCAGTTCGGGATGCTCAAGAACCTCCCGCCCGCAATCGCCCGCGGGCCCCTCGAAGCGACGCTTCTCGAAGACCTGCTTGAGAAACGCCGGGACGAAGCGGGAAAGTTGCCGCTCCCCGAAACGGGACGCATCGTCGGGATGCCCTTCCGAGACGATTTGTCGGCGAAACCGCGGAATTTTTGAGAACCGTGGGCATTTTCCGAGAGAAACGGGCAATTTCCGCGTACCTTTCCACAACCATCGCCACTGAGCAGCAGCTACACTTTTCTCCGACCTCAAGGCCTCATTTCCAAGGAGAAAAGAAATGGCTTACGCAGTGCACAATTTCGACTACAACACCCCGACCCGTCTTCTCTTCGGGCGCGGCAAGATCGAACGCCTCCCCGAAGTGGCGGCGGAATTTGGGAAGAAGGTTCTGCTCGTCTACGGCGGAGGCTCGATCAAGAAGCTCGGCATTTACGACAAGGTGAAGACTCTTCTCGCCGACTGCGAAATCTACGAATGCGCGGGCGTCGAGCCCAATCCGAAGGTGACGAGCGTGAACCAGGGCGCCCGTATCTGCCGCGAGCACGACGTCGACTTCGTCCTCGCCGTGGGCGGCGGCTCCGTGATCGACTGCGCCAAGGCGATCTGCGCCGCGCGCTACTACGACGGCGACGCCTGGGACATCGTGACGGATCCCTCCAAGATCACGAAGGCCCTCCCCCTCGTGACGGTTCTGACGCTTTCCGCGACGGGGAGCGAATACGACCCGGCCGCCGTCATCTCAAACATGGACGAAAACAAGAAGATCGGCGTTCTGACGCCCGTCTTCTATCCGCGCGTTTCGATCTGCGATCCGGAATACACCTTCTCGGTCTCGAAGAAACAGACGGCCGCGGGCTGCGCCGACATCATGTCCCACATCTTCGAGCAGTACTGCGTCAAGGATTCGAACCTCGTCTCCGATGGTCTCTGCGAAACGGTGCTGCGCGCCGTCCTCGGGATGGGGAAGCGCGCCTACGACAAGGGTGACGACTACGAAGCCCGCGCGACCCTCATGTGGGCGAGCTCGCTTGCCTGCAACGGCATCTGCGTGACGGGGAACTCCTTTGCCGCGTGGGTCTGCCACGGGATCGAACACGAACTCTCCGCCTTCTACGACATCACGCACGGCGAAGGCCTCGCCATCGTGACGCCCGTCTTCTTCCGCTACAGCCTGAACGACGAAACGGTCGGGCGCTTCGCGACGCTCGCGAACCGAGTCTTCGACGTGCCGTTTGAAGCGGACCTCTACGCGATGGCCGAAAAGGGCTTCCAAAAGCTCGAAGCCTTCTTCGCCTCGATCGGTCTGCCCTCCAAGCTCTCGCAGGTCGGCATCACGAGCGACGAACACTTCGAAGCCATGGCCGAAAGCTGCATGAAGCTCTGGGACTTCTCGCAGGCGATCCGCCCGCTCACGAAGGACGACGTCGTCGAAATTCTGAAGCGCTGCCTGTGACAGCTCCCCGTCCGAATTCCAGCGAATTCGGGCGAGGCTTCTCGTTTCACTGAGGACAGCTTCGATTTCTCGAAGACTTACGCCCTCTCCACGAGCTACGCGTACGTCGCCGTACGCTTCAAGACGGACTGCCCTTCCGCCTTCATTTTTCGAATGCCTTCCGCACGGATGTTCCGGGCCGCGTTCACGTCGCGATCGTGCCGGGCGTGACAATGCGGGCACTCCCATTCGCGCACGGAGAGGGAAAGCTCCTTGAGCTTGTGTCCGCACACCGAACACGTCTTCGAGCTTGCGTAGAACGTATCGATCTGCACGAACCGCTTTCCCGCCCGTTTCGCCTTGTAGTCGAGCATTCTGCAGAGCGTACCCCATCCCGCGTCGGCGATCGCCTTCGCAAGATGACGGTTCTTCTGCATGTTCTTGATTTTCAGACTCTCCGCGCAAACTGCTTGGTTTTCGTCGATCAGACGCTTCGAGATTTTATGAAGCCGGTCGTTGCGGGCGTTCGCCACGCGCTTGTGCGCCTTGGCTAGACGCTTGCGGGCCTTCCCGTGCCGACGGCTTCCTTTCTTCGTTCGGGAGAACTTCTTCGATACTCGACGAAGATGCTTCTCCGCCTTCTTCAGGTGTCTCGGATTCGGTTCCTTTGTTCCGTTCGATTCGATGGCGAGGTCCTTGAGACCGAGATCAATGCCCGTCACTTGGTCTTCATAGACGTCGACGACGGGCGTGACCTCTTCGAGACCGTCGTCGTAGAGCACCGCCGCGTAGTACGCACCGGCCGTGTCGGCCGAGAGGGTGATGCTCTTCACCTTGCCTTCCACCTTGCGGTGAACAACAGCCTTGATGCGGCTGATCTTCGGGACCTTGATCCAGTCTTCGCCGACGGACACGTTTACACAGTGATAGTTCGACTGCTCTCCGCGGCGACTCTTCCATTTAGGAAAGCCCGCCTCATGCTTGAAGAAGCGCTGATAGGCGCCGTCTAGGTGACGCAGCGACTCCTGCAGAGCCATGCTGTCGTACTGCTTCAACCAAGCGTACTTCTTGCTTTTCTTCGCCACGGCGAGGAGCGGCTTCAGATCCATGATGACGGACAAACTCTCGCCTTTCTGTTTCCAGAACCGCCGCTTGAGCCACAACGCTTTGTTCCACACAAAACGCACGGCACCCCACTGCCCCCACAGGAACTTCTCCTGCTCGGGCGTGGGATAGAGGCGAAATTTGGTGGCTCTTAACATAGACGGTCTTTATGAATTAATTTGTTATAGTTTCGGTTATAGCTTAATTTCTATTAAGAGGGTCATATTATGGAAGACTATGATCGACGCCGCCACAGCGTCACAAAATTACGGCTTCACCTCGTCTTCACGACGAAATACCGCCGGAAGGTCATGACCCCGGAAATCCTTGCGGAAGTGATTGGGTCCATGCGTGAGACGGCTGCGAAAATCGGCTGCACGATCATCGAGATCAACGGTGAGGCGGATCACGTTCATGTTTTGTTGGCTTTCCCGACGGACATCACGGTTGCGTCCATCGTCAACTCGTTGAAAGCCGTATCTTCTCGGATGATCCGTCAAAGGCATCCGAACATTCTCGAAGGCGGGAAAACGGGGCTCTTCTGGACACGGTCCTATTTCGCCGCCACTACGGGAGGCGTCACGATTGACATTCTCAAGCGTTACGTCGAAAGTCAGGGGTATGAAAGGCGAGGGCGCCCTTCCTCCCCGCCTCATAAAGGCGAGGGTTCCGGGCGTAGTTCTTGCTGATCCGCACGCTTCTAAACCTCAGCCCGCCCCACCCTCGCGGCCCGGCGGGCTTTTTGCGTCCGCCGGAACGAAAAAAGCGGGTGAGCCGCCAAGCCCACCCGCACCAAGGAGACCCGGAAACGACGGACTCTTTTCCGTTGCGCCACTTCAAACCCGACCCCTCAGGTTCCATCCTCGCGGCGCGTCGTTCCCATGCCCTGCATTTTATCGCAAATGCGAATCGTTCGCAAGTAATAAAACCCTTTTCTTTCGTCCCTCGGCGTCCCCGGGACGGGGGATTTTCGCAAAAAGGTCGTCCGAGGGAATCATCCGCTTTTGCAAAAAGAAAGTTTTGCAAAAAGCGCGCCAGACGGTCTCCCGCCACCTGCAAACCCCGCCCTTCTGGACCTCAAAGCCGCTTTTCTCTAGGGCGAACCGCCTATTTTCTACGGTTTTCAGGGTACTTTCCTTGACGGCGGAGCGCAAAATCCGTAGAGTTCATTTCTGTGCAATAGCGGTTCTTCTGCAAAAGAGGAGCCGAACGAAAACCTTCGGTGCCGACAGGCACCCTCTCTACGGAGTCACCATGACACAAGATCCCGATCACATTGTAATTTTCGACACCACCCTTCGAGACGGCGAACAGGCGCTTCATCAAAGCCTTTCCCTGCGGCAGAAACTGCAGATCGCCGAGGCGCTCGAAGAGCTCGGTGTCGACGTGATCGAGGCGGGATTCCCCATCTCTTCGGACGGCGACTTCCAGAGCGTCAAGGCGATCGCCGCCTCGCTCACCCGCTCCGTCCCCTGCGGACTCGCGCGTGCCGTCGAAAAGGACGTCGACGCCTGCGGCGAAGCGCTCAAGGTCGCCCCGCGCCGCCGCATCCACACCTTCATCGCCACCTCCGAAATCCACGTTCGCGACAAGCTTCGAAAGGACTACAACCAGATCCGCGACATGGCGGTCGCCGCCGTCAAGCGCGCGACGAAGTACACGGACGACGTGGAATTCTCCTGCGAAGACGCCGGCCGCACGCCGCTCGACGAACTCTGCCGCATGGTCGAGGCCGCGATCGGCGCGGGCGCCACGACGATCAACATCCCCGACACGGTGGGCTACACCCTCCCCGCCGAATTCGGCGGCATCATCCGTCACCTGAAGAACACGGTCCCGAACATCGACAAGGCGGTCCTGTCGGTCCACTGCCACAACGACCTCGGCATGGCGACGGCCAACTCGCTCACCGCGATTCAGAACGGGGCCCGTCAGATCGAATGCTGCATGAACGGGCTCGGCGAGCGCGCCGGGAACTGCTCGCTCGAAGAAGTGGCCGCCGCCATTCATCTTCGCCGCGAATATCTGAAGGGCCTCCGGACGGGGATTCATCTCGAGAAGATCGCCCGCACGGCCAACATCGTCTCGAAGATCACGAACGAGCCCATCCCCGCGCACAAGGCCATCGTGGGTTCGAACGCCTTCTCGCACAGCTCCGGCATTCACCAGGACGGCGTCCTCAAGAACCGCGAGACCTACGAGATCCTCACGCCCGAATCCGTGGGCTTCTCGGGGAACGTCATGCACATGACGGCGCGTTCGGGCCGCCACATGATCAAGTCCTGCCTCGATCAGATGGGCTATCCCCCCGATTCCTACAACCTCTCCGAACTCTACAAGCGCTTCCTCGCGCTCGCCGACCGCAAGGGCCAGGTCTACGACTACGACCTTGAAGCCCTGCTCTTCTCGATGCGTCAGGAAGAGGACGACGAAGCCTTCGTGCTCGATCAGTTCAACGTCGTCTCGGGCTCGGGCGGCGTCATTCCGGTCGCGAGCGTCCGTCTCTTCGCCGGCCGCCGCACCCGTACGGAATCCGCCTACGGGAACGGCCCGGTCGACGCGATCCTCAACACGATCGTGCGCCTCACGGGCATCAAGACGAAGCTTCTCACCTACAAGATCGAAGCGAACGGCGAAGGCCGCGACGCACTCGGGCGCGTCAACGTCACGGTTGAATACGACAACCGCATCTTCCACGGCATGGGCCTTTCGACCGACATTCTCGAAGCCTCGGCGCTCGCCTACATCAACGCCGTGAACGCCGTCGTGCGTCACCTGCGCGTGCAGGCCGCCCGCAAGGGAAAGACCTTCAAGCTCCCCGCGATCGGGACGCTTCTCTGACCCGGACGACCACCGACCCGACACCCCGTCGGAGGGGCTCTCCCCTCCGACGCTCCCCTCACACACTCTGATTCGAAGGACATTGCAAATGACCCGTACCCATCGCATCGCCGTACTCGCCGGTGACGGCATCGGCCCCGAAGTCATGACGGAGGCGCTCAAGGTTCTCGAGCGCGCCGGAGAGCTCTACGGCTTCACGCTCGAAACCGAAGAGGCGCTCGTCGGAGGCGCCGCGATCGACGCCTGCGGCACGCCCCTTCCCGAAGCGACGCTCGCCGCCTGCGACAAGGCCGAAGCCATTCTGTTCGGAAGCGTGGGCGGCCCCAAGTGGGACCACCTCCCGCACAAGGACCGTCCCGAAGCGGGCGCCCTCTTGCCGCTTCGCAAGCGCTACAAGCTCTACGCGAACCTGCGCCCGGGGCGCTTCTATCCGGGTCTCGAGGCCATGTCGCCCCTTCGCGCCGACATCGCGGCGCGGGGCTTCGACATGGTGATCGTGCGTGAATTGACGGGCGGGATCTACTTCGGCGAACCCAAGGGCCGCGTCACGGAAGACGGCGTCGTGCGCGCCTTCGACACGGAAACCTACACGGTCCCCGAAATCGAGCGCATCGCCAAGATCGCCTTCGAGGCCGCGAAGGGCCGCCGCAAGAAGGTGACGTCGGTCGACAAGGCCAACGTCCTCGCCACCTCCGTTCTCTGGCGCGAAACCGTCGAGCGCATTGCGAAGGACTATCCCGACGTGACGCTCGAACACATGTACGTCGACAACGCGACGATGCAGCTCATCAAGAACCCCGACCAGTTCGACGTGATGCTCACTTCCAACATGTTCGGCGACATCCTCTCGGACGAATGCGCCATGATCACGGGCTCGATGGGGATGCTCCCGTCGGCGAGCCTGGGCGTGGGCGGCTTCGGCCTCTACGAACCTTCGGGCGGCTCCGCCCCCGACATCGCCGGAAAGGGCGTCGCCAACCCGATCGCCCAGATCCTCTCGGCCGCGATGATGCTTCGCTACTCGCTCGGCGAAACGGAAGCGGCCGACGCGATCGAAGCGGCCGTCACGAAGACCCTCGCCGAGGGCGTCCGCACGGGCGACATCGCCCTGGGCGGCCCCGCGGTCGGCACGAAGGAAATGGGCGACGCGATCGCCGCGAACGTGACGAAGGCCTGATAAGGAGAACACCAAATGGGCAAGACACTCTACGAAAAGGTCTACGAGGCGCACGTCGTGCGCCGGGTCGAGGGAGAACTTCCGCTTCTCTACATCGACCGTCATCTCGTCCATGAAGTGACGTCGCCTCAGGCCTTCGCGGGCCTCCGAGCCGCAGGCCGTCCGATGCGACGGCCCGACCTCACGCTCGCGACGATGGACCACGACATTTCGACGCAGAAGCAGACGCTCGAAGCCTGCTCGCCCCAAGCCTACGCGCAGGTGACGACCCTCATGAAGAACTGCGCCGACTTCGGGGTGACGCTCTACGGGCTCGGTCATCCGCACCAGGGGATCGTGCACATCATCGGGCCCGAAACGGGCTTCACCCTCCCCGGAACGACGCTCGTCTGCGGGGACTCCCATACGGCGACCCACGGCGCCTTCGGGGCGCTCGCCTTCGGGATCGGGACGTCCGAAGTCGAACACGTTCTCGCGACGCAGACCCTGAAGCAGGGAAAGCTGAAGACCATGAACGTGAAGACGGTCGGCAAACTCCCCAAGGGCCTCACCGCCAAGGACCTGATCCTCGCGATCGCCGGAAAGCTCACGACCGCGGGCGGCACGGGCTACGCGATGGAATTCACGGGCGAAGCCGTGCGCGATCTTTCGATGGAAGGCCGCATGACGCTCTCCAACATGGCGATTGAAGTGGGCGCGAAGGCGGGCATGATCGCCCCCGACGAAACCACCTTCGCCTACCTCAAGGGCCGCACGTTCTCGCCCAAGGGGAAGGACTGGGACGAAGCCGTCGAATACTGGAAGACCCTCCGCACGGACGAGGACGCCGTCTACGACAAGACGGTCGAAATCGACGTCTCGAACCTCGCCCCGCAGGTGACCTGGGGGACGAACCCAGGCCAGGTGATGGGCGTCGACGAACGCGTCCCCGTCCCCGCCGACATGACGGATCCCGTCGAGCGCGCGGGCGCCGAAGCGGCGCTTCGCTACACGGAATTGAAGGCGGGCGAGCCGATTCTCGGCACCCCCATCGACACGGTCTTCATCGGCTCCTGCACGAACGGGCGCATCGAAGACTTCCGCGCGGCGGCCGAAATCGTTCGGGGCCGCAAGGTCGCACCGGGCGTGCGGGCGCTTGCCGTCCCCGGGAGCGGCGAAGTGAAGCGCCTCGCCGAAGAGGAGGGCTTGGACAAGGTCTTCAGGGACGCGGGCTTTGAGTGGCGGCTTCCTGGTTGCTCCATGTGCCTCGCGATGAACGACGACAAGGCGGAACCGGGTTCCCGCGTCGCGTCGACATCGAACCGCAACTTCGTGGGCCGTCAGGGTCGCGCGAGCCGCACGCACCTCATGAGCCCCGCCATGGCGGCCGCGGCCGCCGTCACGGGCGCGATCGCCGACGTCCGCACCTTCTTGGGAGAAAACTGATGGAAGCGCTCAAAACCCACACCGGCATTGCGGCCCCCTTCGACGCCGCGAACGTCGACACGGACCAGATCATTCCGAAGCAGTTCCTCCTTGCGGTCGACCGCAAGGGCTTCGGCAAGCACCTCTTTCACGAACGCCGCTACCTCGACGCCGCGGAAACGACGGAGAATCCCGATTTCGTGCTCAATCGGGAACCCTATCGCAAGAGCTCGATCCTCGTTGCGCGAAGCAACTTCGGAAACGGCTCGAGCCGCGAACACGCTCCCTGGGCGCTCCTCGACTGGGGCGTGCGGGTCGTGATCTGCGAGAGCTTCGGGGACATCTTCAAGAACAATGCGCTTGGCAACGGCCTCCTCACGGTGGAATTGCCCGAGGCGCAGATTTCGGAGATCTTCGACGCGCTCTACGCGCATCCGGGGATGACCGTCACGGTGTCGCTCGAAACGATGACGGTGGAAGCCGCGGGCAAGACCTACCCCTTCACGCTCGATCCCTTCCGCCGCCGCTGCATCATGGAGGGCCTCGACGCGATTTCGCTCACGCTCGAGCACGAGGACGAAATCGCAGCCTTCGAAGCGAAGCGCCCCGCCTGGGCGAACCGCAACGAGTAAAGGTGAAAGGAAGCGCTCCGGCAAAGAGCGCTCCCGTTTGATATCGCAAAAAAGAACCCCGAGCGGATTAGATTCCCGTTCGGGGTTTTTAGTGCCCTTGCGAATCAGACGAGATAGGTGCGGTAGAACTTTTCGATTTCGTCAAACGGAATCACGTCCTTCTTGTCGTAAAGGTCCGTGTGCACGGCGCCCGGAACGAGGAGAAGACGCTTGTTGTCGCCCTTAAGCTTCGGGAAGACGTCCTTCGAGAAGTAGACCGAGTGCGCCTTCTCGCCGTGAACGAGCATCACGGCGTTGCGGATCTCTTCGGGACGGCCCAGAAGGGTCGACATGACGAAGGGGAAGAAGGACGTCACGTTCCAGCCCGCGTTCGAGTTGAGAGAACGCGGATGGTAGCCGCGCTTCGTCTTGTAGTAGTCGAAATAGTCCTTCACGAACCACGGTGCGTCGTCGGGGAGTTTGTCGGGCACGCCTCCGGCGCGGGCGGGTTCGCCCTTCTTCGCGTCGACCGTGCGCTGCGCATTCATCTTCTCGAGCATTTCCCAGCGGCCCTCGGCGTCGATCGAGTCGAAGTAGCCGTTTCCGGTGGCGCGGCACATGTCGTACATGGTCGACGTGACGGTCGCCTTGATGCGCGTGTCCATCATGGCGGCGCGAAGCGCAAAGCCGCCCCAGCCGCAGATGCCGCAAATGCCGATTTTCGCGGGATCGACGTCGTCGCGAAGCGAGAGGTAGTCGACGGCCGCGGAAAAGTCTTCCGCATTGATGTCGGGCGACGCTACGTTGCGCGCGACGCCGCCGCTCTCGCCCGTAAAGGACGGATCAAAGGCGACGGTCACGAAACCGCGGATAGAGAGCTCCTGGGCGTAGAGCCCCGAAGACTGTTCCTTGACGGCGCCGAACGGCCCCGAAACGGCGATCGCGGGGAGTTTTCCCGCGAGGTTTTTCGGACGATACAGGTCTGCGGCGAGTTCAATGCCGAAGCGGTTCGCAAAGCGGACCTTTTCGTGTGCGACGCGTTCGTCGAGCGCAAAGGTCTTGTCCCAGACTTCGGCGGATTCGGCCTTGGCGGCCGGTGCGGCAACGGTCATAAGCGTGGCTCCCAAAACGGTGGATCCCAAAAACGTTCTTCTCTGCATGGCGGTCTCCTAAAAAGCGTAGCGGTAAGGATGGATGAAACACCCTGCGGATACGGATCCTACGACGCCCCGACGTTCTTCGCGAATGGTATTTCTTGCTAACATGTCATTCCGAAAAGGAATGTCTTTGCATCCGCCGTTTTTCCTTCGCCCTGCACGCAAGCCTTTGGAAATCATGGACCTGACGACGCTTCGCTACTTCGTGGAAATCGCCCGGGAAGAAAACATGACGCGGGCGGCGAACCGCCTCCACATCTCTCAGTCGGCGCTCTCGAAGCGCCTCGCTGCTCTTGAGGAACGTCTCGAGACAAAACTCTTTCGCCGCCGGAGCTTTTCGATCGAACTCACCGACGAAGGGAGAAGACTTCTCGAGCGGGCCGGGGAGCTGCTCAGTCTTCATGACAAGATCGAGTCGGAATTCCGGGATCTGCGCGAACCCTCGGGCGGCACGCTCGCCTTCGGAATGGCCGAGGCACGCTCAGTGGAACTTGTGGCCCGGGCCGTGCGGCGTTTGAAGGAGTCGGCCCCGCAGCTTCTGTGCCGAATCGAAAGCGGCGACACGTCGATCGTGACGATGCTCCTCGAAAAAGGGATCCTCGACTTCGGACTCGTCGTGGAGGCGCCCGACACGGAGAAATTTCACGCGTTGGAACTCCCCGTCGAAGACCGTTGGGTGCTGATTCTCCCCAAGACTCATCCCCTCTCGAAGAAGACCGCCCTCGCCTTCGGGGACCTGAAGGGTCTTCCTCTCTTTTGCTCGATGCAGGGCTGGCGCGGCGACATCGAACGGTGGTCGGGCGGGCGCAAACACGAATTGTCGCTCGAGAGCCACGTGACGCTTCCCACGAACGGAGCGCTGTTCGTGCGCGAAGGACTCGGCTTTCTTCTCAGCTTCGAAGGCCTCGTCGACACCGGGGAGACAAGCCCTCTGGCCTGCCGTCCGCTCGATCCTCCCCTCACCGTGCGGTCTTATCTGATTTGGCGCAGGAACGCGTCGGTGACGCCCATTGCCGAACGGTTCCTCGGCGTTCTGCGCGAACTCGTTGCACAAGAAAAAGGCGAAGCCGGAGAAAAGGACGGCGCAAGAAACGTTCCCGAACGGGAATGAAAAATGCCCCGCGGCGGCGAGCTGCAGGGCGTTGTAGATAGGACCGGTTTCCTAGAGCGGTCACTCGAGCGTGCGTCCGAAGGCGTCGGCCTTGAGGATCGCGGCGCGGAAACTTTCGGGCGTCACCGTCACGCCTTCGGGAACGCAGGTCCATTCGCGAAGCGTTTGGGCGCGCTCGATGACGGGATCGAGATCGTCGGGCGTCATGTCGAGATCGGCGAGTTTCACGGGAAGACCCAGAGACTTGTTGAAGCGGGCGAGGCGTTCGAGCCCTTCGTCATTGCCGTCGAAGGCCATCAGCACCAGGCAGCCGAAACTCACGGTTTCGCCGTGCAGATGCCTGTGACCCGCGGGAAGCACCATGGTCGAATTGTAAAAGCAGTGCGCGAGCGACGAATTGAAGTAGTGCGCGTGTTCCGTTGTGAGAAGGTTCGATGCGATCCCGGTCGAAATGATGATGTCGAGCACCGTTTCCGAGAAAGCTTCCGTGACGCGTCCCGCGCGGAAGTCGTCGAGCGCCGCCTTGCCGTAACGAAGAAGCGGCCCTTCGCAGATCGCGGCGACCTGAACGCCCAACATCGGGGTATGTGCGAGCGCCTTGCCGCGCGAAGAGAAAGCAGATTCACACTCCTTTGAAAGGGCATCGCCGATCCCCGCCCAGAAGAGCTCTTCCGGACTGTCGAGAACGACCGTCGTGTCGATGAAGCAGTGGTTCGGACAGCGCTTCGTGAAGTGATAGCCGTCAAGCGACCCGTCCTCCTTGTAGAGAACCGCGATCGCCGAGACCGGAGCGCAGTTGGAAGCGAGCGTCGGACAGGTGAAGAAGGGCTTGTCCATCAGGTCCGCCGCCGTCTTCACGGTGTCGACGGCGCGGCCGCCGCCCACGCCGAAGATCATGTCGGCCTGCGCCACCGCGGGGTTCGTGCGGATTTTCTCCACGTTTGCGCGCGTCGCGTCCTTCCCGTAGACCTCCACGCAGGAGACGGCGAGCCCCGCCTTTTCGAGCGCGGGCAAAAGACGGGGCGAGGCCTTCTTCAGGGCCGTTTCGCCGCCCACGACGGCAACGGTCTTGCCGTAGAACTTCGTGACGAACCCGATTTCCTCATAGGCGTCGGGACCGACGCTGTAGGAAGGGAGAAATGTAGTGGACATGACGGTCTCCTCCTTATGCAAAAGACGAAATACCATTCTACGCAGACCGTTTCGATCGGGCTTCGCTGAGCGGAAAATATCCGCTCGCCTTTTGCCGTATTCCGAACCCGCTACGCTGAAAGCCCTATGCTTTCCCGTCGAAGAGTCTTCCCCAAAACGGAAAACGCCCCGAACGTCGTGTCCGAGGCGTTGCCGCCCGCCCCTTTCGACCGGCGGGCGTTCGGGAAGCAATCAGATCCAGCCCTTCTTGCGGAAGTCCTTCAGAACCTTGACGAAGGCCTTCATTTCGCCCGGGGTCCCGAGCGTGAGGCGGTTCCAGTCGTCGTAGGGCGGGAAGGCGCGGCCCACCATGATGTGGGCTTCCGCCATCTTGGCCTTGTAGTCGACGCCCTTCTTCGTCTTGTGGAAGATGAAGTTCGCCTGGGTCGGAAGGTATTCGATTCCAAGTTCGTCGAAGGCGTCGGTGACGATCTTCTTCGAGAGTTTCGTCGCTTCGAGCGAGAGCACAAGATAGGTCTTGTCGGCGAGCGTCGCGCTCGCGGCGGCCGCACCCATTGCGTTCGTGTTGTCGATCGAGGCGAAGGCGTCGACCGCCTTCGCGGTCGCAGCCGTGCCGATGCCGTAGCCCACGCGCAGACCGGCAAGGGCGTAGAGCTTCGAGAAGGTGCGCGAAACGATGAGGTTGTCGAGCCCCTTCTTCACGAGTTCAATGCCGGAGACGAACTTCGGATCTTCGACGTATTCGCCGTAGGCTTCGTCGACGAGGAAGAAGACGTTCGCCTTCTTGGCGGCCGCTTCTTCGACCCAGGCGTTGAACTCGGTCGCGGGCGAAACCACGCCCGTCGGATTGTTCGGATTGCAGAAGTAGACGACCGTGAGACCGTCAAAGGCCTCGGCCTTGGCCTTGAGGGCGGCGACGTCGGCCTGGAGGGTCTTTTCAACGAGCGGTACGGAAACGTAGGGGACGCCCGCCGCTTCCGTGTAGGCCTGCGCGACGCCGAAGGTGGGATCGGGCGCGATCACCTGCACCTTCTGTCCGGCCTCGGCAGCCTTGTGGAACTGCGCTTCAAGCGCCGCCTGAATGGTTTCGGAGGAGCCGTTGCCGAGCGTGACGTTTTCGGCCTTCAGACCGTAATGCGCTCCGATGTCGGCGATGAGTTTCGAGCGCACTGCGTCGGGATAGCGAAAGGCGGTCGCGATCTGCTTTTGAATCGCGTCCTGCGCGGACTTCGCGAGCCCCAGGCTGTTTTCATTGAAGTTGAGAAGGATCGGCTTTTCGGCCGTCGGCGTCACTTCCTTCGTGGCGGAAGCGGGAACGGCCGCAAAGACGGAAGGAGAAAGCGTAAGGCCGGCGAGGGTGCCGGAACCGGCGAGGAAGAAGGCGCGGCGATTGAGCATGGTGAATCCTTTGTTCGAGTCTTCGGAAGTTTGGCGCGGCATCTCCGCCGCATCCGACGCTTTCAACATATCGGAAGACGAACCCTCTCGCCTAAGGCGTTTTCTCTATCCGATTCCCATTCTCTCAGAAGGAAGAAAGAAAAATTCCAATAGTTAAAATTATGCCTTTCATTGGTCGACGAAAGGTCGATCAATGAGGGAAATTTGGTTCCCGTACGGGCTTTGGCGTCGCCCAAACGAACTTGACGAAGGGGGCTTCGCCACGGAGTTTCGCCGCGGTTTTTCGGTCCGTCCCGAGAAGCGCAACCGAAAGAACGTCGTCTCCGACCCGCAGGACGGGAAGGAAGGGACGGTCGAAGGCGGGTACGCCCCGTTCGGCCCAGAGGTCCTTGAGAATCCGCCCCGGGCCGTCGGGCGTTCGATGAAGGCGATCCCCTCCCCTGCGGGGACCGACGGTGATCCCTATCCGCTTGATGTCGGAGAGAGACACGGCGTCCGGATCGTTTTCCCTTGTCTCCTCCATCGCCAGGGAGAGCGTTCGGTCGGGATTCGTCCACAGGACGCCCGAGGCGGGAACGAGCGCCGCTTCTTCGAGCGCCGCCCGATGCGCGGAACGCACCCAAATTCGTCCGCGATGAATGTGCACGGTTTGCTCTCCGAAGGTGCGAACGCGCTGCGCCGTTTTTCCGGAAGCGAGAAGCGTCTCCCACTCGTCGGTAAGAAGGCTCGAGGCCGTCACGTCAAAAGCGGTCGAAAGCCACCGGCGCAGAGCGTTCTTTCGCCGTGCCGGCGAGAGGTCGGAAAAGTCGAGTGAGCCGTCATCGCGGCGGGCGCAGGCGATGTCCTCGTCCGCCCTCTCCGCCAGGATTTCGGCCGCCTCGCCGCACCAGCGCACGCTTCGGGCGGCCGGCGTTTCGGCATGGGGGAAGGCCGCCTTGAGGACGGGAAGGACGCGGTTTCGCAGGCGGTTGCGGTCGTAGCGGTCGTCGGCGTTGCTTTCGTCCTCCACCCACGGGAGGTTCGCTTCGGTCACGAAATTCGTGATCTCCTCTCGCGATAAGGACAGAAAGGGACGGCCTAGAAGCAGCTCGGGCGCCCCCCAGCGCGAAAGCGTTGAAAGGGCCGGCATGGCGGAGAGTCCGTCTACGCCCGCACCGCGCAGCCACTGCAAAAGGAAGGTTTCGAGAAGATCATCCCGATGATGCGCCGTGAAAAGAATCCCGACGCCGTGACGCCGCATCGCCCGGATCAGCGCTTCGTAACGCACACGGCGGGCGGCGGCTTCAAGCCCCTCCCCCGTTTCGCGCACGCAAACGCGAAGCACTTCGACGGGGACCCCGAAGCGCTTGCCGAGATCCTCCGCAAAGCCGCTCCACTCATCCGCATGCGGGCTCAATCCGTGATGCACGTGCAGGCCCAGGACGCGCACGCCACGTTCAGGGTGCGCACGCACCCAACGCACGAGCGACGCAAAGAGCGCCACGGAGTCCCGCCCGCCCGAAAGTCCCGCGGCCACGACGGGGGCGGCGGGATGGTGCGGATCGGAGAAGAAGGCGTCGAGTGCTTCGATCGGGTTCGACATGGAGAGGCGAATGGAAAACAGTCGGAATTGGAACGATAGCACGTATGACCCCGTAAAGCTCCGTTGAACATTGCCTTCAGAGGGCCGTATGCGTCCGGAAAGCGTCTCTGCAGACTCGCGCGGCAGAAACTGGAAGAGTACGTAGAAACCGCAAATATTAGACAATTTGGGATTACAACACCAAGATGTTTGACTTTTCCGTATTTCCCCGCCAATTCGAGCAGGACCTCCGAGCGCCCGGCGCAGCTCGTCGGGCAGAAATCATTCCGGGACCGCGACAGGTCGGAAAGACTACGCTCCTCGGGAAACTCGTGGAAGAGAAACGGCATATTGTCCTCATCGGCGAGGATGAGGACAATCTGGCTGTCCTTGCCGATCCGAAAGCCTTCCTCAGGAAAGAGCGTCACGAAAAACAAGTTGTCAACTCTCCTCTCGAACCTCCCGCCAGAACGCCGTCGCCCTCGCGATCCAACCTTCCGCAGCGGTCCCCTTTCCGAGACCAAAGCCGTGTGGAAGTCCGCCGAGACGCTCGTACCGGGTCTTCACGCCGGCGCGCTCGAGCGCCCGCATTCTGCGGTCCGTCACGGAAATGGGAGCAATGCCGTCCCGCGTTCCCTGGATCATGTAGGTGGCGGGATCGGTTGCCCGCCACTCCGAGAGCCCCGTGTAGGCCATGATGACGGCGGCGGGCCGAGGCGCGGCGGGACGCCCGAAGGCCTCCGTCCCGTAGGAGCCGAGCCAGGCCGCCATGCGCGCCCCCGCGGAACTCCCCGCCAAGGCGTAGCCGTCGGGATCGACGTCGTCCGCCGTGCGGACGCGCAGAATCGCGTCGGCGAGATCCTCGCAGGACCAACGTCCGCTTCCCGTGCGGTATTGGAGCACGAAGGCGTTCATACCTTCGGCCGCAAAAGCTTCGGCGTAGGGAAAGCCTTCGTGAATCGACCCCACGTAGGAAAACCCTCCGCCCGGGCAGACGATTACGAAGGGTGCTCCCGTTCGCCCCGGAAAGGAAAAGAGTCCGACGTCTTCCCGTCCGAGTCCGATCCAAAGCTTTTCGCCCCGCCTAGCCCGTTCGGAGAGTCGGTTGAGAATCGCGACCGAAGCCTCGGGGTCGACGCCCGTGTGATAGGGAAGAAGACGCGGGATGTCGCGCATGGTCCAGTCGTCACGGTATCCGAATTCGAGCGGAAGCAAATACTCGGCATAGCCTTCAAATTCGGGACGGCGAAGAAGTTCGCCGATCGTGGTGTCGAGGGAAATCGGACGGTCCGCCCCCTTCCCTTCCATGACTTTCTCCCCCGTTCGGGAATGAAAGGAAACACCTGCGGCCATAAGGCCGGCCGCCCGCAGAAAATTTCTTCTCATCATTCGTACCGCTCCCTGCGCCCGCCGCCGTGATGCAAAGAGAACGCGCCGAAACGACGCAATCGAAACACGTGGCGGGTTTGTCTTGCGGTCATTTTCTTCGTTTCCACCTCGCCGCGCGATGAAATCGGATCGCAAAACGGCCTCTTGGAAGAATTCGGCAAAAATCGGCCAGAATCCCGCACGAAGCGCCGGACCGCCCTTTTTAGGATGTAAACGTCGAAAACGAATCCACTCATGGGAGAATGACCATGTTGCAGAGCAAGCGAAACTTTCTCAAGACGGTCTTCATGACCGGCTGCGCTTTCGGACTCGCGTCCCGCGTCGGCGCCGCCGAAACCGCGACGCCCGCCAACACGCGGCGCATCGCCGTCGTCTACTTCTCGAAGACAGGCAATACGCGCAAGGTGGCCGAGACGATCCGTTCCCTCACCGGAGCGGACCTCTACGAGGTGACGACGAAGGAACCCTATCCCGAGGAATACGGGCCGACCACCGAAATCGTGAAGGAAGAAATCGAAAAGGGAATCGAACGCGAAATCGTCGCGCCGAAAATGGACCTCTCAAAGTACGACGTCGTGATCCTCGGGACGCCCACTTGGTGGCACCACGTCGCACAGGCGCTGCAGACCTGGATCAAGTCCGTCGACCTCAAGGGAAAGACCGTCGCTCACTTCAACACCCACGGAGGCGGCGGCCGCATGCACACGGAAGAGGACTTCCTGAAGATCCTTCCCGACAACGAGCATCTCGGACACCTCACCATCCGCGGCTCCGCCTGGGGTCTCGAGGGAGACGTCCGCGACTGGCTCAAGGAGATCGGACTTCTCTGACCGCAGTGCGCAAGATTCCCGCCTTTCCGGACGGATCGTTCGGGAAGGCGGATTTTTTTTTCGATTGCGAAGACAAGCTTCAGTACCAGTCGTGCTTTTCGCCCCGATCAAGCTTTGCCAGCCGCCGCATTTCGTCGGGCGCGAGCTCAAAATCGAATACTTCCGCATTTTCCTTGATGTGAGCGGGATTGCTCGAGCCCGGGATCACCGCGACGTTACGCTGCAGATTCCAGCGCAAAATGACCTGGGCGGCGGTCTTTCCGTGAGCGCGGCCGATCCGGACGATCTCTGGGTGCTCGAGAATGGGGGCGGTCCAAACTCGGCCGCCGAAAGGAAACCAGCTCTGCACGACGATTCCCTTCTCCTGCATGAAGGGAACGACGTCCTGTTCCTGGTAGAAGGGATGAATTTCGTTTTGCACGAGAGCGGGCGTTGTGTCGACCTTCGGCAAAAAGTCGGCGAGTTCCTTCACGTACCAATTGGAGAGTCCGATCGAGCGCACGAGCTTACGCTCCACCGCCTTTTCGATCGCACGGTAAGCCGCAACGTCGCCGCTTCCGGGATGATGAAGCAGCATGAGGTCGACGTAGCCGATGTCGAGCTTCGCGAGCGACTCCTCCAGCGCCTCTTCGGGACGGTCGAACTGCGGGGGATATAGCTTCGTCGTCACGAAGATCTCCTCTCTCGCGAGGCCGTTTCGCACGGCTTCGCGCACCGCCCGTCCTACCTCCCGTTCGTTGCCGTAGATCGACGCCGTGTCGATGATCCGCATGCCGAACGCGAGCGCCGCGCGAACCGAGCGCACGCAGACGTCTCCGTGAAGAGAATAGGTTCCGAGTCCGAGAATCGGCATCTTCCAACCGCTGTTGAGTTCCACGTTTTTCTCCTTCAGATCGAATTCTCTTTTCCCGACGGCGTCGGCGGCCGTCGTCGGCCGAAGCGGCAACGCCGCCGCGCACAATCCGAACGCGCCCAAACCCAGGACGTCTCTTCGCAACATGACGGGTCCTCCTTCGAAAATTCAGGCAAAGGTCGGCGATTTCCAATGAGGAGAGCGTAACGGCACGTCTCATACCGCGTCAAATGCCGATGAAGACAGGTAAACTATGCCTTCAAGGCATGGAAATCGTTTTTCTCGGGAGGACTTCATGGACATTCGCGTTCTGCGCTATTTTCTCGCGGCGGCCGAAGAACAAAGCATCACGGGAGCGGCGCAAAAACTCCACGTCACCCAGCCGACGCTTTCCCGCCAGTTCATGGAGCTCGAAGAAGAGCTCGGGCACGCGCTCTTCATCCGGACGAACCGCAAGCTTCGCCTCACGCCCAAGGGAGAGCTCTTCTACGAGCGGGCGCGCTCCATCGTGACGCTCTTTGAGCGCACCAAGGCGGAAATCCGCGCCGAGGACGAACTCGCCGGCGAAATCCGCATCGCCGCGGGCGAGACGCCCGCGCTCGCGAGTCTTGCGCGCGCCATCGCCCGACTGCAAAAGGAAGCTCCAAAAGTCAAATTCCACATCACGAGCGGCGCGGAAGCCGAAGTCAAGTCGGAACTTCACTCCGGTCTCACCGACTTCGGCGTCTTCGTCGGCACCGCCGACACGGTCGGCTACAGCGCCATCAAGTTGAAGCAAAAGGACGTCTGGGGCGTACTCACCCCAAAAAACGGCCCGTTTGCGGGAAAAGACCGCATTGAGGCGGCCGACCTGATCGGCGAACCCCTTCTCTGTTCGGAACAATCTCACCGGCGCAATGAATTCGACGGGTGGCTCAACGACCTCAAGAACGACCTCGACATCGTCGGGACCTTCAACCTTCTCTACAACGCCTACGTGCTCGCATCGGCGGGCGTGGGCCACGTCATCGCGCTCGGCGGCGTCGTCAACCCGGCGCCCGAGTCCGGCCTCGTATGGCTGCCGCTTTACCCCAGACTCGAGTGCGACATCCTCGTCGCCTGGGACCGCACGCGCCACCTGTCGCCCGCGGCCGAACGCCTGATCGCCCTTCTCAAGGAAGAGGAAGAGAGCGAGGCCGTGCGCTAAGGCAAGTCCCTCTTGCCCATGCCTTGCGGGCATGACAAACAGTAAAAAGAAAGTATTTATTATTGCAAAGAGTCTTCCGTAGACTTTTCGAACTTCGGGAGACGCTTCGTCTTCCGCTTTCTTTCGATATTTTTCTCATGACCCGCAAAATCCTCAACGAAAACCTTCTGATCGGCATCCTCACGCTCGGCGTCTTCGGCATCATCAACACCGAAATGGGCGTCGTCGGGATCATTCCCCAGATCGCGGAGCGCTTCGGCGTTTCGATTTCCGCAACCGGCTGGTGCGTGAGCGTCTTCGCGCTCGTGGTCGCGGCCGCCGCCCCCGTGCTGCCCCTCCTCTTTTCCGGCGTCAACCGCAGACTCATGATGCTCGCGGCGCTCTTACTCTTTGCCCTCTCGAACCTCGTCGCTGCCGTGACGGATTCCTTCGCCCTGCTGCTCGCGTCGCGCGCTCTGCCCGCTCTTCTTCATCCCGTGTATGTGGCCATGGCCTTCACGCTTGCGGCCGAGGCTTCAAAAGACGATCCCTCTCGCGGCATCGCCCGCGTGTTCGTGGGCGTGTCCGCCGGCATGGTGCTCGGCGTTCCCATGACGACCTTTGTCACGACGCACGTCTCCTACGAAGCGGCAATGGGAATTTTCGGGCTCATCAACACCGCCGTGCTTGCGGCCACCTACCTGCTGGTTCCGGACATGCCCGCCAAGCGCATGAACCCGGGACATCAGCTGCGGGTGCTCAAACGTCCTTCGCTATGGCTCGGCGTCGCGGCCTTCACCAGCATCAACGGCGCCATGTTCGGGTTCTTCAGTTTCATGAGCGATTTTCTGCACCGGGCGAGCGGCTTTTCGTTTGACGCCGTCGGCACCGTGCTTCTCGCCTACGGGCTCGCCAACATCGCGGGCAACATGCTCGGCGGTCGCGTCTTCGGACGCTGCCGCAAATTATTCACGCGCGTCGGCCCCGCAGTGATGCTCGCGCTCTACGCCCTTCTTTATGTTTTTGCCGAGGACCGGACCGCCGCGGCGATCCTCGTCGTTCTTCTCGGCGTGAACGCCGGGGCGATCAACATCAGCGGCCAGTACATGATCAGCGCCGCCGCCCGCGAGGCGCCCGACTTCTCGAACGGCCTTTTTCTCACGGCCGCGAATTTCGGCACGGCCGCGGGCACCTTTTTGTGCGGGCTCTTTATCGACCCGGCCGATTCCCGCGCCGCGCTCTTTGCGACGGGACTCCTGCTTCTTGCCGCCGTCTTCCTGACGTACGCGCGGACCGTGAAGGGGCACGCCGACTACGCCCTTGGCACGCCGGCGAATCCGGCGTAAGGACATTCTTTTTCGAAAAGAGATGAAAACGGGCGCGGTCACCCCGCGCCCGTCTTTTATCGGGTTTCCGATCGGGTCAGAAAAAGAGTCCGTCCCGATCCCACCACGGATCGATCGTGTAGCCCACTTCGGTTACGACGCCCTTCATGTCGAACTGCACCCAGCAGGCCATGTGAAAGAAGCCTTCGTCGAGGAACCGATACATCCAGGCGTCTTCGTTCACCAGCGCGAAGTGGCTTTCCTCGGCGCACTTTCCGAAGAGATTCCACACGGTTTCCTTCGTGTCGACGCCCGGGCGGATGAGTGCGAAATGTTCCCGATCGAGCACGTTTTGGCGCGAGACGACTTCGCCCTTTTCATTGAAGTCGATCCACCAGACCTGCTCGCTCATGGGCTGAAGCGAATAGACAAAACGCATGCCGCCCGTATCGAGCGCCACCTTGGCGTCCGGAGCGCCAAGCTCCGACTCCACCGCCGTGAGGCTCATGCCGGGTTCCATGAGCTGCGGATGCGCGCAGCCTCCGAGGAGAGCGGCGCAGGCGAGCGTCAGAGCGAAGCAACGGAATTTTTGCTGAAGAGACATCTGATCCTCCCTTTGTGTTCGGGATTTTCGATCCTTTTCCGATCCCCGTCAACGCTTCCCTTCAGGAGGAAGCGCTTCGGCGGGCGCGGTCTTTTCCTCGTAGTCGCACTCGAGCGAGTCGACGAGCTCGTGGAGCTTCGCCTTCCATTCGGCCTTGGCGACGCCGAGAAGCACGGCATCCTCAAAGAAGTCTTGGAGCGCCGTTTCGGTTTCCTTCCAGGTTTCGGCGAGGACCTTCACGCTCTCCGTGCAGGAGACGACCGTGCCGTCCTTTCTGAGCCAGCGCTCGGGCGACGTCATCGGGTTTCCTCCCCTTCCAGAGCAGGCTGCCTGCCGTAGGTGCGGAAACGCCCGATCACGGTCGCCATCTCCTCGTCGGAAAGAAGACGCGGCTCGCCAAGACCCCGCACGATCACGTACTGCCGCGCGAGGTTTTCGACTTCCGCCGCCAGGTCGAGCGCCTTTTCAGGCGTGGGCCCGAGCGCCACGACCCCGTGGTGTTCGAGAAGACAGGCGTTCTTCACGCGAAGGGCCTCGGCCGTGCGTTCGCCCAAGAGTTCCGTCCCGAAGGTCGCGTAGGGAACGACGTCGATTGAGGATCCCCCGGCTACGGCCACCATGTAGTGGAAAGCGGGAATCCCCTCGTTCTGGCACGCAAGCGCCGTGGCGTAAGCCGAGTGCGTGTGCACGACCGCACCCGCGTCGGGACGCGCCGCGTACACCGCACGGTGAAGCGACCACTCGGAGGACGGCAAAAGCCGCCCTTCGCGGTCCTCAACCGAAGCCGCATCAAGAGGCATCCAGACGAGATCCTCGGGCGTGAGCGCCGCATAAGGGACGCCCGTGGGCGTCACGAGAAACCCCGGACGGCCGTCGCGCTCAACGCGCACCGAAACGTTCCCGGACTTGTTCACGTTGATGCCGCGCTCGTTCATACCGCGCGCCGCGGCGATGAGGCGCTCGGAAAGACTCCATTCCCGCATCTTCGCCCCTTTATTGATACGCGCTCAGCTGATCGGCAAAGCCAGAATAAAGGTCTTCAGGCTTGAAGAAGCCCCGCTCCGTGAAGAAGGCCGTCACGAGCCGCGAAGGCGTCACGTCGAAGGCGGGATTCGCCACGGGCGTTCCTTCGGGAGCGAGCCGAACCGTGGCGGGCTTGCCGTTCTTGTCCATCCCGTGAACGCCGAGCACTTCGTCGGCGCCGCGGTTTTCGATTTCGATTTCCTGGCGGCCCGAAAGAAGTCGCCAGTCGACCGTCGACGAAGGCGCCGCCACGTAGAAGGGAACGCCGTTGTCGAAGGCAGCGAGCGCCTTGAGGTAGGTGCCGATCTTGTTGGCGACGTCGCCCCGGCGCGTGATGCGGTCGGCCCCGACGATCACGGCGTCGACGTCCCCGTGCTGCATGAGGTGTCCGCCCGCGTTGTCGACGATGAGGGTGTGGGCGACGCCGTGCTCGCGAAGCTCCCACTCGGTGAGAAGCCCCTGATTGCGCGGACGCGTCTCTTCGACCCAGACGTGAAGCGGAATCCCCGCGTCATGCGCCTGATAGATGGGCGAGAGGGCCGTACCGTAGTCGACCGTCGCGAGCCACCCCGCGTTGCAGTGCGTGAGGACGTTGAGCGGCCGGCGCTTTTCCTGATAGAGGTCGCGAAGGACGCCGAGCCCCGCCTCGCCGATTTTGCGGCCGCGCTCGACGTCCTCCTGCGTCATCTCTTCGGCAAGGCGCACGGCCGTGAAGAAGCGGTCCTTGGGTTCGCGCGGCAGAAGGGCGCCCAACATGCGCGTCACCGCCCACGAGAGATTCACCGCCGTGGGACGGGCGTTGCGGATGACTTCGGCCGCCTTCAGAAGCGACTCGTTGTCGTGACAGGCCTTGAGCGCGAGCACCACGCCCCAGGCTCCGGTGATGCCGATGAGGGGCGCCCCGCGCACCCGCATGTTGCGGATGGCCTCGACCGCGTCCTCCCAAGTCGTGAGAACGCGACGCTCAAAGCGGAAGGGAAGCAGCGTCTGATCGATGATTTCCACCGATTCGCCGCCTTCCAGACAACGGATGCTGCGGGTGGGAAGACCGTGAACTTTCATAAGCGCAAAAAAGCAAGAAATCTTGGGAAAAAGGGGCGCCCGAAGTGCGGACGCCCCTTCCATAAAGTAACGATAGCAGGTTGAGAAAAGAAAAGGAGCCGTCTGACGCGTCACTTCTTCCTTTCGCCCTCGTCGATCTCGACTTTCGCGTCGCGCTCGGCCTTTCGGCGGGCGCGCTCTTCGCGTTTGAGGTCGACGACCTTCACCTTGCAGGCGACGGGGGAAATCTTCTTCGCGCCGATCGGACGACCGCGCCGAATGCCGTCGCCCGTTTCTTCCCCGGGAAGATCGGGAAGCCCCTTTTCAAACTCGGCCTCCCAGACGACTTCGCCGCGCTCGACCGTGGTTTCGCGCAGATCCTCCTCCGTGAAGCTCGCACCGGTGCCGGTGAGCGCCAGGCCCATGCCGAAGGTGTCGAGCACCTGAAGAACCTTCGCAAACTGCGCCGTGGGCTTGCCCGACTCCAGGTCGAGGAGAAAACGCCGGCCCACGCCGCAGCAGATGGCGGCGTCGCCCAGGGTCATCCCGAGCCGTGCGCGACGCGTGCGGATGAGGGCGCCGAGCTCTTCGGCGTCCCCGAAGCGGATGTAGCGCGTACGCATGACGGAGCGCTGGGGCGCGCGACGTCTTTTGGGCGCGGACGTCTCCGAAGCCCGCTTTTCCTTCTTCTCAAAGCGCAGCGTCATGTCGTACCAGACGGCGCCCCCGTGAACGCTTTCCGAAACGCCCCGCTTTTCAAAGCCGAAGCGCTCGTAAAAGGGAATGAGACGCTCCTTGCAGGTGAGCATTACGCCGCGCCGCCCCTCCCTTCGGGCCTTTTCGATGAAGGCGGCGAGCAGGTCGCTCGCAATCCCCCGACGACGCCAGTCGGGATGAACGGCCAGGCCGAAGACGCTCTGCCAGGCCCCCTGCGGATCATGCAGACGGGCGTCATCGTAAAGACGGTCTTCAATCGTTTCGCAGTTCGTCACCATCCCGTCGATGAGTCCCACGGGCGTACCGTCGGCTTCGGCAATCAAAAAACCTTCCGGAAAGGCCTTCAGGCGAGCCTCAAAACTCTCGCGGCTCGCTCCTTCGGCGGGCGGAAAGCTCGCCGCCTCGATCGCAGTCAGCGCGTCGAGGTCGTGAAGCGTAGCAACGCGCAATGAAATCATAAGAAGAACCCCACAACCGTCCCTTCGGGCGCACGGACCCAATCCGGCGCGAAGCGAAGAGAAAACCCTAAGTCTGAAAAATGGAACGCGGCGCCCGCTTCTTCTCGCTCGGCAGGGCCGGGAGAGTTTTTCAAAAAGGCGAACGCCGTCGATACACGTTAACCCGTAGTCTACCCGAGTTTGAGAAAAGGATTGCGTTGCAGGATTAGGAAATTGTCTGAACCAAAAAGAAAAACGAAAAACTACGCGGTTTCACCTAGCTTTTCCGACGATTCCCTTTCGCCTCCTCCGAGAAATCCCGAACGTCCCGGGCACGTCCCAGGAAGTCATTATGCACTTTTGCTTATGGCGGCGCATTTCCCCGTCCGTCGTGCATTTTTATTTCCCGATCGGGAACCTTCCGGCAACCCCCGAAGAAACCCGAAAACGTGTCCGAGCACACGGACGCGCAGGCTGCACTCCCCTACTCTTTGCGCATGGGCTCCCGGTGAGCCTTGACCAAAGGAGAAAGTCTTATGAAAATCACCCGTCGTCAGTTGATCGGTTCGGCCGCCGCCGGTGCGGCCCTCTCGGGCGTCGTGCCCGCCGCGCTCGCCGCCGTCGTGGAAAAGAAGGTCGACCTCGTCATCATCGGCGGGGGCTTGGGCGGCCTCGCCGCCGCGAACGCGGCCGTGAACAAGGGCGCCAAGCCCCTCGTTCTTGAAAAGCTCGCCTTCTTGGGCGGCGCCGGCCTCTTCCCGGAAGGCTCCCTCGGCGTCAATACGCGCTATCAGAAGGAACACGGCATCAAGACGACCGTGCAGCAGGTTTTGGACGCCGCGCTGCAGTTCCATCACTTCCGCGCCGATCCGTCCGTTCTTCGCGTGCTGATCGAAGAATCGCAGAAGACGATCGACGAGATCCAGGACATGGGCATTGAATTCCGCGGTATCCGCACCATGTACGACAAGCACGAATCGCTCATGACGTGGCACCTCTTCAAGGGCGGCGCCGCCGAAGTCATCAAGCGCTTCATCGACAACATCAAGGCCCGCGGCGGTGAAATCCTCACGAAGACGCGCGCTCAGAAGCTCATCACCGAAAACGGCGCCGTCGTCGGCGTGGAAGCCGTGAACGAAAAGGGCGACAAGATCATCGTGCGCGCCCGCAAGGTGATCATCGCCACGGGCGGGTTCGCCGCCAACAAGGAAATGCTCGCCCAGTACGTCTTCGACTCCTCCGCCCTCGGCATGGTCGAACCGATTTGGCTGCGCGGCCCGGTGGTCGACGGCCGCACGGGCGACGGCATCAACATGGCCCGTCTCGTCGGCGCCCACGTGGCCGGCATGCACGCCGTGGCCGGCAACGCTCCGTACCTTCCGGACGTTCCCCCGATCAATCAGTTCTCGGGTCCGGACGAACTCAAGCAGGGCCGTTGCGCCCTCGCCCAGCCCTGGCTCTGGGTGGACCACACCGGCCGCCGCTTCTTCAACGAATCCCGCGGCTCCGTCTTCGTCGACGTCTACAACGCCATGACCACGGCGGGCGGCGTCTCCTACACGATCTTCGACCAGGAAAAGATGGATCGCATGATCCAGAAGGGTGCGGTGCTTCCCTTCAACGCCATCGTCCTCGCCGAGACCCCGCTCAAGGCGCTCCCGAAGACCTGGGAAATCGGTCAGCAGCGCGGCTGGGCCTTCAAGGCCGACACGATCGAAGAACTCGCCATGCAGATCGGCGTTCCGCCGAAGAACCTGCGCGAAACGATGCAGAAGGTGAACTCCTACGCCGAAACGGGCGTCGACCCCGAATTCGGCCGCAAGAAGGAACACCTCGTGAGGTTCAACCTTGAAAAGGGCCCGTACTACGCTCTCAAGGCGATCCGCGCCTTCTTCCTCACCTTGGGCGGCGTCACCGTCACGCCCAACTTCGAAGCGAAGAACCCGCAGGGCGACGTGATCCGCAACCTCTACGTCGTCGGTCAGGACATCGGCGGTCTCTATGACTCGTCCTATGACCTCCGCTGCGAAGGTTCGGCCTCGTCCTTCGCCATGACTTCGGGCCGCGTGGCCGCGCTCCACGCCCTCAAGGCCATCGAAGCCGGCGAATAATCGACGCTTCCTTTCGGGGGCCGAACCCGCTTTCGGCCCTCGAGCGGACATCCGATCGTTCTTCGACCTTCCCGCCCTACGGTGCGGCGAAGGTCGTTTTCTTATCCGCCCACCGCGTTTCTCCGCCGCTCCGTAGAAGTTCTCATCGTTGCCGAAGCGGCCGGCCGATACAATGAGCCTGCACACTTTCCCGACGAAACATGACGAACGCACCGAAGCTCTCCATCTATTCCGACCGAGCCTGGCTTTTCGACGCCGCGCCGGAAGCGATCGAACCGCTCTTTGCCGACGCGCCCCGCAGGGTGATTCCCGCCTGCACGCGGCTCCCCTTCGGCTCCACGCACGTCGTCGCCCGCATTGAAGAAGGACTCTTTGCGACCTACGCGGGTTTTCAGGGAGAATTTCGGCTCCTCACGGGGCTTTTCGGCCCGGGTTCGATTTTGGGCGGCATCAAGGCCCTGACGCACGCGGGGCGTCGAATGCCGCTCTCTCTCAGAGCCCTCTCCGACACAACCGTGCGGGTGATCGACGCCGTTCGGTTTCGCGAAGCCCTGCAAGCCGACAAGACGCTTGAAAAGGACGTTCTTTCCTATTTTCTCGTGATGCACGAACGGCAGATCGACGGCCTCCTCGTCATGGAGTACCTGCCGCTTGCCGACCGCCTCGCCATGCTGATCGAGACGCTCTACTTCGCCATGGGAGAGGAGCCGTCGGAGACGCCCGTCGAACTCCCGCTTTCCCTCAACGCATGCGACCTAGCCGACATGCTGCGCGCCGAGCGCGCTTCGGTGAGCCGCGTTCTTTCGCGCTGGGGCCGCGCCGGCATCTTCCGCCGTGAAGGCCGCGCGCTCTACTTCGCAAGCGCCCGTCTTCGCGAACAAAACGCAAGCGGAGTCGCATTCCCGTGAGCCGGATTCTCCTTCTCGTCCTCTCGACGGCGCTCGTCATGCGCGCGCCGATCAACGCGCTCGGCCCCGTCGCAGAAGACGTGATCGAAACGCTCGGCTTCGGCTACGCGGTCTACGGCTTCGTCGCGGCGCTCCCGATCTTTCTATTCGGTCTCATGAGTCCCGTCGTAAGTCGTCTGCTGCGGCGCTTCTCGGGAGAACGGCTCTTCCTCGCGGGGCTTCTCCTTCTCATCTTCGGGTGTTGGGCCCGCGGCGCAGACGACCCCCTTCTGTTTATCGCGGGGACGCTCGTCATGGGCTTCGGGATCACGCAGTTGAACGTCCTCATGCCCGCCGTCATCAAGACGGGATTCAAAGAGAAGTGGCCCGTCATGATGAGCGCCTATGCGGCCTTGATCGGCTTGAGCGGCACGGCGGGCGTGGCGCTATCGACGCAGCTTTTCGCCGCGACCGCCGACTTTTCGGCGTCGCTTCGCGTCTGGGCCCCAGCCGCTCTACCGGCGCTTCTTCTGTTTCTCTCGCTGAGAAAGGGATTCGTTCCGAAGGAAACGGCCGCTCCCGAAACGTCGGGCCGAATCACCTCTGCCCGGCTCCTTTTCACGCTCGTCGCCATCACGGGACTCCAGGCGGCCATCAATTCGACCCTCAGCCTGTGGCTTCCCTCCGCGCTGACGGCCGACGGCTTCACGTCCGCGCAGGCCGGAGCCTTCGTCACGACGCTCCTCATCGCCTCGATCGCGGGAAGCTTCGCGCAGCCCGCGCTCTCGCGGCTTTGTCCGGACTTCACGGTCCGCGTCGCGCTTTCGGTTGCCGCCTTTGTTCTTCCCGTTCACTTCCTCGACAGTCTGCCGCTCGTCCTCACGGCGCTCGCCGCGGGCTTTGCGCAGGGAATCTTCGTTGCGGAATCCTTCGCGATGCCCGCGAAGAAAACCGACGGTTTCGAGCGGCTCGTGGCGCTCACTGGGCGCGTGCAGTGCGGAGGCTACGTCCTCGCGGGCGTCGGTCCCTTTCTGACGGGCGGCGTCGTGGAGCTTCTCTCGGTCTCGGCCGTTCCGACGCTTCTGACGGTTTTCGCCCTCCTCTGGGGGCTCTTTGCGGTGCTCGCCGAACGAGCGGAGTGAACCATTCGCGAAAACCCGCAGAAAACGGCGGAGCGCGGACTTTGGCCGTGCTATAGTTCCTCTCCCGCCGCAGGATCCGCGGCTTTGTCCATACGGAAACTCCCATTCAGCCATGACCGTACGCATGCCCGAACCCAAAGGTACGCTTCTCGGTAAAGAGACGACCTACGAAAACCGATACGATCCGTCTCTGCTCACGCCGATCCCGCGCAGTCTCGGCCGCGACGCAATCGGCCGTCACGACTTCCGCGGGGTCGACGTCTGGCGTCTCTACGAAATCACCTGGCTCGACCTCGAAGGCCGTCCGCACTACGCCGCGGGGGAACTGCTCGTTCCCGCGACGTCGCCCAACATCGTCGAGTCGAAGTCCCTCAAGCTCTACATCGGGAGCTTCACGCAGACGCGCGTGGGCGACCTCGCGACCCTTTGCGAAACGGTCGAGCGCGATCTCTCGGCGATTCTCGGCGCCCCCGTGAAGACCCACTTTGCCGAACTCGCCGACTGGAACTGCCCCGTCGAAAAGACGCCGGGCGTTCTTCTCGAGCGCGAAACCGCCCCGAAGGGCGAACTCACGTTCGAGCCCGAACCCGCGCTTCTCGCGTTCACGGACGACGAAAAGACCGTCGAGGAAACGCTCTCCACCGATCAGCTGCGCTCTCTTTGTCCAGTCACGGGGCAGCCCGACCACGCGACGGTCGTGATCCGCTACCGCGGACGGGCCTGGGACCATGAGGCGCTCTACCGCTATCTCCTTTCCTATCGCCTCCACCGCGGTTTTCACGAACAGTGCTGCGAGCAGATCTTCCACGACCTCATGACGAAGCTGTCGCCCGAGACGCTCGAAGTGCGCTGCCTCTTCACGCGCCGCGGCGGGATCGACATCAGCCCCTTCCGTTCGACCGATCGGGACGAACCCGAACGCATCTGGCGCGCCATGCGGCAATGAGCTCGGAGAACGGGCATTCGGTCGTATAATGGTCTTTTCGATCGAAAACATCCTCTCGGATTCTCCGCATGCTCAAAGAAGCTCCACCGCGTCCCGGCGAAGCGCTCGCCAAGACCATTTCGGGTCACCGCCTCACGCACGTGGCCGACTGCCTCGGCGTGAACGTTTCGACCCTGCAGCGCGTGATCCGCGGCGACTTCCGCGTGACGCCCGCCATGGCCTACCGTCTCTCGATCGCGCTTGAAACGCCGATGGAGTATTGGCTTCGCATCCAGACCGAACGCGACGTCTGGGACATGCAGCACGACAAAAACCGTCCGACGAACGTGAAGTCGATCTACGAGCCCGAAGCGTCCGACATTCCCGAGCAGGAAACGCTCCCCTTCGACTGGGGCGAAGAATAAGACCTCGCCCGCAACGAACACTCTCCGACATCCCGCCCGCCGTGGTGGGATTTCTTTTGTCCGGACGCTGTCAAAACGCGGTCATCCGGCACGCCTCCCCGTCCTCTCCGCACGGAGAATCGTCCGCAGGACGTACGAAAAGCTACGTAACGATTCTTATTTCGTTTTCTAAGAGAAAGGCTTTAAGGATTATACCCTGAGCGTTAACCCTGAAACAAATTGTAAGCAAATATACACAATTGTCTTTCCCTTTGGCAGAATGCTCCTCTCTTTCAACCCCTGCGCTCCCTTTCAAATGTTACGGAGCGCTTCGTGAGGATAGTATGGAGTTCGTAGAACTGCTTTTGCTCTGCGTCGCCGTTCTGCTTCTCATCTTCAAGCCCGAACAGGAAAAACTTGCCTGGTGGCTGACGGTGGGCGGCTGGTTCGTCGTTGTGTTCATGTATGTCGGCCACGTGTCGACGGCCATTCTCGGTTCGCTCAATCTCTAAGGAGGCTTTTCGATGACTGACTATTCGCAGCCCGTCAACGAGGGCGACATCAAGAAGGCGAAAACCTTTTACGACATCATTTGCTGGGGCGGTCTTCTGATCGTTCTGCTCCCCGTCGGCATCGCCAATCTCATTCTCGGCTACCTTCTCGGCGACTCCCCCTGCACGCTCTGCTGGGGCCAGCGTCAGCAGATGGCCTACATCGGCGTCGTGGCGCTCTTCATGGTCCGCTACGGCTTCAAGCCCAAGTACCTCGCCACGATGCTCGTCATGGCGGCCGTGGGCCTCTACTCGTCCTTCCGTCACCTCGGCAACCACGCCGCCCGTGACGTCGGCCAGGGCTTCGGCCTCGACATCTTCGGCATTCACACCCAGATGTGGGCGGAAATCGTCTTCTGGTGCGTCGTGATGCTCTTCGGTCTCGCCACCTTCCTCGCTCCGCGCTTCGACGCGCTGATCGCGGAAATGCGCGGCCGTCCGTGGCGTCCGCTCACGACCTTCTACAAGATCGCCTTCGGCATCGTCGCCTTCATCATCGCCTCGAACTCCTTCCAGGCCGCCTGGTCGACGGGTCTTCCCCCGAACTGGGGTCAGGGCGATCCCTGGCGCTTCTCCTGGGACCGCAAGTACATCACGTACTCCGCCGATTCCTGGGAAGGCATGTGGGCCGGCATCAACTTCCTCGGCCGCCGCGACGTGAAGGATCCGGACCTTGCCTACAAGCCCAACGCCAAGAAGCTCGGCATCACGTGGAACCACAACGCGGCCGAAGCCCCGATCGCTCTGAACGGCAGCCTCACGGTCTCGAACACGCGTGAAATCAAGGGAATCGACGCCAAGCTCAACACGCTCCAGAAGATCCGCGGCGAGTACGTCGTGACCTCGAAGTACGACTTCTGGTTCCTCAACGACGACCTCACCCCGTCGATCCACGCCGCCATGGACCCCTGGTTCTCGGCGAACGTCCTCGACCTCGTCGGCGTCACGCCCTACGGTGAAGACGCCTACGTCCTCATGGGCATGAACAAGTCGATCCTGCGCGTGCGCAAGAACCCCGAAGCCGACGACGTTCAGGGCTGGGCCAACTTCACGGCCGGCCGCGATCAGGTCGAAGCCGTGGGCGGCAAGGGCCGCGCCCGCATCGACACGACCCGCGCCAAGATGTTCTACGTCCACTCGAGCGCGACGGACGGCAAGTACATCTTTACGGCCACCGTGCCCGACAACAAGGACAAGAAGACCTTCGTGATCTCGAAGGCCCTCATGGCCGACTGGACGCTCTCGGGCGAATTCAAGCCCGCCGCCGCCCTCAAGGACGGCCGCTCGCTCGGCGAACTCTACGTCACGGGCATGGTCTACGAAGACGGCAAGCTCTACGCCGTGTCGAAGAACTTCAACGTCCTCGTCGTGATCGACCTCGCGACGGAAGCTGTGACGGAAGCCTGGGGTCTCCCCGCCGACTTCACGGACATCCGCGGTCTCGTGAAGACGGGCGACACCTTCGAAATTCTCGACGGCAACCGCATCGTGACGCTCACGAAGTAATTCGTTGCCTCGCGACCGCATGAATCCGGGCCGCTCTCCTCAGGGAGGGCGGTCCGATTTTTTTTGGCCCCCTTCTCTTCCTCCCGCGCCGCGAAAGAAGGAAGCCGTAACCGTTTGAAAACGCCTTTTAGGGGCGGTTTTCCGACGAATCCCGCCGATATAATGGATCGGCCTGTCACGCTGAAAAGGGAGACCCCATGTCCGCGCCTCTCAAACTTCTCGCGCCCCTTCTGGGCGCCCTCCTCCTCGCAGGCTGCCAGAGCCTCCCCGAAGGAAGCGCGCCCGCCGACGGCGCGAAATCCGCCGCCACGGTCGCGGGCGAAAAGCCCGGCAAGGCCGCGGCGTCCCGCTTTCCCTGTCTCGACGCCCCGCGCTTTGATCTGATGTTCGACATCGGGCCCTCGATCGCGGTGGGCGACGAAGAAAAGCTCGATCTCGCCCGCAACGCGGCGGCGCGTCTCCTCGAAGACTTGGCCGAATACGACCACCCCGTGGCGATCTTCACGGCAAGCCCCTACGCGGTGCCCGGAGGCGACGAAACCCCGCGACCGGCGGCCCTTGCGCGCGTGATCGACGGCCTCAAGGCGCTCCCGCGCAACAACCCGAAGCTCGAACGCGCTATCTCCGCCTACGCCGCCACCTACACCTGCGCCCCGAAGACGCGCGGCGCCCTCGTACTCTTTACGGACGGCGCGTGGCTTGACGACCAAAAGGTCCTGCGCGCGGCGGAACGCCTGACGCGTCTTGCCCCGTCCGCGGGCCTCTTCGTGATCGGCCTTCGTCCCAATGAGGCGGACAAGGAAAATCTGCTGCGCCTCGTGACGCTCGTTCGCGAAGCGAGGGGCGAAGCGGGCGGCGCCTACATCGAAGTCGACCGCCTCGAATACGACCCCGACGCCTTCCTGCTCTTTTCCGACAAACTCCACCGCTGGTTGGCGGACGACGCGGACGCCGCCCCCGCCGACGACGAGGAAACGGTGGTCTGACGGATTTTCCGAGACACAGAACGCACGAAGGGCCGGGAATTTTCCCGGCCCCTTCTTTTTTTCGAATCGGCTTCGGATCAGGCGATCGCCTTTTCAAAGAGCGCCTTGATGGAGGCGATGTCCTTGGGTTCGACGAGCGTGTCGATCATTTCGCCCTTCTTGTAGAGCTTGAAGGTCGGAATGTGACGGATGTCGAGCTTTTCACGAAGCCCCGCGTCGGCGTCGAAGTCGGCGTTCCCGAAGGCGACGCGGTCGCCGTAGGTTTCGAGAAGCTTGCGAACGAAGGGTTCCGCGCGGCGGCAGTCCGGGCACCAGGCGGCGCCCATCACGAAGATGAAGGGCTTTTCGGACTGAAGAACCGTTTCGTTGAAGTTGGCTTCGGTGACGTGGATCATCATGATGAGATCTCCTCATAAAAGATTGGGTTTCCTCATCCTACGACAAGGAAACCCATTTCTTGAGTGAATCGCTCGGTTTTTACGCGCGCTTACTTTTAGGCAAAAACCTTTTCATGTCGCCGCACGGCAAAGAGACTCGCCGTGAGGAGGCAGACGATCCCGAGGAAGGCGCCTTCCAGCGACACGGCCGACGAAACCGCGCCGATGAGGGCGGGCCCCGCGAGGAGACCGCCGTAGCCCACGGTCGTGACGGCCGTGATGGCCTTGACGCTCTCCATCTTCTTGTCGCGCGAGGCGGCCGAGATGAGGATCGGCGCGAGGTTCGCGATGCCGAGGCCCATCACGAAGAGACTCGCGAAGACCGCGGCGGGAACCGGGAAGAAAACCATGACGCAAAGCGACGCGATGATCATGGCGACGCCCGCGAGAAGGACGACGTTCGGGCCCACCTTTTCCGTCACGCGGTCGCCCATGAGGCGCGAGACGGCCATGGCGATCACGAAGAGCGTGTAACCGAAGGCGCTCGCTTCCTGCGGAACGCCCGCGGAGTCGCGAAGATAAATGGCGCTCCAGTCGAGCATGGCGCCTTCCGTGAGGAAGATCACCGCGCAGAGCGACGCGAGAATCAGCACCGAACCCGAAATGCGGCGCGCGCCCGTCGTGCCCGAGGTCGTGCGGCCCTCCTTCTTTTCGCTCTTGATTTTCTCGTTCGTGATGCGCGAGAGAATCGCGACCAACACGAAGGCGAGCACCGTCATCAGCGTGGTGATCGTCATAAGGGGCGTGAGACCCGAAACGAAGCAGAGCGTGATGAGGCCCGCCGAGACCACTTCGCCGATCGAATACGCGGCGTGCAGACCCGACATGATGCGGCCTTCCGACTTCTTTTCAAGGTGCGTGCCGTAGATGTTGACGCTCACCTCGAGACAGCCGAGCGTGATCCCGTAGAGGAAAAGCGCCGCGCATTCGAAGGCGTAGCTCGGCATGAGCGTGAGGCAGACAAGGAGAAGGCAGGAGAGAAGCCCCGAGAGGCCGATCGCGTTGCGGCAGCCGATTCGCTGCGAGAGCGTGCCCGCAAGCGGCATTCCGACGAAGCTTCCGACGCCCAAGCCCAGAAGGAGCGTACCCAAGAGCATGGGCGAAAGCTCCAGCCCCGACTGCACGAAGGGGATGAGGGGCGCCCAGGAGGCCACCGTGAAGCCCCCCGTAAAAAAGCCGATGCGCGCGGACCAGAGCTCCGCCTTGGTGGCGGCCCCCACCTTGGGGCTCGCGTCGGTTTTGTCACGGGAAAGAGAGAGGGAGGAAACGGATTCGCGAAGCTTCGACGCCGCGGCGGACGTGCCGGCGAAGGACTTCGGAGAGATGTTTTTCGTTAATTCGCAGGACATACAGGACGATGATCGTGGATGACGCTAGAATTTTATCAACAACAATCCGATACTTTAAAATGGATTCCATCGGAAAACTGATGGATAAAACCACACGATGAGCATCAAGATCGACGAAATCCGCTCCTTCGCAGCGGTTGCCGAGACGGGTTCCTTTTCCGAAGCGGCGAGACGCCTGCGCCGTGCGCAGTCCGTTCTCTCCATGCACGTGGCGGGGCTTGAAGCCGACCTCGGCTACGCCCTCTTCCACCGCACGCCCAAACCCGAACTCACGGCCCGCGGCCGCGAACTCCTTCCCATGGCCCTGCGTCTCCTCGCCGAAGCGCAGCGACTCGAAACCCGCGCGGCGGCCTTGGCCGACACCGCTTTGCCCGCGCTCTACCTCGGGATCGACCCGATGCTCGAGGCTCCGGTCATGATCGAGATCCTGCAGCAGTTCTCCAAGGCCTTTCCGAGCGTACGTCTTCAGATCGAAAACATCACGGGGTCGGAAGCGCAGTGGTTCTTTAAGAAGTCGGGGATGAACGCGGCGCTCGTCTTTTCGTCGGAACCCGCGATCGAAACGCGTGAGCGCGTTCTCGGGCGCTCCCCCGTCTCGGTCGTGGTGTCGAAGAACCACCCGCTCGCCTCCCTTCCGACGCTTACGACCGAAGCCCTTCGGCAGCACCGGCAGATCATCGTGCACGCACGCGACAGCGAGTCGGCGCCGCCGAACATCATCAATCCCGACCATTGGGAAGTGGACAGCGGCCCCTGGGCCTTGGGACTCGTGGCCCGAGGCGTCGGCTGGGCGCTCCTTCCGAAGTCCCTTCTGACGGGCCGTTCCGCCGCGAATTCGGGCGTGACCGCGCTCGAACCTCCGTTTGCGATCGAGCCCGCTCGTTTGACGCTTCGGAGCAAGCCGGGCGAAGTCACCGAAGAGATTCTCCTTTGGTGGGAGAAGACCGTCGGAAAGCACAAGGTGCGGCTCGGGCTTGCCGCCGCGCCGAAGACGGCGGCGGCGCCCAAGCCGGAGTCGTAAAGGTATTTCATCCTCCAATAAGGCGCCGCTGACACAATACGTTGACCCCGTCGCCTCTGCGCGACCCTGACGAAAGGATTGTTTCATGATCAAGCGTACCCTCTCCCTCGCCCTTCTCCTTCTCGGCGCCCAGACCTCCATGGCCGCCGCCGAAATCAATCTCGGCGAACTCGTCACCGCCACGCACGACGAAGAGTGGCAGCCCGTTCAGCTTGAAGAAGACGGCGTCGCCTCGATGAAGCCGCTTCTGCGCGCCTTCACGCCGAAGTCCGAAGCGAGCTTCGAACTCCTCTGGAAGAAGGAGCCCAAGGACGGTCTCGAACCCTATGAAGCGATGGTCGAAAACTGCGGCGACCCGATCGCCGACGCTTCCGGCAAGCAGGCCTTCATCCAGAAGATCGGCGCCGACTTCGAACTCAAGGACTACAAGACCGAAAAGTGCGCCTTCGGTCCCCTTCCCTGCGTGAAGCTTTCGACCACCTATCAGATGAAACAGACGAAGACCGACATTCAGTTCATTGAATACACGGTCTTCAACAAGGAAACCGGCAGCGTCTACCTCATGCGCACGGCCGGCAACGCCGCCAAGGCCGAGGGCGTCTTCAAGGGCGCCGACATCCTCGTGCAGCTCGTCATGAAGCGCGACAAATAAGAAAAAAAAGAGAGCCGCCGCAAAGCCCCTTTGCAGCGACTCAAAAAAGCTTTTTGCTCCCTGTCGGACGGACCGTTCGGCGGGGAGCTTCGTTTTCGGGCGTCGGCGACGGCGCGACACGCCCCGTCTTCCCTACCCTCCCAATGACTCGTGTTCAACCAATCCTCCCTTTGTGACGATTCCGCAACAAATCTTGTCGACCAATATGTCTTTCTAACTAGTGGTTTCCGCCTAGCACCCCTACATTTCATCAAAACTTCATGAATTCGTCGCGTTTTGTGATCGAAGAGTCACAAAAGCTCTATAGGATGAAACCCACGCCAGGTGAAAAACCCTCGCTAAATACAACTCACACCCTCACGGGAAGGAATTCAAATCATGAAGAAGTCTCTCGTCGCGCTCGCCGTTCTCGGCGCTGCCGCTTCCGCCCAGGCCGCGGACATCTCGCTCTACGGCGTGGTCGACACCGGTCTTGCCTATACGTACCAGGACAACTGGGGTATCGCCGACAATACCGTTGCTCACACCACCGACGGCGAAAGCAGCCTCGAAATGGCCTCGGGCATCAACGCCTCCTCGCGCTTCGGCATCGTCGGTTCCGAAGACCTCGGCAACGGTATGAAGGTCGCCTTCAAGCTCGAAAGCGGCATCAACACGGACGACGGCGCCCTCAACCAGGGCGGCCGCCTCTTCGGCCGTGAAGCCTCCCTCACGCTCTCGGGCGACTTCGGCAAGATCTCCGCCGGCCGCATGGGCGGCGTCGGTTCCTCCGCCGGTACCTACGACTACGTCTACGCCATCGGCGAAGCCTTTGACGGCGGCGACTTCAACATCTGGGGCATGACCGCTTCGAGCCGCTACGACAACATGATCACCTACGAAACGCCCGAATTCGCCGGCGTCAAGGTGACGGCCCAGTACTCCTTTGACGGCGACACCGGTGCCGATAACAAGGACTATGACGCTGCGGAAGACGGCCAGCACGGTACCGAAGGCAAGACCACGGTTGACCGCTACGCCTCCCTCGCCGTGACGGGCGGCTACGGCAACCTTCAGTTTGTGGGCGCCTATGAATACTTCAACCACGCCTCCACCTCCGTCGTGAAGGATGACGGTCATCTCTTCCACCTGGGCGGCAACTACGACTTCGGCGTGACGAAGGTCTTCGCCCTTGCCCAGTACTACCAGGGCATCCGCAATGCCGCTGGTTGGAACATGTCGGATGACCTCGTCGGTGTTCTTGCTCCCACCGACCCGACCTCGGAAGGTACGGACGGCTTCAAGGGCTACGGCCTCCATATCGGCTCTATCACCCCGATCGGCGGCGGTGACCTGACGATCGCCGCCTACTTCCAGGACGGCAAGCTCGAAAACAACTATAGCGATCCGGCTGACAAGTATGACATCGACGCTCAGTACGTCGGCGTGTCGGCCCGCTACGCCTATCACCTGAGCAAGCGCACCGACGCCTACCTCGGCGCCGGCTATGCCAAGGCCACGCTTGAAACGGGCTCCCTCGCTACTGACCTTCACGACATGGAAAAGGAACTCATCCAGGCCTATGTCGGTCTCACGCACCGCTTCTAATCGACGTTCCTGATACGTTGATCTGAATCGTGCCCCGGTTTCCGCAAGGAGCCGGGGCTTTTCACATCTCTGCGGGACAATCCCCCTCCCGCCCGTCGCCGTTTCTCAAAGAGCGGGATCCTTCGATCCTCTTTCTCCCGCAAACACTGAAATCTTCCCTCACCCCGACCGAACCGGTCTCAACGCCCTACCCCCTTCCTTCAGACAAGTAGCTTTGCGGGCGGCGCCTACCTCTTCACTGCCGACCGGTCTAACGCCCAGTCATCGTCCTCCTGCTCGCCGAGAACGAAACCTCCCGGGCTTTCGTCCCTCCATACCCTTCCGATCTTCGGCGCGTGGCAGGCGTTGCGTGTATCGCGAGTCTCCTCGAGACGAACCGTTTGCCTCCCCGCCGGCACCCCATGCCGATCAGCATTCCTGAAACGTTCCCATAACCGTCACCCGTCGAGGCGCAAACTCGGCACCGTTCGCACCAGCATCCCTCCCATACGGCCGCTCTGCAGCCCTCAGAGAGCAATCCAAGGCCCGCCCTCGTTTTGCCGCTCCCGAACGCAGAACGGCCCGCCGAATCGAGTTCGACGGGCCGTTGCAATGGTCTTGGATGCTCAGGAGCGGATGCTCGTCAAGCATTCTCCTTGGCGATGCGTTCCGCACGCTTGCAGGCGGCGTAGGTGAAGAGGACGTCGGTCGAGGAGTTGAGCCCCGTTTCGCAGGAGTCCTGCAGAACGCCGATCACGAAGCCCACGGCCACGACCTGCATGGCGGTGTGCTGATCAATGCCGAAGAGACCGCAGGCAAGCGGAATCAGCATGATGGAGCCGCCGGGGACGCCCGAGGTGCCCGCCGCGCAGATGGTGGCGACGACGCAGAGGAAGAGCGCCGTGGGGATGTCGACGGTGATGCCGAGCGAATACGCGGCCGAGAGCGTGAGGACCGTGATCGTGATCGCGGCGCCGCCCATGTTGACGGTGGCCCCGACCGGGATCGAAACGGCATAGGTGGCTTCGGGAAGATTCATACGTCGGCAGAGTTCCAGGTTCACCGGAATGTTCGCGGCCGAAGAGCGCGTGAAGAAGGCGGAGATCCCCGACTCGCGAAGCGTCAGGAAGGTCGCCGGATAGGGATTGTCGTGCGTGCAGAGCCACACGATGAAGGGATTCACGACAAGCGCGACGAAGGCCATCGAGCCGATCAGGACGGCGAGAAGGTGCGCGTAGTCGACCATCGCGCCGAGACCTTCGGTCGCGAGCAGTTCGGAGACAAGACCGAAGATACCGAAGGGCGCGAAGCGGATGACGAGCGAAACGATGAATTCCACGGCGCGGGAGGCGTCCTGCAGAACCTTGCGGGTTTCGTCCGTACCCTTGCGAAGGACGAGGCCCATGGCGATGGCCCAGGCGAGGATGCCGATGTAGTTGGCCGAGGCGAGCGCGTGGAAGGGATTGTCGACGAGATTGAGAACGAGCGAACGAAGCACGTCGCCGATGCCGCCCGGGGCGTTCACGTCCGCGCCCTGCGCGACGAGCTGGATCGAGGACGGAAGCATGAAGCTCGCCGCCACGGCGACCAGGGCCGCGGAGAAGTTCGCGATGAGGTAGATGAAGATGATGGGCTTGATGTGAACGGATTCGCTCAGGTCGCTTCGGCCCGCGATCGAACTCATGACGAGCACGAAGACGAGGACCGGAGCGACGCCCTTCAGGGCCGTGACGAAGATCGTGCCGAGGAAGCCCGCGGACTTGGCAAGTTCGGGAGAAGAGAGGCCGAGAATGCAGCCGAGAACGAAACCTACGAGAATCTGCTTGATGAGAGATGCCTGCAGAAAAGGCATGGCAAAGCGGAAGACTTTGCGTAGCGATGTGCGCATGAGGGGGATTCCTTTTGTTCTAAAGAGGGTTTTCCTTGGCCGAAGGCTCTTGTCGCGGCCTTGTGTCAAAGACTTACCGATTGTAGCGCCATCGGAAAAGCCAAAAGAAAACTCCCGCCGTCCGAAGACTCGGGAGTTTCGAGAGGTTTTCGCGGAAAAAACGCAGAAAAGCGTTGCGTTGTCAGTGCGCCTTCTTCGTGAGAAGGTCGATCCCGCACATGACGAGCGCCGAGAGCACGAAGGTCAGGTGGATGATCACGTACCAGAAGAGCTTGTCGTTTTCCGTCGTCGGGATGTTCATGAAGACGCGCAGAAGGTGGATCGACGAAATCGCCACGATCGAGGCGGCCACCTTGTTCTTCAACGAACCCGCATCCATCTTGCCGAGCCACGAGAGCTTGTCCTGCGACTCCTGGATGTCAAGCGACGAGACGAAGTTTTCGTAGCCCGAGAACATCACCATGACGATGAGGCCGCCCACGAGGCCCATGTCGACCATGGAAAGAATGCCGAGTATGAGGTCGGCCTCCTTCATTTCCAGAACATGCGGAATGATGTGGAAGGCTTCCTGAAAGAATTTGATGCCCAGACACAAAAGCGCGAGCGTGAGGCCGAGATAGATCGGAGCGAGCAGCCAGCGGCCCGCATACATGGCTCGTTCGAAAAAAGATTCCATCGTGAGTGAAAGTGAACGGTGAAAAGGAAACGCGATTTTAGCAGAAGATCGGAAAAAAACGCTCCGGGAGAGCCTTTCGGCAATCCCGGAGCGTCCGCTTTTCCCGCTCCCTGCGGCATCAGGCCGGCACGGGAAGGAGAATTTCGTCGCGACGGCTCGTGAGATAGTCGCGGAAGATGTGTTCGGCGGGCGGCTGGTACCACGTACCGTCCGGGAGCTTCACGCTGGTTTCCTTGAGGCGCCAGGCCGAAGCCCCGCAGGTCCAGAGCTTGTAGTTGCGCATCTGAACGCACAAGCAGGTTTTCCCGGCGACGGCGGGCTGCTTCACCTCGGGATGTTCGGCGACGGCCTCTCGGAAAGCCTTCAAATACTGACATTCGCCGTGGTCAAGCATGTACCCGTAGGCCTCGCACTGCGGCTTCGTGTTGGCGTTGATGGCGGGAGAACACGAGAGCATGCGCATGGGATAGCCCGTCGGAGAAATTCCGTTCACGACGATTTCATCCTTTTCGGCGTTGAAGTAGCGCTGCTTCACGTCGTCGGGAATGCCCGACTCACGGGCGATCGTAAAGCGCGTCGCCACCTGCACGGCGTCGGCCCCCTCCTCCATGAGCCGCACGCCGTCGGTCCCGGTGAAGACGCCGCCCCCGGCGACGAGGGGAATCGAAAGTCCCTTCTCCGCGAGGTATTGCTTCACGTCGCGGACGATGTCGGAGAGCTTGAAGTTCGCCCAGTCAAAACCGAATCCCAGGTGGCCGCCGGCAAGCGGCCCCTCCACCACGACGAAGTCCGGGAGACGCTCGGTTTTGGCGGTGCGCCGCAGGAAGATGTTGAGCGCCCGCACGGACGAAACGACGATGCCGAGCTTCGCATCGCGAAAGCGGGGATTATCCGCCATCAGTCCGAAACTCGAGGTATGAAGACCCGCGGAAAGGCTGATGCCGTCGATTCCGGCGTCGAGCGCCGCGTTGAGGCGGGCCTTGAGCGAACCGAGCGGGTCGTTCATGGTGAGCTTTTCCATGACGTTGATGAAAACGAGTCCGTCCCCCTTCTTCGCACTCATGACGTCTTCCACGTAGCCCTTGGTGGCGCGGCGGATGCTTTCGAGATCAAAGTGCATGTCGGGCTTCGGGGCGAGCCCGGCAAAGGCTTTGCAGAGCTTGGCCTTGGCAGCCGTGAAATGGGTCCCGAGAAGACGGTCCGAGACGTCGGGCATCATGGCGTCGGAGATGTGGCCGATGCCGCCACAGCGGGCGACCTCGAGCGCGAGCTCCTTCGTGGAGATGTTGACCCCCATGCCGCCGAGGACGATGGGCAGCAGCTCCTTTTTGCCGAGAAAGAGACGGTAGTCGTTGAGACACTTGTCGAGAATGGATTCGTTCATGGCAGTCGTGTGGTGGGCCGCAACAGAGCGGCGAAAAAACGTGGGGGAAAGTCTGCGGGAGGGAGGACTGCTTTCGAACGCCCTTTTTATGCGGGTAAACACGGAGAAGAAAAGTCCGCTAGAATGCGTTTCCTCGAAGGAAAAGCGGCAGCACAAGGCTTTCGGACAACGTAAACAAACGTTTCGCATCCGTTCGGATGAACGGGTTCACGGTAGGCCTTCACGCCTCGGCACGAAGGATCGCCTAAGCAAAACCACCCGTCGTCGGCGCGAATGCTTCCCCGAAGCGAGGCGGGTCATCGGGATCGATGTTCCGAAGCGGGTTCGGGGCGTCCCTTTTCACCGGAGAAACTTCCCGCAGGGAACCGTAGGAAGCCGGAGAAAAGGTCACGAGTGCTTTCTTCGCCGAGTTCGATTTTTGCCCGATTCTCTTAAGACGGGAATCAGCTCGGGTCGGAAGAATTCGCCTTCCGCGGTTCGTGAACCGTCTCTTTTCCCGTCCGTTCGGGAACTTTGCCGAGACGAAGTCCCTCAAGAGCGGCAAGAGCTTCTGGCGGGCAACGAAGAGGGAGGACGAGGCGAAGACGAAATGAAGACCGACGGACTCGCGAAAAACGCACGACAGAGATGTTGAACAGGTTTAATACCCCGTTCGGTGTCTTTATAAAAGAATGCGTCGAATTCTTTTGTCGTTTCGCTCGGCGCACCGAGGATCGGCAAGGAAGACAGCAAAGGCATCCGGCATCGTCGATGGAATCTACAGAAATGTAGCCTACCCGAAAGACGATAGAGAGAAGTTTCGAAAGGGCAGAGCGCGAATAATCCGATCGGGAACTATACGTAAAATCAAAACACAAGGTTTTCCAACTTGTCAAACGAGTGAATGAGGAGACCGGTGCGGAATCCAACAGGATAGACAACCGCACGGACAAGAGGAGAGCGATTCAAACGGATGAAGACGACAATCAGGATGCAAAGCATATTGTTCGCAGTTAAACGGATCTGATTTAAAAAAGATGATAAACGATGCTGATTTTTAGCATCGATGCGAAGTCTTTCTTATATTTAGTTCGAAGAATACGATGTTTTATACTGTTTAATCACTGTATCCTAGGTTTTGTATTATTTTATAAATCTTTCGGAGATCCTTTCTAATCCGCATTGAACCGCCCGTTTTTCGTCATCTGCTCGTTTTTCTGACAGACGCCTCTCAAAACCGTATAATTCCTATCATAGACCGTTTTAGCACTCCTAACTCACAGGATTCTACGTTTATGAGACCATCATTCGCGACGGCGGAAGCCGTGGAGGCCCTCGGCAGAAGGATCCGCTTCCTTCGCATTCAGAGAAAGCTTCAGCAGAAAATCGTCGCAGAGCGTGCGGGCATTTCCGTCAACACCCTCTCGAAAATGGAACTCGGAGACTGCGGCGTTTCGATCGGGAACATCGTTTCCGTCCTCCACGCGATCGGCGTGGACGACCCCTTCTCTTCTCTGGGGACCGACGAGCTTGACGACGGCTTTTTGACGGACCGCCCTCTTCCTCAGCGTGTGCGTCGCCGCCGGGTGAAGGAGGAATAACAAAAATGTTGCGCTCAGACCACCGCATCTGGCAGCTCTCTTATCCACTCACCAACGAACCCGATTCGGAGAAAAGAACTCCCGTCGGTCGTCTTCATGTTCGAGACGACAACTCAACGACGCTTCGCCATTCCGCATTGGAGTCCCGATCGGGATCTTTATCGCATAACGGGGAAAATTCCGACTCGAAGACTTCTCGAAAGGTCAAACGGCGTACCGTTCTCGCGCCTCAACCTTCCCTTTGGTTCGAATACGATGAAGCGTGGTTGTCCGAAGGCTTCGCCCTCTCTCACGATCTCCCTTTGAAGGATGGTCCGATCCTGCCGAAAAAGGGAAAGCGTCTCTTCGCCCTTCTGGAAGACGTTCGGCTCGATCCTCAGGTCCGTTTCCTCGTCGATGAGGCGCAGGAAAAAGGCGTTTCACTCGACTGGATGCTCGGCGTCAAGCCGGAAGAGGCCGCATTCACGTCCCTTCTCGAGGAAAATTCCTCGCTTGGCGCTCTCTCGGCGGCGCTTGAGGGCGACGTCAAACCTCTCCCTCCTGCCCTCCTTGCGAAGATTCTCTCGCATCGTCCATCTATTCCCGTCTTTCAGTCCCAGGGCGACGAACTCCTCTACGCCCACCATGCGGCGGAACGAAACCGTGCCGGAAAGGCCGAGCTCGAACTCCTCCTTTCCGCCCGTACGCTTCCCGGACGCTCGCCCGTCTATTCGGTTCTCGTCGACAAGCGCCCTGCCGTCGCGACCTTCGGACAGTCGTCCGAACCCGTTCACGCCGCGCTCTGGCAGGGGTTCTCTTTGGAAACGGCCCGTGCCGTAGGAATCCGTACCGTCACGCCCACGCTCAGGATGCTGATGGGAGAACCCGTGCTTCTTCGCAGCCGCGCCGACCGCGACGATGCGAACCGTCCCTATGCGGCCTTGTCCGCCAAGGCCCTCATTGCTCCCAAGGGTTCGGGCTTGAGAAAGACGATCACTTACTCCGACATCGTCGACTTCCTCACGCGCGAAGGCGCCGCCCCCAAGGAGGACCTTCCCGAAGTCTGGCGCCGCATGGCCTTTACCCTTCTTACGGGCCCCACGGGCGACCATCCGGAGCGCTGGCTCTTCGTCCGACCCGTCGGTACCCATTCCGACGGTTGGCGTCTCGCCCCGGCGCACAGCCTCACCTTCACGTCGCCTTCGCTCTTTCCCAGGGGCGGCATGAAGCTTCGCGCAGGATCGTCCCGCTTTACGACGGACGAAGCCGTCACATACGCCCCCTACTTTGATCTTACGATTCAGGAGGCGAAGCGCTTCGTTCTGACGGTGCGCCGACGTCTTCTCGACTGGGACGCCGACGCGCGCGAGTACGGCATTCCCCCTCGGGAAATCGAAGCCATGACGGACGCCTTCGAAGACTGATCTTCGTGGCACAATGCACCAAAACACCATTGAAGGAGACGGCATGTCGAAAACCTATGCCCTCATCACCGGCGCTTCGAGCGGGATCGGTCTCGAAATCGCTCGGCAGCTCGCCGCGCGCCGCATGCATGTGACGCTCGTCGCCCGCTCGGGCGACGTTCTCGAAGAAGTGGCCCGGGAACTGACGGAACGCTTCGGCGTCGACGTCCGCACCGCTACGCTCGACCTCTCCGAGTCGGACGGCTGCGAAGCGCTCGAACACCTCATCGAAGAGGACGAGCGCGAACTCACGCTTCTCGTCAACAACGCGGGCGTGGGCGCCTTCGGTTCGGCTCTGGACGTTTCCGAAGAGCGCGTTCGCACGATGCTTCGCCTCAACATGGAGGCGGTGACGCGCCTCACGCTCTTTTGTGCGAAGCGCTTCCGGGAGCGCGGACACGGCCGCATCCTCAACATCGCCTCCACGGGCGCCTTCCAACCCTGCCCCTGGCTTGCGGTCTACGGCGCCACGAAGGCCTACGTGCTCTCCTTCAGCGAAGCCCTTTCCGAGGAACTGAAGGGGACGGGCGTCACCGTAACTGCCTTCTGCCCGGGTCCCACGCGCACGAACTTCGGCACCGCGGCGGGGCTCGAAGAGGACTCTCCCTTTGACGAATACGCCCAGGACGTGCGGCCCGTCGCGAGAGCGGCCCTCGACGCCGCCTTCCGTGGCGCCCCGGTCGAAATTGAAGGTTGGCTCAACCGTTGCGTCGCGGTCGTCGCCCAGGTTGCGCCCCGCGCCCTGACACGCAAAATCGCCGGCAAAATTCTTCGCAGGATGCGCTGATTTGCCGTCCCCGAAGCCGCCGCAGGCTATACTTCGGGGGCCGCGGAACTTCTCCGCCAAGCTTTTTGAAAGGAAACACCATGCGTAAGCACATGCGCCGCGTCACGTTCAAGGTCGAATACGGCATGACCTGGGGCTGGTACTGCCATTTCCGTGAACTCTTCCGCCGCTTCAAGAAGGGCGACGATTCGGTTCTCGACGAACTCGGCAAGTACCTCAACCTCGACGAAAAAGAGGCCGAAGCCAAGGACGAATAAGTCCCGCCTTTACATGAAACCCCGTTGCGGCAGAACCGAACGGGGTTTTCTTTCATTCCTCTTCGGGAATCTTATTGGAACCAGTCGCGGGCGAGCTTCATCGGACAGAAGCCCGGTCCGCACATGCTGCAGAAGTGCGCCTGCCGTCCGCCGTTGCCGCCCAAAGTCTTGTCATGGAAAGCGGCCGCCCTCTCGGGGTCGAAGGTGAGCGCGAACTGATCGTCCCAACGAAAATCAAAGCGGGCCGCACTCATCATGAAGTCCCGAAGCGCGGCCCCGCGGATTCCCTTGGCGATGTCCGCCGCATGCGCGGCGATCCGGAAGGCCGCCATCCCTTCGCGGACGTCCTGCGCCTCGGGAAGCCCCAGGTGTTCCTTCGGGGTCACGTAGCAGAGCATCGCCGTCCCGAGAGACGCCAAGGCCGTCCCGCCGATCGCGGCCGTGATGTGGTCGTAGCCTGCGCCCACGTCCGTGGGCAGAGGCCCGAGCGTATAAAGCGGCGCGTTGTCGCACCATTCCCGCACGCCCTCCTGATTGCACGCGATCCCGCCGTAGGGAACGTGCCCGGGGCCCTCGATCATCACCTGCACGCCCTTTTCGCGCGCCCGGCGGCCGAGTTCACCCAGAGTCTTCATCTCCGCAAACTGTGCTTCGTCGTTTCCGTCGTACACCGAACCGGGACGAAGGCCGTCGCCGAGCGAGAGCGTCACGTCGTACCTGCGCGCCACGTCGAGGATCTCGTCGAATCTTTCGTAGAGGAAGTTTTCCTTCCCTGTCGCATGCATCCAGGCGGCGAGAATGCCGCCTCCCCGCGAGACGATCCCCGTGAGGCGCTTACGGGTGAGTTCCACGTGACTGTGCAGAACGCCCGCGTGAATCGTCATGTAGTCGACACCCTCTTCCGCCTGTTGGCAAAGCGTTTCATAGAAGGCTTCCCACGTAAGCGCTTCGGGCTTTTTCACCTTCTCGAGCGCCTCGTAGATCGGCACGGTTCCGAGCGGCACGGGACTGTGGCGCAGCATCGCGCGGCGGATGCGCCCCGAATCCTCTCCGACCGACAAGTCCATCACCGTGTCAGCGCCGCACAGCAAAGCTTCGCGAAGCTTTTCGAGTTCCGCATCCAGATTGGAAATCTTCCCTGTCGTCCCGAGATTCGCGTTCACCTTGGTGCGGAATTTCTCTCCGATCACCGTGGGCTCGGCCTCGCGATGACGGACGTTCGCGGGAATCACGGCTTGGCCCGAGGCGACGAGTGCCCGCACGTCCTCGCCCGTCCAGGGTTTGACGTCGAAGAAGGGAGCCAGTTTTTCGGAGAGCGCCTCGTCTTCGAGTTTGTCGAGCATGGCCTTCGTGGCCCGGAGTCCCGAGTTTTCACGGCCCGCTACAAAGCTCATCTCGGGCGTGACGACGCCCTTCTTCGCGGCCGTTAGCTGCGTGTCGCTCCCTACCGCGCGCTCGCGCCGAAGTTTCGGATGAAAATCGGTGACGGGTGCGTTTTCATCGATCCAGTTCTCGCCGAAAGGTCCCGTCACGTCGGGAAGATAAATCGAAGGATAGTCGCGTCCCCCGAAGTTCGGGGGAGCGCAGGAAAAGTCGATGCGGCGAAAAGGAATCTCTTCCCCCGCTTCGCTGATGAGATAGTCGCGCTCGCCCGCAAGGCGCTTCACCTTGCCGGGCGTATCGTCGTGAATCCAAGAAATGGGTTTCATCGTGTGTCGTCTCCGTGCGCCGAGTCGGACGACGGACGGTGACGAACGGCCGGACCTCTCCCGTTTTCTCGAGAAAGACCCGACGCGAACGTCCTGCAGTCCCGCCGCCGGTATTAACCGGATCCGGTGCCAAGGGTGCTTCTCAACCGGGCTGAGCCCAGTGCCCCCCGCAGGCGCGTTGTGTGTGGGAAAGCGTCCATTCTACGGAAATTCCCGTCGACGGAATCCCGAGACTGACAAAATCTCACGATTGTTCGTCGGTCCCGAGGTCGCTCCGACATGCTTTCCTCAGCGGTCTCAGGCCGCGAGTTCGATCGTTTCGCCCTGCGCGGGAACGGCGAGCTTCTCGAGTCCCTTTTCTTTTGCGAACGCACGGAGCGATTCGCTCGTGACCGTGGCGTGCGAAACGCCGTCGAGGTGCGTCGCGATCACCTTCAATTCCGGGTGACGGCGCATGAGCGTGAGCACGTCGTACTCGTTCATGATGAGGGGATGGCCCTTCGGGAACTGCGCGCCCGCGGCGTTCACCGCAACCACGGCCGGCGCAAACTTCGCGATCGCCTCCTCCACGTATTCGCAGAAGACCGTGTCGCCCGCGAGGTAGAAGCGGAAGTTTTCGGGCTTGCGCGCTGATTCGGTTGCCTCGAACACCACGCCGCAGGCCTTCCCCGAAAATCCCATGAAGTCATAGGCGTCGCTCGTCACCGGATCGCCCTCGCCGTGTTCGCATCGGGTCTTATAGAGACGAACACCCTCGAATTCGACGCCTTCTTCGAGAAGCACGCGCACGTCCGCAAAACCCCAGCCGCGAAGCTGCGTGGCCTCTTCTTCCGACTGCGCGAAGAGAACGAGGCTCTTGGGGAGAACTTCACGCGCCGTGTCGTCGAAGTGATCGAGGTGAAGATGCGTCACGATCACGGCGTCGACGTCAAAGAGACTCTCCAGCGAAACGGGGAGGTCCGTCGTGGGATTCCCCTCGCCCGTCACACAGGTGTACGGGAAGACCGGATAGGTGTTCTTCGGCGCAAGCATCGGGTCGATCATGAAGCGCACGCCCGCGAATTCGACGATGGAAAGGGCGCTGCGGATCTGTTGGAATTTCATGGCTGCTCCTTGTGTGCGAACCCTTTCTGGTCCGCAAAATAAGGTTGAAACACGGGTCCGAAGGCGCCGACAAGCGGGCTTGCGGACTTGGCTTGCGGAGCAAGATAATACCTATAGTTACTGTAGCTTCAAGTATAAATTCAAACTTTTTGGGGTGACGATGAAAATAGGTGAATTGGCCGCCCGATCCGGAGCGGCGGTGGGAACGATCCGCTTTTACGAAGCGCGCGGGATTCTCAACAAGCCCCGGCGCGGTCCCGGCGGACAGCGGGAATACGGTGCGTCCGACCTCGAGCGGCTTAGCTTCATCATGCGTTGCCGCAACGCGGGCATGAAGCTCGAGTGCGTGGAGCGGTTTCTCGCCTACGAAGACGATCCTTCGCTTGGAACTCCGTGGCTCCTCGAGCGAATCGACGAATACATCGACGGCATCCAAAAGCTTCGGACCGACCTCGATCGAACGGAAGCCTACCTGCGGGGCGTGCGAAACCGAATGGCCGCGGGCGAGACCGCATGCCTCAAGTGCGCGTCCGAAGGCGCCGCCATCGAGAGCGCGGCCGTAGAGCATTCTTCCGGCGGACAGAAGAAAGCCTGAAATTCCGGACGGAAACTGTAACCGCACCGCCGAAAACTAAAAACGGGGACCGGCCCAAACCGATCCCCGCTTTTGCGAGAAGCATTCCGACGTCCCCGAAGGACGTCGGGAGAACTCAAGCTCAGTTGAAGTCGATGCGCAGCGTCGCTTCGATCTGATGATTCTGGCGGCCGCCGTCGCCCGCCGAAAGACCGTAGCTCATGCCGAGGTTGAGGTCTTGGAAGGTCGACATGTAGCCGATGCGCAGGTCTCCGATCACATCGCCCGTCACGTCGTACTTCATGCTGTCGGACGTGTTGGAGCCCTCAAGCGTGAAGGTGGAGTCCGTGTCGCCGAAGCGGCCGCGGACCGTGAGGTCGACGTAGGGCTGGACGTTCCAACGGGCGTATTCGAAGGACGAGGCGAACGTGACGCCCACGGGCACTTCAAAGATCCAGAGTTTGTCTTCGCTCACCTTGAAGAGCTCTTCCGAACCCATTTCGATCGTGTAGTCGTCGACGTCGATCATCGAAGCGCGCACGCCAGCGTGCGGAATCATACGCACCGTACCCCACTGGAACTCCTTGTCGGCGCGGGCGCCGATCGAGATTTCGGTGGCGCCGAGGTCGCTCGTGATCTCGTTGCCGACATAGTTCATCTTGGCGTCGCCGCTCGTCTTCGAGTACGAGAACATGCCCATCAGGCGGTAGGCGTCGAACTGACGGGCGTGCCAGAGATGCAGACCGTAGTTCGTGACGTCCGTCGCGACGGGAAGGCCTTCGCCTTCGCTGTCGGCGTCGCCCGACTGGTACGAAGCCGCCACGCCGATCGTGTCGCCGTTGCGAAGCTTCTTGTCGAAGCCCCCCATGATACCGACGGTGTCGATCGAGTAGCCGCCCTTCATGCCGCCGACCGCAAGGTCGTCGGACTTGAGCTTGCCCGCAAGCCCCTGAACCCACCAGCCTTCCTGCTGATGCGGAATCGTCACGGCGTGGTGTTCAACCTGGTCCGTAACATAGGCGCCGAAGTCGACCGTCATGGCCGTGAGACCCGCCACGGCACCCATCGCGGTGATGGAGTTGATCGTGTTGGAGATTTCTTCGAGGCTCTTGCCGTTCGAGAGGATGTGGTTGAAGAGAGCCTTGTCGAGCGCGCTACCGCGGTCACCGCCGACGACGCTGTTCGCGAGGTTCACCGCACCGATATCGAGGCCGGAGCCTTCGATCGTCTTGCCGCCGACAACGATTTCATTGCCGTCCGCAGAGATCTTGTCGCCGACAGCGTCCTTCCACAGGCCGTTGACCGTCTCGTCGGAAACCTCAACCTTGATGTTCCCTTCCTCACCGCCTGTCAGACCGGTCGTGTCAAGCGTCTCTTCGTCAAAGAGCTTGTAGACACCCCAGGAGAGGTTCGTGGCCTTGACGTTGATGCTACCGCCCTTGCCAACAGTGACCTTGCCCTTGTTTCCATCAGTGCGATCCTGACTGAAGAGCGCTTCGGAGCTGAAATTCTTGCCGTCAAAGACGATGTTGGCGCTCGTAAAGAAACCAATAGCGTGGTCTTCAGTTTCTGCGGGCGTTTCATCTCCCTCGGAACGCGTATCAGTAGCGGGTTTCGTACCAAAATTAAGCTGGCCCTTCGCCCCTATCGTGACGGGCGAACCCACCTCGACGGTCAGCCCAGCGGACGGATCAGTCTTGGTTTCAGCAGAAGCCTCTTGTTTCAGGAGATCGGCAACCCCCTTTTTCACATTCAGTCCCAAATAGCCCTTTTCCAGAGTCAAGCTACCGTTCAGGGTCTGGACGTTGTCCACCATCATCGTAGAGCCCGTAGAGCCGTTGAGCGTAATGCTCCCCGTCTGCAGATCGAGCGTATCGATGTCAATACGGCTGTCGATCACCGTAAGCGACAGATTGCCAAGGTCATAGGTCTTATCGCCAGTGATGGTGACGGTCTCAGGCTTCGTGTCCGTTTCGGTATCTCCCTCGGCCTGAGTCGTCGTGTTTTCACCGTCGTTTTCTGCTGAAGCAAAAGGCTTTTCAACCTTGACGGTCTCGTTCTTGAGAGCGAGTGTGAGCGTACCAATGGCAAGATCACTCTCCGAAATCGTCGAACCGACGTCCTTCGCTTCCTTCAAACTCCCGGCAAGTTTCCCTTCCAGGGCATCTCGGTCGGCTTCAAGAGAAGTCTTGAGATCAGCGTACTTTTCGTCCTTCAGAAGAGTGTCGAGCTGTTCGAGGATATTGTCCTTGGTCCAACCCTCCACATCGATCTTATCTTCACCCTTCCAAGCAGCGTTAACGGCTTCCTTGATCTTCTCCACGTCGACGTCGTAGGCGATCTTCATCGACGTACCGCCGAGCGTGAGAGAGGACATCTGCAGAGAAGGTGTGTAACCGTTGCCCGCATAGGGATCGGTACTTCCTTGAGCAGGACTCGGACGGGCACCGGTGATTTCAACCTTGGTGTTAACGGCAGTGACGTCACCGAGCTTTTTGTACGTCCAGGAACCACCGGTGTTTGTTTCATCACCTTCCGATTCTGCCTTGCCCTCGCCTTCAGACTCTTCCGTCGCTTTTTCAAAAGTCGCGGCAAAACCCGTAAGTTCCAAGGTACCGACGACGGGTTCTTCATTGGTCTTCCAACTCAAACCGTCTCCGGCATTGATCTGTTCAAAAGCATCCGCGGCAACGTGCGAACCCGCGGAGATGTCGATACCGTCAGCAAAGACCTTGGCATCGTTGGTCTTCCCGTAAATGGTAAAACTGGCATTTCCATTCGTATCGGCAACAAACTCGTCGATCACGAGAGCGCCTGTAACGCGGAAGTCACCGCCGTTTTTCCCTTCCTGCTTTTCTGCAATCTTGACGTAATCCGTGACGGTCTGAGCACCTTCCACCTTGGTCAGATTCAAAGTACCCCAGACCGACGTGCCGTCGATCTCAGCCGTGTTTACCGCCTCAAGAACAAGGGCGGAACCTGCGGAAAGAGCACCTTCAGCATTGACGAACTTGCCGCCATCAGCAACGGTAACTTGTCCGAACTTGACGAGCGTCTGAACGGAAGCGGCATCCTCAGCACCAGCCTCGCCCTCAGCCTCTTCTTTCGTTTCCTTCGTGATCTGATAGCCCTTATCGTAGTTGGTCAGCTTGCCCGACTTGATTTCTACGTTACCGACGTTGAGGCTGAACTTATCTTCGGAAGTGACGTCGTGAATCGCGCTTTCGGACGAACCGATATCCATCGTAGCGGACGAATCGAGAATGATCAGACCAGCATTCTCGAAATTTCCGAGCGCGTCCTTTTCACCCGCATTCTCATCCTTTTCACCCGCATTGAGAGAGAAAGTCGTCCCTTCCAAGGCGATAACACCGTCCTTGTCATTGGTAAAGTCAGCACCAACAACCGTCAAAGAACCCTTTTCCGTGAACTTCACGTAGGAAGAGTTGCTGAACGTACCGCCCTTCTCAACAGTGAGATTAACGCCGTTGAACGTCACATACTTGCCATCGTTCCCGGCAGCGGTCTCCTCCTTCGTCGGAAGGTCAATTGAGAAAGAACCTTCACCGTTCACCGTGATGGTGTCAGCTTTCTTGAACGTCAGACCGCCGAAGGTTTCATTATCCTTAAGAACCTCCTTAAGCCATGCATCGTTCCATTCAACCTTTTCGTTAGCGCTGTCGATGGTCGAACCAATGACGGTACCTTCACTGGCACCGGCACCGATCGTCACTTCAATCGTCTTCGCTTCAGGAGCGGGTTCAGTTTCGGTCTCATCCGCGGCACGGACCGTCGCGGCCATCAGCGAAAGCGCGCCGAGGGCGGCAAGAACCACGGTTTTCTTAGCAAACGTTGTGTGTTCCATGGGTGGCTACTCTTGTTTTGAGAAAAATACGAAGGATCGGGTCGTTTGACTTGTTCGATGCCGGCCCGAACCGTGAATAATTTCAAATAGCCTCAAGTGTAGCCGAAAGAGACGTTCCGTCAGCCCCCTTCCAACCCTTTGTTTGATCCGTTTTGCCTAAGGATTAACCACGATCCAACACAAAAACCCCGACCGCATTGCGTGCCGGGGCTCGTTGGGAGACCCAAACTCCCGGTTAGCTGATTCATAAATGAGCTGACCGGGGTCAATTTTCCTGCAAATAACCGTTTTGAACCTCGTCTTTCCAAGGGATTTTGAGGACGGCTTTCATTTTTCTTGGTAAAATGATTCCTACTGTATAGATAGGAATCTATAATGAG